>OGZP01002812.1_pt1 | contig 10565 bp, 7 predicted proteins | sample 1576811 | NCBI WGS metagenome assembly OGZP01 (sample SAMEA3541553, study PRJEB24748) | human gut metagenome | biome: human gut; feature: human-associated habitat; material: faeces | place: China | collected 2012
TCAGCATGGTCTGATCCAGAGAGACAGAATCTTTACTGTTTCTGTCCTGATCCCGGACAAGCCGGGTGAACTGGTACGTGTTGCATCCATCATTGCAGAAAACCAGGGCAACGTCATCAAACTGGATCACAATCAGTTTATCAGCACCAACCGTAACGAGGCAGTGGAACTTAAGGTAACACTGGAAGCATACGGAACAGAGCACAAGAATAAGATCGTTCAGGCTCTGGAAAAAGCAGGATGCAGACCGAAAGTGATTCGCGCAAGTCTGTAAAGTATAAGAAATTCTGATAAAAGAAAAGCAGGGGATTCAGACCGGGGAGGTCCGGATCCCCTTTTGGCCAAATAGAATAACCACTTAAAAAGGGGGTAATTTTTTATGACATATGTATCAGAAGATTATATAAAAGCATATAAAATGGGCAAAAAAGATTATCAGGCAAGGATGATGCGAGGCGAAGTCCCGACGCTTAAAGTCCTTGATGATATCCTCCCGTCCAGAGGTTCTTATTCTGAAGTTCCGCTGGGACTTGTCCAGATCCCGATCGATCAGATCGTAGGAACAAAGAGCGGCGGCAGAAGCAGTGCGTTTTCCGGAAATTTCATGCCGATCCTCAGGGAAAACACGGAGTTTGCCTACAAATGGAGTGTACTGATCGACAGTCACCTCAAAGAAGGAATCCATGACCCGGTCAAAGCTTATGAGTACATGAATAAGTTCTATATCGAAGAGGGAAACAAGCGTGTCAGCGTCCTGAAATACTGTGATGCTGTCTCTGTTCCTGGAAACGTGACAAGGATCCTTCCTGCAAGGACTGACCAGAAGGAAAACAAGATCTACTATGAATTTGTGGATTTTTATGCGCTTTCTCAGATCAATTATATTTATTTTTCCAAACTTTTTCAAGAGTTACAATCTATGATCCCAAATTGGATCTTACAGGAAGTTCATAAATGTCGTAATAATAAGTGCATTGAAGAAATCGATGAACAGACTTCCGACTAACGGCACTACGAAGTATGCGGTCGGAGCCGGACCATACTTTGCGGTGATCGCCTGCATGTTTGCCATAGCGTTCGGTGTAGCACCCATACCAAATCCACAGAAGCCGGATGTCATAACGGCTGCGTCGTAGTTCTTTCCGAGAAGGTTGAATACTACGAAGTAAGCGAAGATTGCCATGAGAACTGTCTGTGCCGCAAGCATTACGATCATCGGAAGTGCAAGCTCTGCAAGCTGCCATAACTTTAATCCCATCATTGCGAGACCAAGGAATAAGGAAAGAGAGAAGCTTCCGATCGTGCTGATCTCTTCCATCGGCATATCTTTGTGGGTTGCGTCAACAATGTTACGGATGATAGCAGCAACAACCATTGCTCCGATGTAGCTCGGGAATGTCATTAACTTGTTAAGGAATAAAGAAACGATCGTGCCGGCACCGATTGCGATTGCAAGGTATAATGCGCTGTCCAGGAATCTTCTGGAATCGATCGCGCCGGTAACTTCGTTCTTATCAACTGTAATCTCATCACTGCCGGTAGCAGTCTCTGTGGACTTTAAGTTCAGGGAATGGATACGACGGTAAGCGAGCGGTCCGCCGATCATACAGCCGGCAACAAGACCGAAGGTTGCGGATGCGATCGCAACTGCGTTAGCGCCTGCGACACCAGCTTCCTCAAGAACCGGTCCGAATGCACCTGCGGTACCATGTCCGCCGACCATCGGGATGGAACCAACCGCAAGACCAAGTCTCGGGTCGAGATGGAAAGCACCGGCAAGTATAGCGCCAAGGCCATTCTGAAGAGCAACCATGATAATGGAAACTAACAGGAATAAGAGTACCTGAACGCCGCCCTTCTTTAAGAGACGGAAACATGCGGTGTAACCAACGCTACAGAAGAATACAGTCATGAAGAAGGACTGTAAAGTGTTGTCGAAAGAGATTTCGAGGATTCCTGCGGATCTTAAAATCAGGTGAACAACTGCGTAAACAACGCCGCCGACAACCGGCTCAGGAATACAGTATTTTGTTAAGAATGGGATCTTGCTTACAAGGAAACGTCCAAGAAGCAGAACGAGAGCAGCAACTGCGACTGCCTGATACATGTTAAGTTCAATTTGTAACATAGTTTTTTATACCTCCATACCTTTTATGGTCAGAGTATAAGAATGTTCCTTCAAAAAAAATCATAAAGTTACAAAAAGTTACAAAAATTACTTAACAAAAAATTGTAAATTCTTAACAAGATTTCTACATGTAATAGTTGAAAACATGTGAAAAGTTCTGAACCCACAAAAAATACGCCGAAAAAAGATATTCCGGCGTATAGAAATTAATATGTTTTAGCGCTCTGCTTCCAGCATCAGTCCGTCAATAAACTTTTTGATGCTGACCTTCCCTCCTGAGGAGCGCTTTCCTCTGAGATAGTCCATCTCCGCCTTCACATCCTCAAAGGAGAACAGGGTTCCGGAGTACAGGGTGTAGGTCTCGTTCATAAAATCCTCGATTCCCATATGGGCGATATTGGACATTCCGGCTGCGATGGTACGGCGGATCCGCTGCTCCATATTTTTCGGGGAATCACTGACCGCCTCGCACATCTGCGACACACTTAAATTGGATACAGGAATATGATTCTCGTGAAGATATTCGCAGATCTTTATGATATCCGGGCATCCTTTTTCTCCGGACATGCCGACGCGGTTTAAGATGTATTTTAACTTTCTGCCGTAATCATCTGATTCCGGTTTCGTTCCCTTTGGCATATTGTCGATCTCGTTCATGAACATCCGGCGGATATTCGCCAGAGTGTGTTCATTTGTGATCTGCTGTTCCACATTTTTTAATACGGAACGGACCTCGATCAGATTGATCGGCTTGCTGATAAAGAAGTCGATCCCGGCGCTGTAGGCCTTGCTGATCAGCTCCTTAGCGGACACCTGAGAGATCATAATACATTTGATCGTGGTGTTCACGGTACGCAGCTCTTTTACAAATTCAACGCCGTCCTTTACCGGCATGAAAAAGTCGACGAGGACAACATCAGGCTTTGACCGCAGAACGTCGGCAAGGTTTGCCGGCTCTCCGCCGCAGTCGCCGCAGATTTCTCCGAGTCCCTGTGCCTCGATGATGTCTTCTAAAATGTTGATGACGGACAGGTCGTCTTCTACGATATAGATCCTCATAATTCTTCCTCCACAAGGGACGCAGCCGGAATCATAACAGTAAAGGCAGTTCCGCTGCCTTGCTCCGATCTCACTTCGATGCTTCCCTTAAACTGTTCTTCCACGGTCATTTTTACCCCATAAAGACCGACACCGCGGAAGATATTTCCGGTTTTATGGTCAAATTTCGTTGAATATCCCATTTTAAAAATATTCGGCAGATGGCGGGAGGAAATTCCGGGTCCGTCATCTGTGACACAGAAGATGTAGTTCCCGTCACGAAGGTGCTCTTCGATGCAGATCGTGCCGATCTTCCGGTCGGATTCGATGGCCTCAATGGCATTGTTGACAAGATTTTTCAACACGGCCATGAGTTCGTAATGCTCCTCGGTCATAAAGTTGTCCGAGCATCGGAACTCAAGCTGGATATGGACATTTTTCGCCTCCAGCATATGGTAAGTGGTGTCTTCGAGGATCTTTAAGATATCCTGAAAGCTCATCCGCTTCTCATCGTACTCCTCGGAAATCTCCTCCTCAATTCCCTGAATGATCCGGATATAGTCTTTCTTGATCTCGTGGACATCCCGCGCGATGGAGAGTGACATGTGCTTCATATCATCCGGCACGTCCATCTCGTTTAACTTCTCGTAGAGCTTATAGGCGTTCGCCATGACGGATTCGATCTCCTCGGAATTCTTCCGCATGAAGTAGATCTCATTCTTTAAGCCTGTAGTCATTAAGAACAGGCGGCGGTAACGGTTCTCGTGCTCTTCGTTTTTTAAAAGAGTCCGGTAGTGACTTTCCGCCATTAAGATCAGGCTTGTGAGGAAAGTCCGGAACAGGGCGATCAGGAGAAGGTATCCGGCCTTTTCTGGTGTCATAGTGTGGAGTGAGCTCTCTGAGATACAGAGTTCCACCAGATTCGATCCAAAATCTGCAAAAAAGACCGCCGGAAATAACCGGCTGAAGGACACGGTATGTTTTCCAGGGATCATGGCGTTAAAGATGATCCCGTAGCAGAAATAGAAGACCGCGTTTGGAAATAAATTTTCCGCGGATGTTATGAGATCAGCACCGCCGTTTACCGCTGCAATCAGTCGGAACAGAAAAACGATCACTGCAGTTACCGAACAGGTCATCGTCGTGGAAAGATTTTTTCCCAGCGTCATTAAGAGGACTGGGAGCACGATAACGGAAGAGGAAATACGGAAATTATATACAAAAAGATTCCAATAGAGCTGGGATACGAGGGCGACGATCGCTCCGATCAGAACCATGCGTTTCAGATCCCTGATGCTCTTATTTTCATTTATCATTCGGTATCCCCCTCTGTGGCTGTTCGATAAAAATCAATAATATAATGATACGTTATTGTTAAAAAAAAGTCAACGGAGCGAGGGTTAAGATATTTTTGTAAGAAGGCTCAAAATTGTGAGAAAAATAGGGCGAAACTTTATTTTTTGTATTGTAAGATTTTCGGTCTTCGATTATAATATAGTCATAGGGGACAGACACCGTAAAGGGTTTTCGGTGCTGTAAAAAACGAAAAATTGAGGAGGATACTGACATGAAACCATACCGCGAAATGTCAAAGGAAGAACTTGCATCTTTAAAGGAGCAGCTTGAGGCTGTGTACAAAGAGTATCAGGGAAAAAATTTAAGCCTGAATATGGCCCGGGGCAAGCCATGTAAGGAGCAGCTCGACCTTTCCCTTCCGATGATGGATGTCTTAAACAGCTCCAGTGACTATATCTCCGCTGATGGCGATGTAAGAAACTATGGAATCCTGACCGGTATTCAGGAAGCAAAAGAGCTGATGGGAGCTATGATGGATGCTCCGGCTGAAAATATCGTTATGTACGGAAATGCCAGCCTGACATTGATGTTTGATACGGTAAGCCGTGCCTGGACACATGGTGTTTGCGGAAGTACTCCGTGGTGCAAACTCGACAAAGTAAAATTCCTCTGCCCGGTTCCGGGATATGACAGACACTTTGCGATCACCCAGTACTTTGGTATCGAGATGATCAATATTCCGATGACAGCCGATGGTCCGGATATGGATCTTGTTGAAAAATATGTAAATAACGATGAGACCGTAAAAGGCATCTGGTGCGTTCCGCTTTATTCGAACCCGTCTGGACAGTCCTATTCCGACGAAACAGTAAAGAGATTCGCAAACTTAAAGCCGGCAGCAAAAGACTTCAGAATCATCTGGGATAACGCTTACTGCGTACATCATTTACACCCGGATCATCCGGATCATATCCTTGATATCCTTTCTGAGTGCGCGAAGGCCGGAAATCCGGATATGGTATATAAGATCGGTTCCACAGCGAAGATCACATTCCCGGGATCCGCTATCTCCGCGATCGCTACATCCAAGGCGAATATCGAAGATATGAAGAAACAGATGAACGTACAGTTTATCAGCCATGATAAGATCAACCAGCTCCGTCATGTGCGCTTCTTCAAGAATCTTGATGGAATCAAGGCTCAGATGGCAAAACATGCTGCGATCCTCTGCCCGAAATTCGAGGCGGTTGACGAGATCTTAAATAAAGAGCTTGGCGGACTTGAGATTGGTAAGTGGACAAAACCGAACGGAGGATATTTCGTTTCTTTCGATTCTCTTGATGGATGCGCGAAGGCGATCGTTGCCAAGTGTAAGGATGCCGGTGTTGTCATGACAGGCGCAGGTGCAACCTACCCATACGGCAAGGATCCGCATGACTCCAATATCCGTATTGCTCCGTCCTTCCCGACACTGGAAGATTTAAAGCTTGCGGCTGAGATTTTCTGCGTATGCGTAAAACTTGTAAGTATCGACAAGCTCCTTGCTGAATAAGGCGGGAAAAACGGCAGACAGGCTGCCGGAGAAATAAAAACTGAAATGATCGTAAAAAAGAGGGACTGACAGCCGAATTACCGGCTGTCAGTCCTTTACTTTTTTGCGTTGGTATACTAAAATGAAAAAGACTATCGAAAACGGTAGGGGAATCCTTGAAAAAATACCGGAAAAACGTTTTGACAGCGTGCTTCTGGAAAAGGACGGAAATGTTTATGAAAGAAAAAATTGAGAAACTGAAAAGCAGCCAGGGGAATGGGGAATCCAAGGAGATACAGGAACCGGCGAATGGAACAGGAACAGCAAAGAAAAAGTCCGGTCTGGCCCGCGAGGGGATCGCTTACCTGATCTTCGGTGTTCTGACAACAGTGATCGACTATGTGATCTCAAATCTTCTATATTATATATGGAAGATGGATCCGGTTCCTGCTCAGACCATTGCGTGGGTGGCTGCGGTGCTGTTCGCTTTTGTGACGAATAAGTGGTGGGTATTTGAGAGCCATACGCTGAATCCGGGGAAGGTATGGAGAGAATTTGTTTCATTTGTTCTCTGCCGGGTAGCGACCTTCCTGTTTAACCTCGCTGCCCTGTTTGTTATGGTGGATCTCATGAAGATGGAGTTCTTTCTCTGCAAGCTTCTGATCTCGGTCGTGGTCGTGGTACTGAATTATGTGTTCAGCAAGATCCTGATTTTTACGAATGACAAAAAGAAATGACCGGATCAGATCTTGAAGTGCGAAATACCTTTTGCGTAGACGGAGGAGTTTTACGGTATGACAGAAATAAAAGAAATTGATGACACAGTCCGGGAAGAAATACCAGAAAGAATCCCGGAAACGTGTAAGAAGAAACGACGAACGGTGCCGGTGCTAAAGCCGAGAGACGGTCTTATGATCGCGTTTTTTGTCCCGGTGCTCGTTATGATCTGCATATTTGCCCAGAGAGGGATCTTCCCGTTCGGCGAGAGGTGCTTTCTTAGGACGGACATGTATCATCAGTACGCCCCGTTCTTCTCGGAGTTCCAGTATAAGCTGCGGACCGGTGGAAGCCTTCTATACAGCTGGGATGTGGGAATGGGTGTTAACTTTGCGGCTCTTTACGCATATTATCTCGCAAGCCCTTTAAACTGGCTGATCCTGCTCTGCCCGAAAAAATTGATCATCGAATTCATGACAATCATGATCGTCATAAAGATCGGACTTTCGGGACTCAGCTTTGCCTGGTATTTAAAACAGCACAGTAAAAACTGTATTCTGGGTGTCGGATTTTTCGGGATTTTTTATGCGTTGTCCGGATATATGGCGGCGTACAGCTGGAATATCATGTGGCTGGACTGCATTCTCCTCTTCCCGCTGATCGTTTACGGACTGGAGCGTCTTGTGAGGGAACAGAAGGGAATGCTCTACTGCGTGACCCTTGGGCTTTCCATTTTGTCCAACTACTATATTTCCATCATGACCTGCCTGTTTCTGGTGCTTTATTTCATCGCACTTCTTATTTTGGAAGAACCGGGACCGGTAAGAAAATACGTGGAGAGCTGTGCGAGGTTTGGAATCTACTCCCTGCTTTCCGGCGGACTCGCGGCGGGAGTTCTGCTGCCGGAGATCTGTGCGCTCCAGAGTACGGCATCCGGCAACTTTGATTTCCCAAAGGCGTGGACTTCCTATTTCCCGATCTTCGATATGATCGCCCGCCATATCGGAAATGTGGAGACGGAGATCGGTCTGGACCACTGGCCGAATATTTACTGCGGCGTCGCGGTATTTCTCTTCTTTTTGCTATATCTGGCATGTAAGAAGATCTCTGTGAAAGAAAAGGCTGTGTACTGCGGACTGTTGCTGCTCTTTTTTGCAAGCTTTTCCATGAATGTGCTGAATTTTATCTGGCATGGATTCCACTATCCGAACAGCCTTCCGTGCCGACAGTCCTTCATCTATATCTTCCTGATGCTATTTATCTGTTTCCGGGCTTATGCGCATCTGGATGAGACACCGAAAAAGTATGTTGCTATCGCGTTCTGGGGAAGCATCTGCTTTGTACTTCTGGCAGAAAAGCTGGTGACACAGGAACATTTCCACTTTATTGTCTACTATGTGGCGATCATCTTCCTTGCGGCTTACGCGGGACTGATCTACCTTTATAAAGGAGGAAGGCGGGCCTTGGCCGGATTTCTGGCACTGGCGCTGGTCTCCATGGAGGCAGCCATCAATACAACCGTGACGAGTGTCACGACCACGAGCCGTGAATCCTACACTGCGGATAACGAAGAGGTCCGGATCTTGAAGGATTCTCTGGAACCGGCATCGGATTTCTACCGGGTGGAGAAAAAGACGAGAAAGACGAAAAACGATGGCGCATGGATGAACTTCCCGTCGGTATCCCTGTTCTCCTCAACGGCAAATGCGGATCTATCGAAGGTCTTTAAGAAGCTTGGATGCGAGTCCTCCACGAACGCCTACAGCATCACGGGAAGCACACCGCTTGTGGACAGCATCTTTTCCGTAAAATATGCGCTCTATTCCGATGCAGTGTCCAACACGGAGCTTATGATGTATTTGAGGGAGAGCGGCGGGACATATCTCTATGAGAACCTGTATACACTGCCGCTGGGCTTTGTTCTTCCTTCGGATATTGAGGAGAACTGGCAGTATGAGATGGATAATCCCGCGGAAGTACAGAATGATCTGTGTCTGGTCACAGGGGCAGACGAAGTTCTTGTAGATACAGGCGGAACAGTGAATAAAAATACGTTCACCTTTACACCGGATATGACCGGGGAATACTATGTGTTCGTTCTGAATAAGAAAGTGAAGAACGTGAAAGCGGATCTGCCGTCGGGTTCAAAGTCATTTGGCAATGTAGACCGCGGATATCTTCTGGAACTTGGAACCCTGTCTCCGGGATATGAAGTGAAGCTCACGGCGGATGAGGCGGGTGAGCAGCTGAATGCCATTGCCTACCGGTTCTCCGAGGATGCCATGATTCAGGTTTATGACCGTCTGAACCGGATGCCGATGCATCTGACGAGCTGGAAGGACACGAAACTTTCCGGAACTGTAACTGCTGACCGGGCTGGAACGCTCTTCACATCGATCCCCTTCGATAAGGGCTGGACTGTGAAGGTAGACGGGCAGAAGGTGGAGACGAGGAAAGCATTCGGCGCATTCCTTGCCATCGATGTGGGCGCAGGGGACCATGTGATCGATTTTTCTTATTTCCCGGAGGGATTAAAGCCTGGCGTCCTGATCACAGGCGGATCGATCATGATCCTGATCTTTTTATGGTTTTTGCGCAGAGAGATGGAGAGGCGGAGAGATCGAGCACGGATGCTCAGGATCCGGAGAATGCAGCGTGAATCAGAAGAAGAACGTGCGGATGAAGATGAATTTGAAGAGATTCCGGAGATCGATGAAGAACCGGAAGAGAGTTCAGATGAAATGGAGGTACCGGATTCCGAAATTCCCGACATGCCGGAACCGGAGAAACATATAGATCATAAAAAACAGACAACGGAGGAACAGACATGAAACTTTGGGGCGGAAGATTTACGAAGGAAGAGAACCAGTTAGTACACAATTTTAATGAATCCATCTCCTTCGATCAGAAATTTTACAGACAGGATATCGCAGGCAGCATCGCCCATGTGACGATGCTCGCGAAACAGGGGATCCTCACAGAGGAAGACCGTGACGCGATCATTGCCGGCTTAAAGAGTATTCGTGAAGATATCGACAACGGAACCTTAAAGATCACAACGGAATCCGAGGATATCCATTCCTTCGTTGAGGCGAACCTGATCGAACGGATCGGAGATGCCGGAAAGAGACTCCACACCGGGCGAAGCAGAAATGATCAGGTCGCTCTCGATATGAAGCTCTACACAAGAGACGAGATCGATGAGACAGATGCCCTGTTAAAGGGACTTCTGGAAGTTCTCTTAAAGCTTATGGAGGACAATCTCCACACCTACATGCCGGGATTTACCCATCTTCAGAAAGCACAGCCGGTAACTCTGGCTCACCATGTAGGCGCTTACTATGAGATGTTCCGCCGTGACAGGGGACGTCTTGCAGATATCAGAAAGCGTATGAATTACTGCCCGTTAGGATCCGGTGCCCTTGCAGGAACCACGTACCCGTTAGACCGCGAGTACACAGCAGAGCTTTTAGACTTTGACGGACCGACCTTAAACAGCATGGATTCCGTATCCGACCGGGATTATCTCATTGAGCTTCTGGCAGCACTCTCCACGATCGCCATGCATTTGAGCCGTTTCTCCGAGGAGATCATCATCTGGAACAGCAACGAGTACCGTTTTGTTGAGATGGATGATTCTTACAGCACCGGAAGCAGCATTATGCCGCAGAAAAAGAATCCGGATATCGCGGAGCTGATCCGCGGAAAGGCCGGCCGTGTCTATGGTGCCCTGATGTCCATGCTGACCGTCATGAAGGGAATCCCACTGGCATACGATAAGGACCTTCAGGAAGACAAAGAGCTGACCTTCGATGCCATCGACACCGTAAAGGGCTGCCTCTTACTCTTCACAGG
>OGZP01002822.1_pt1 | contig 10538 bp, 9 predicted proteins | sample 1576811 | NCBI WGS metagenome assembly OGZP01 (sample SAMEA3541553, study PRJEB24748) | human gut metagenome | biome: human gut; feature: human-associated habitat; material: faeces | place: China | collected 2012
CCAGCGAGGTGGTTGTCTCAGTAGTTGCAATGTGTCTGTTTCTTATTCCTGTACGCGAGCTGATCCACTCGTCAGATGTGTCCATTATGGCTGCCAGGTCATCGTTTGAGACCACTCTCTGTGGCAGGCAGCTTCCTGTTCCAACTATCTTCATAGAATTTCCTTTCCGGGACTAGAACTTGCGGAAACGCTTGTATCTTTCCTCCAAGAGCTGGTCCTTTGTCAATTTGCTTTCTTTTTCCAAGAATTTCTTCATATTGCCCTTCATGTAGTTTCCGATTGATGAAAGGGCATCCTCGTCGGCTCCGCCAAACTCAGGTATTATATCATCCACGACATCAAGCTCCTTTAAGTCGTGTGCTGTAATCTTCATTACCTCTGCGGCTTCCTTTGCACGCTTTCCGTCCTTCCAGAGAATAGATGCAAAGCCCTCAGGCGAGAGGATTGAGTATGTGGCATTTTCCATCATCCACACTTCATTTCCTACAGAAAGAGCTAAAGCTCCGCCGCTTCCGCCTTCTCCTATCATGAGACAAAGGATTGGCACCTTAATGCCACTCATCTCATAAAGGTTTCTTGCGATTGCCTCGCCCTGTCCGTTTTCCTCTGCTTCCATTCCAGGATAAGCTCCTGATGTATTGACAAAGGTTATGATCGGACGGTTGAATTTCTCTGCCTGTTTCATGAGGCGCAGTGCCTTGCGGTAGCCCTCAGGTGATGGCATACCATAGTTTCTCTTTGCGCAGTCTTCAAGGTCTTTTCCCTTGTGGACACCGATAACTGTGACAGGCTGGCCGTCTAAGTATGCAATTCCGCCTACTATAGCCGGGTCATCGCGGAAATATCTGTCTCCGTGCAGCTCCATAAACTCATCAAAGATATAGTCCATATAGTCAACCGATGCAAGTCTCTTAATCTGTCTTGCGGCGCTGACCTTATCCCATACCTTAAATGGCTTGGCCTTGACCTCGCGCTCCTTCATAAGCTCAGTCGGCTCGTAATTGTCGTCTGAGTGAAGCGGGTCAAAGTTGGCATAGCCTGTTGTAGGTCTGTGAGCACGTAAAATCTTGTAAAGAGTCTTCTTTAAATCCTCACGCTCAACTATCATATCCACAAAGCCATGCTCAAGCTGGAACTCTGCTCTCTGGAAGCCCTCAGGCAGCTTCTGTCCGATGGTCTGCTCGATAACACGAGGACCCGCAAAGCCGATAAGTGCCTTTGGCTCTGCAAGAATGATGTCTCCAAGCATTGCAAAGCTGGCTGTCACACCACCTGTTGTAGGATCTGTGAGTACAGGCACATATAAAAGCCCTGCCTCTGAATGACGCTTTGCTGCGGCTGAAGTCTTAGCCATCTGCATCAGCGAAATGATACCCTCCTGCATTCTGGCTCCACCTGAACAGCAGAATAATATAACCGGAAGTCTTTCCTCTGTGGCACGCTCAAATGCGCTTGTGATTTTCTCACCAACCACATGACCCATGCTTCCCATCATAAATCTTGAATCAATTACACCAAGCACTGTCTCCTCGCCGTAAATCTTTGTCTTACCGATGACAATGCCCTCAGAAAGTCCTGTTTTCTCCTGAGTCTTTGCAATTTTCTCCTCATACTCAGGGAAATTGAGAGGATTTCCTGTTGTAAGCTCTGTAAACCATGGCTCAAATGCTTCCTTGTCGGAAACCATTCTGATTCTGTTTTTAGCACGCACACGGAAATAATAATTACACTCATAGCAGACGTATTTGTGCTGTTTTACAACTGATTTGAGCACAGTCTTGCCACACTTGGGACAAACGATTGTCTCAGGTACATCCTCTTTTGTTTCCTGTGCTGCACCGGCATTTTTGCCATCTTCGGCTGTTTTTGCGCTCTCAGCGTTCTTTGCTAAATTCTCTTCAGCCTCTATATTTTTATCTTTCTTCTTGAATAACTTCATCATATCTCCTTATGCAATTAACCTATTGCAAATGTAAGCTCCGCCATACAGGCAACCTTGCCGTTTACCCTGGCAACAGCCTTGCCCACACCGATAGGGCCCTTAACCTTTATAATCTCAGTTGTCAGTTCCAGAGTATCTCCCGGAACCACCTTTTGCTTGAACTTGGCATTATTGATGCCTGCAAAATATGCAGTCTTGCCCTTCCACTCATCCTGACAAAGAATGGCAACTGCACCGGTCTGCGCCAAAGCCTCAATAATAAGCACTCCCGGCATCACCGGATTCCCCGGAAAATGTCCCATAAAATGCGGCTCATTCATAGTCACATTCTTCTTGGCCACACACTTTACACCCGGCTGCAGCTCCTCAACCGTATCAATGAGAAGAAACGGACTGCGGTGCGGCAGAACATCCATGATCTGCTGCGTATTCAAAACTGACATATACATCTATCCTTTCTCAACTTACTCCAAACTATCTACATGCTTCGCGCTCAATAACGTGGAGCCGGAAAGCACACAGTGTGTTCTGAATAAAAAATATGAACTGTCACGGCGTTCCATCCGCTCCAATAGCATGAAGTGCTAACACCATATCACAGCCTGCCCGTGCAAAATGCCGTGACTGACTTCATATTTTTCACGAGGAATATACTGTGTGCTCCACCGGACCTCACAACCTGAATGCGCGAAGCCACTAAAAAAGCAGAAGCAATTTATTTATAAGCCTTGAGCAGAATACTTGCATTATGTCCACCAAATCCCAGTGAATTGCTAAGTGCATACTCAACAGGCTCCTCATAGCTGTCCTTGCAATAATTGAGGTCAATCTCCTCATCAGGAGTCTCATAGCCAACAGTCTTATGTATAAATCCATCCTGGATTTCCTTCACACATGTTATAAACTCAACAGCTCCCGCTGCTCCGAGCAGATGTCCTATCATAGACTTTGTTGAATTGATTTTAAGATTTTCAGCCTCATCACCGAATGCAAGCTTGATTGCTCTTGTCTCAAAGAGATCATTATGATGTGTGCCTGTTCCGTGAGCATTGATGTATTTTACATCTGCCGGTGTGACACCTGCATCGCTCATGGCATTGGTCATGGCTCTTGCTGCACCTGCGCCATCCTCCTGCGGAGATGTGATGTGGTATGCATCAGATGAGCAGCCGTATCCGACTACCTCTGCATAAATCTTTGCACCTCTTGCCTTTGCATGCTCAAGCTCTTCAAGGATAACTACTCCTGCGCCCTCGCCCATTACAAAGCCGCTTCTGTTCTTGTCAAACGGAAGTGAGCACTTTGCCGGATCATCTACTGTAGAAAGCGCTGTGAGTGCTGTAAATCCTGCGATTCCGATAGGACATACACTGCCCTCTGTACCACCGGCTACCATCACGTCAGCCTCACCGTACTGGATGCTTCTGTATGCCTCACCGATTGTGTTTGTTCCTGTAGCGCAGGCTGTTACATCATTGATGCTCTTTCCCTTGAGACCGAACTGGATAGAAACATTTCCTGCTGCCATATTACAGATCATAAGCGGAACAAGCAGAGGATTGACTCTGTTTGGTCCCTTTTCGTATAGCTTTTGTGTCTCGCGCTCCATAGCCTGAAGACTTCCGACACCTGAACCGATGGCGCATCCAACCATGTATGGATCTTCCTTTTCGATATCAAGTCCACTGTCATCAATTGCCTGCTTTGCTGCAGCTACTGCGTACTGTGAGAATGGCTCCATTCTCTTTGCAGCCTTTCTATCCATGAAATCCTGTGGATTAAAATCCTTAAGCTCTGCTGCAATGTGACATTTATAATCTGTTGTGTCAAATTTTGTGATGTGGTCAAATCCGATTTTTCCGGCCTTTACCGATGTCCAGAAATCGTCCACATTATTTCCGATTGGTGTTACTGCTCCAAGTCCTGTTACAACTACTCTTCTACTCATATTGCCATTCCTCCGTCAACAGACAGCACCTGGCCTGTGATGTAGCCTGCTGCATCTGATGCTAAAAATAATACTGCGTTTGCGATATCCTTTGTGTTTCCCGGTCTGCCAAGCGGAATCTGTGATAAAAGATTCTCCTTTGCCGCATCGGCAAGCACATCTGTCATCTCTGTCTCTACAAAGCCCGGTGCCACTGCATTTGCTGTGATTCCCCGGCTGGCAAGCTCTCTGGCTACAGCCTTTGTGAGTCCTATAACTCCTGCCTTGCTTGCGCTGTAGTTGGCCTGTCCTGCATTTCCGAGTATGCCGGAAACTGATGAAATATTGATAATTCTTCCTGATTTCTGTTTTAGGAAATAGCGTGACATGTGACGGATTGTGTTGAACGCACCCTTAAGGTTTGTGTCAAGCACTGCGTCATAGTCTGCCTCGCTCATCTTCATGATGAGACCATCTCTTGTGATTCCTGCGTTGTTTACGAGGATATCTATGTGCTTGTACTCCTTGATGAGCGCTGTTATCATATTCTGGCACTCGTCAAAATCAGATACATTGCACTGATAAGAAACTGCATCACCGCCTGCTGCCTTTATCTCTGCAACAACGGCATCTGCCTTTTCCTTTGAACCATTATAATTTACTATTACAAAGGCGTGTGCTGCGGCAAGTGTAAGAGCTATCTGTCTTCCAATTCCGCGGCTTGCACCTGTAACCAGGGCATTTTTACCTGTTAACATACTTTTCAAAATCCTCCAGTTTGTCTATGTTTACGACTTTTACGTCTCTATTTATCTTTCTCATAAATCCGCTGAGTGATCGTCCCGGTCCGATTTCCACGAACTCATCTGCACCGTCTGCGATAAGGCGCTCGATGGTCTGCTGCCAGCGTACTGACGATGAAACCTGCTTTGTCAGATAATCCTTGACGTCTGCCGGTGACTTCACATAGTCTGCTGTGACGTTTGTGATATATGGCACCTTGATATCGTGGATTTCTACACTCTCAAGTGCATCTGCGAGCTTTTCTCCTGCACCCTTAAGCATTGCTGAGTGGAAAGGTCCGCTGACCTTGAGCGGTACGCATCTCTTGGCGCCTGCCTCGCTGCATGCTGCTGCGGCGGCATCTACTGCTGCCTTTTCTCCTGTGATAACAATCTGTCCCGGGCAGTTATAGTTGGCTACCGATACCACTGAATTTGTCTCAGCTGCTGTCTTTTTGCAGATATCCTCAATGACCTGCGGATCAAGTCCTAAAACCGCTGTCATGGCTCCACCTGTAGGAACTGCCTCCTGCATGTAGATTCCTCTTTTTCTGACAACTGCAAATGCATCTGCCATAGTCATGGCTCCTGATGCGATGAGAGCACCATATTCCCCAAGGCTTAATCCAGCTGTGACATCAGGTGTGATGCCTTTGTCAATGATTGCCTGATATATAGCTGCCTCAACTGCAAGCATACATATCTGTGTGTACTCTGTAATATTCAGCTTGTCATTTTCCTCAAAGCAAAGTGCCGGGATATCCAAGCCTGTCTGTTCACTGGCAAGGTCGATTACTGCCTTTGCATTTGGCATTGTATCGTAAAACTCCTTACCCATTCCTATATACTGTGAGCCCTGTCCGGGAAACATAAATACTCTCTTACCCATTTTCGGTTTCTCCTTATTTCTGGCAGGATACCGTAAGCCGCTCTTTGCAGGCGGCCCGGTATCCTTAAATTTCATATAAAAGTGAATACTGTCTATTTGTTCAGTCCCACTACATCCTCAATGATTTCTTTGCAGGTTTCCTCTTTCTTTACGAGGCCTGCGCTCTGACCTGCCATGACGCTGCCATATACGGTATCTCCGTCTACAACGGCTTTTCTGAGTGCGCCAAGTGTCATTTTTTCGAGCTCTTCAAATGGAGCTCCTTCCTTTTCCAGCTTGAGATATTGTCTGGTCATCTTGTTTCTGAGCACTCTGATCGGATGGCCTGTGCTCATTCCTGTAACCTCGGAATCTATATCCTTGGCCTTAATGACCTTCTGCTTATAGTTTTCATGTACTATCGATTCTTTTGCGGTGACAAAGCGTGTACCCATCTGGACTGCCTCTGCACCGAGTGCAAATGCTGCATTGAAGCCTCTGTTGTCTGCAATTCCGCCTGCTGCGATAACAGGGATGCTCACTGCATCAACAACCTGTGGCACAAGTGTCATGGTAGTCTGTGCTCCGATATGTCCGCCTGACTCCATTCCCTCGGCGATTACTGCACTTGCCCCGCCTCTCTCCATGAGCTTTGCGAGTGCTACGCTTGCAACTACAGGGATTACGATGACGCCTGCTTCTTTCCACATGTCCATGTACTTTGCAGGGTTTCCTGCGCCGGTTGTGACTACCTTTACCTTTTCCTCGGCGATGATTTTTGCTATCTCATCAGCCTCCGGATTCATAAGCATGAGGTTGACTCCGAATGGCTTATCCGTCTCCTTCTTTGCAGCGACTATCTGCTCCTTTACCCATGAAGCCGGGGCTCCGCCTGCTCCGATGATGCCAAGTCCGCCTGCATTGGACACAGCGCTGGCAAGCTCATGGGTTGCTACCCATGCCATGCCACCCTGAATAACCGGATATTTGATTCCAAGAAGCTTTGTTATTCTTGTCTCCATGTCTTTTAAGCCTCTACACCTTTGTTCTTAAGATACTCAATGATGTCATTTACTGTTGCGATCTTCTCTAAATCCTCTGAAGGGATTTCTACTCCGTACTCCTCCTCGAGTGCCATTACAAGCTCGAAAAGATCTAATGAATCTGCCTCAAGATCCTCCTTGAAGTTTGACTCTAATTTGATATCATCCTCGTCGATTCCTAACTGATCTGCTACGATTTCCTTGATTTTCTCCAACATATTTCTGTTCTCCTTTTTCTGTGTTTATTTTCGGTTTTGTGTGCTGGTATATTTGCACTAGTTTGCATGTCAAATATTTTCATCATCAAATCATTTGACAGTGAAAGTATATCACATTTTAAATAGTTGTCAAGTCAAAGTATTTTTATTTTTCATTTTTATATGGTACGGGAGCAGGCGGGCAGAAAATTACCCATCCAAAACGTTTCCTACCAGCAGCCAAGAGGCTGTAAGAATTGTAAGTCATGTTTTCTATGCCTGACGCAGCCGGCTTTTACGCGCCGTCCTTGGCGCGGTAACGCCTCGCCCGTGCTTCCATGCACGTGCGCTACTGTGTACCTATTACAATTCCAACAGCCTCTAAGCAGCTTCGTACAAACTCATTGGATGGGTAATTTTCTGCCCGCCTGCTCCCTTACACTGTGACAATAATATACAATAAAAAACAGACTGTAATTATGAGTGGTCAGCTCAATTTTACAGTCTGCTCTATATTAATCTCTCAAACACCCAACCGGCACAACCCGAACTCCTGACTCCGTGGTATATGCCATGGTTGCATTTGCGCAAATCACAATCAGTGCCGATGGTTCTTTATATACATCACGTGGATGTTTTTCTTTTTCCAATGCTTTCTCATTATATTTTAAGATAATATCCTTGAATCGCAGCAAGGATTTTTCCGCTTCCGGAATCTTGTTCACTCCGGTTTTTATTTCAATAAGCGCATAACGGCCGTCCTCCAACTGATAGACTGCATCTGCTTCTACGCCCATATCATCTGTATAATGCATCACTCTGGCATTGTGCTTTTCAGCAAATACAAGTAAATCTCTAAGCACCATATTTTCAAATACATGCCCAAATAGATCCAAATCGTTGATAAAATAGTCCGGATTAACACCAAGCGCAGCCAATCCTATAGAGGGATCAACAAATATATGCTTTTTGGCAGCTCTGATAGCTGTTTTCGAACGCAAATGCGGTGTCCAGGCATCAATATCCTTTACAACATATAATAGCTCCAGAGCATCTATATATGAAGAAAGCGTTACATCTGTAACATTCTGTGTGGCTTTTACATCTGAAAATATATTCTTGCGTTTTGCTGTAGTAGCCATATTTCTGGCATACGACCAAAGCAGTGTCCTTGCCCATTCCGGATTTCTGTTTACTCCATCAATCGCTGATATGTCCTTCTGATAAATCTGCCTATAATAATCCTTAGCTATTTCAAGCTTTGCACTGTCCTTTGAAAGTGCCATGCATCTCGGCCATCCACCTCTACAGACCGCAAAAAACAAATCCTCAAGCTTTATATCTGTGGTAAGTCCATCAATATCATATGCTTCATCTTCTAATAATTTAAACAACGATATGCTTCCGTTTGATTCTCCTGTCTCAAACAAAGTCATAGGGTACATCGTAACCTCTGTTATTCGTCCTGTACCTGTATGGGGTGTATTAATCTTCTTACTTGATGAGCCTGTCAGATAAAACTCTCCTACACTCTCCGGATTGTCATCGCACGCTTTTCTTATTGTTCCCCATATCTTTGGGGCATCCTGCCACTCGTCAAACAGTATTGGCTTAGGATTCTTTAAAAAGAGCTTAGGTGCAGTTTCTGCTACTGCAAGATACCCCTCTCTCTTGTCTTCATCCTGAAATTCAATAACAGTTTTACATCGTTCTCTTGCTGTTCTTGTCTTTCCACATCCTTTTGGTCCTGTGATGCTCACTGCATTAAATGCCTCTGTTTTTCTATCTATCACATCATCAACAATTCTGCTTATATATTCCATAAATATCTGCTCCCTTCATGGTTATTATACCATTTAATTCACAGATTATACAAGGTTATTTTATATTTTTCGAGTGTTTTGTTTTGTATTTTTCTAATGTTTTATTTTATATTTTTCGAGTGTTTTATTTTATTTTTTTCGAATACTAAAAAGAGCAGGACAAGTATTTCTACCTATTCTGCTCATTTTTACATAATTTAATTGTTTAGATATAGATTATCTACCGGCTGTTCGCCATCTGTTTCACATAGTCGAGTGCCTTCTTAACCGATGGGATTGATATCACTATGATTGTGATAATTCCTTCTGCAGCAAGGTATGAACCATTGTAGGTCACTGAATATATGAGCGCATCTATCGTCTTGTTTCCTATCGTGACAGGTGCGTATGCTGCAAAAAACACAACTCCCGACAGCACTGCAAAGAAAAATCTACTGGGCTGCTCCGCCTCCGGTGGTACCACCGGTAGCTCCACCTGTGCTGTCCCCGGTGTTTCCACCTGTATTACCACCGGTGTTATCTCCTGTATTTCCACCTGTTGTACCGCCTGTGTTGCCACCGTTATTTTCTCCGGTATTTCCGCCTGTGTTGCCACCTGTCGTATCGCCAGTAGTACCACTCGTATTTCCGCCATTGCCGCCATTTGTTCCCTGACTGTTATTTTCACCCGGTGTGGTCGTGGTGGTTCCTTGAGTATTATTCGTGTCTGTTGTGGTCTTATCCGGTGTTGTAGTTCCTGCATCAGGTGTGGTCACAGTCTGATCTGTAGGATTATTCTGCGTCTGGTCATCGGCAGGTGTATCCTGGCTGTCCTGATAATCATCCGATATTTGGGCATATGGCAGGAAATCTATTGGTGTAAGGTCAGCATGTATCTGATCCATGTAGTTCTTCCATATTTCTGCAGGGTAAGAGCTTCCTGTCAGTTTTTTGACTGTCTCAGGCATATCGCAGCCTACCCATACACATGTGGTGTAGTATCTGGTAAAGCCACAGAACCAGCCGTCCTTCTTATCGTTTGTGGTTCCGGTTTTGCCGGCGCAAGGCATGCCATTGTCCAGATTAGCGCTACGTCCGGTTCCTGATTTCATAACATCTGTCATGACATCTGTCATCATACGCGATGCTGTCTCTGTATATATGACGGTATCCTTCTGCGATGATGTATATATGATATTGTTGTCAGAATCTACAATCGACTTAATACATGTCGGATTCCTGTACATTCCATCGTTCTCAAGTGTTGAATATGCAGATGCCATCTCCAGTGTGGATACACCTGTTGTAAAACCTCCAAGTGCTGTTGCTGTGACATAGTCATCCTTTACAATATTGGTAAAATTCATATCCTTGAGATACTGTAAGCCTACCTTTGGCGAGAGCTCATCATATAGCTGCCATGCTACAGTATTCAGTGACTTTTGAACGGCAAACCTGATGGTCACATCACCGTAATATGAATCACCCGAGTTAGACGGTCCTCCATCAAACTTGTGGTCATTTACGATGGTATCCGGTGTCTTTCCACGCTCAAATGATGGTGTATACACAATGAGCGGCTTGATTGAGCTTCCCGGCTGACGATGACTTTGGAAAGCACGGTTTAGCGTATGACTGACTGCATCCTGACTTCGTCCGCCAACTATTGCAACCACATCGCCTGTGTCGTTGTCTATACAGGTTGCAGCACTCTGCAGCTTAAATGTGCCATCATCTGTCGTATCTGTAAAGTCCAGAAGCGTCAGGTCAATTGAATCCTGAAGCTGCTGCTGCATGGTCAGATCGATTGATGTATAAATCTTGTAACCATCTGAGTAAAGCTTTTTCTGACAATATGAATACATCTCATCATATGAAGCATCATACTCCTTTTCTTCCTCGTCTGAATCAAAGTAATACTTAAACTTGAAGCCCTCATTCTCCATGAGCGCCCTCGTAGCGCAGTAATATGCATAG
>OGZP01002834.1_pt1 | contig 10496 bp, 8 predicted proteins | sample 1576811 | NCBI WGS metagenome assembly OGZP01 (sample SAMEA3541553, study PRJEB24748) | human gut metagenome | biome: human gut; feature: human-associated habitat; material: faeces | place: China | collected 2012
GCGACTGCCCGGTCGCACACGGGGAATACGGGGATGCCCCGCTCACGGAGGGCCTTGCGGAGCGGTTCGAATTTTTCGCCGCCGTCCATAACTGCGACCATGGGCTTGGAAGTGCGGGAACGGACATCGGAAAGCAGCGTCAAAATGCCGTCCGGGGCGTCCATGCGGAAGGCGTCGATATCCGTTTCGGCAAGCGAGTGCGTGACCGGGGAGAGGGGATCAAGGCCGATGACGACGGCGTCGATGTTCTCGTCGTTGAGCAACAGCTCGGCCATGTACGCATGAACCTCGTCGTCCGCGCCGGGGTTTATGTCGAGGGGGTTCTTGATCGGAACCAGCTTCTCCAACCCTTTTGAAGCGATGAGCCGTTTCATGGCCAGCCGGGTGGTTTCGGAATAAGTCCCGAGGGACATGCTGTACTCGTCGGATTGGAGCGAATCCGCCATGCCCACGGCCTCGAACCCGGCACCGCTGACCGCACCGAGCCGCTTGCCCCGGATGGTCGCGTTGGTGAAGGTTTCCGCCAGAAGAATCAGATCCTGGAATTCCGTGAAGTTGCGGGCCATGATCGCGCCCGCCTGCCGGATGCAGGTTTCACAGACCATGTAGTCCCCGGCGAGGGATGCCGTGTGGCCGCTGGTGGCCGTCTTGCCTTCGGGCGTCCGCCCGGCCTTGTAGAAAACCACTTGCTTGTCACGCCGTATGGCCTCGCGCACGGCCTCCGCAAACTGGATCCCGTCGAGATCCTTGAAGCCTTCCGCGTAGACGGCGATGACATCCACTTCTTGGGAGTCCATGAAATGGCGCATCATGTCCCCGAGCGTGAGATCCGTCTGGTTGCCCATTGAAATGAGATAGGACGGGCTCATTTCCGGCGTCTGGCTGAACCGGTTCAGAAGGAAAGCCCCGCTCTGGCTGACGATGGCTGTGCGGCGGCGAGGGTATTGCTTGTAATCCGGCATTTTGGCGGCTGGGATGAACCATGTGTCGAATTTGCCCGGACGGGAAATCACGCCCATGCAATTCGCCCCAAGGAAGGCCGGACCGCCGTCCCCTCCGGCGGCGAGGTTCTTGTGGGCTTCGGTGATGCGGGCGATCATGCGCTCGGTCATTTCCCGGCTTTCTTCCGTTTCACCGAGGCCGCCGGGGATGAGCATGACGCTGTGCGCGGCGTTGTTTTCAATGATTTCATCCACCAGAGGCGGAACCTGTTCCGCTCCGATGGCGACGATGAACAGATCCAGCGGATCAGGAAGCGCACGGAGGTTCGGCACGCAGCGCACCCCGCTGGCGTCGTTTTCGCCGTCACGGATGATGACGAGTTTGTCGCGGTCAAAACCGGAGTCGATGATGTTTTCAAGGATGATCCGCCCGAAATTCCGGCGCTTGGAGGAAACGCCGATGATGCCGATGGATTTCGGGTGCAGCAGGTTGGCGATTTTTTGGATGGGACGGGGAGCGGGGCGTTCGCCGGGAGTCGAAAAGCGGCACATGCCGTCCAGCGGGACCATGAGGTAGTCCGTGAACGTGAACGGGTTGATCTCCAGTTCTTCAATGATGAACGGTGCATCGGGGTTGCAGGGGGAGAAATAGTTCCCCATGCGGATGAACGACTCGAAGCATTCGATAAGCTGGTCGTCGGTCACAATGCGGCGTTGCCCGCGGGTCAGCCCGGCCAGTTTCCGGTAGGAGACGGTCTTGCGGAAAAGCTCGAAGAAGGCATCGCCGTCGGTCAGTTCCGTCAGTGCGGCGACGATGGCCTGCCCTTTGCGGAAACGCTCGGCGTAGAGCTCGGTGTCCGTACCGCCGAGGCCCGCGCTGATGACCATGCCGAACTCGCGTGTGCGGCGCAGCCCGACGATCAGCTCGTTGCCGAACGATGCGGAGTCAGGCGGCATGAACTGTACTTGCAGGACGCCCTTGAGGTCTGCGGCGATGGCGTTCTGGAGCGCGGTTCCCGCCAGTCCCTTGTAGCTTTCGGGCGCGGAGGCGGGGCAGCGCTCGATCCATTCGGCATAGCGTTCCGGCACCTCGGAGAGCATACGCCGCACGGCGGAACGCACTTTGTCGGGCGTTTTGGGGACGATGCGCACGCCGCCCACTTCGGTCTTGTGGACGATGGTGGGGGAGATGATTTTCAGTACGGCCTTTTCGCCGGGCAGGGACATGATCTCCTCTTCCATCGGTTTGGCGTTCCGTGGGATGAAGGAGCATTTGGGTGGCGTTTCCGAACCGGAAAGGCTCAGCAGATTGTACACTTCGAATTCATAGAGAAAATGCCGCCCCTCAGTGTGGGCGTTGCGGAACAGCTCGGTAATGGGCTGATATTCAACAGTCAGATTCATGCGAGTCTCCAGCTGGTTGTGCGGTCGGAAAGGGAATCGTCGCTTCCGAACCGTTTTTATCCCTTTTCGCCGGGAGAGGGAATCAGGCTGTAGGCGTGGCCCTCGCAATTGTGGGAGGGGTTTCTTGTCGATTATATGCCTGTACCGGAGATCCGGAACTTCTGACGAACAAAAAAAGGCTCCATTTTGGTGGAGCCTTTTTTGTTATTTCCAAACATCGTGCCAATCAGATTTTTCACAAGTTCATATTCTTAACTTGGCTGCAACAGATTCTCATCTTGGATGACAGCTCACAATGTACGCAACAGCCGCCACATGGGGCAAGCCTTTATCCATTTTTTATCCATACAAGAAAAGAGCGGTTACCGTTTTCACGATAACCGCTTGATTTCATTTGGTGGGACGTGCGGGGGTCGAACCTGCGACTCTCTGCTTAAAAGGCAGATACTCTACCTACTGAGTTAACGTCCCGTTCCGAATTTGAGTTGATACGCTTTAGAGTGTTCTCTGTCAAGGTTTAATCCGCTTTTTGCAGAAAAAAACAGCTTCTTTTACACGGGAGATACCTTTCACTGGCGATCGTTATTGAAGCATCCCCTTTGCATGAGATAGCCCATCTACCGATGCGCAAGATAGATCAGCCACCGAGATAGGCTTCCTTCACCTTGGGATCTTTGAGGAGTTCCTGCCCCGGGGCCTCGGCGACGACGCGGCCGACTTCGAGCACGTAGGCGTAGTGCGCGATGGACAGGGCCGCGAGGGCGTTCTGTTCCACGAGCAGCACGGTTTTGCCTTCGGCGTTGATCTTCAGGATGATGTCGAAGATTTCCCTTACCAGCAGCGGGGCGAGGCCGAGCGAGGGTTCGTCGAGCATCACCAGATCCGGGCGGCTCATGAGCGCGCGGCCCACGGCGAGCATCTGCTGTTCGCCGCCGGAGAGCGTGCCGCCTTTCTGCCAGCTGCGTTCCCTGAGCCGCGGGAACAGGTTGTAGACCCAGTCGATGTCCTGCGCGATCCCTTCCTTGTCGTTGCGGATGTACGCGCCGAGCATGAGGTTTTCTTCGACCGTGAGGTGGGGGAGGATGCGGCGGCCTTCCGGGCTCACCGAGATGCCCCGCCGGATGATGTCCTCGGGGGATTTCCCGAGGAGCTGTTCCGTCCTGGGCCCGCTGCCGTCCCGGGCCGCCGGGGTGAACAGCACTTCGCCCTTCGTATCCTTCACGAGGCCGGAGATGGAGCGGATGACGCTGCTTTTCCCCGCGCCGTTCGCGCCGATGAGCGTGACTATCCGGCCCTGCGGGATGCGCATGCTGACGCCCTGCACCGCATGGATGCCGCCGTAGTGGACGTGGAGATCCTTGATTTCAAGCATGGTTGCTGACGTCCTCTCCGAGGTAGGCTTCGATGACCCTCGGGTTGTTGCGGATGGCGTCCGGATCGCCCTCGGCGATGAGCTGGCCGTATTCCAGCACCCAGATGTACTGGCACACGCCCATGACCACTTTCATGTCGTGCTCGATGAGCAGGATGGTCAGGTCGAACTCGTCGCGGATATGCCGGATGAAGCGCATGAGTTCGGTGCTTTCCTGCGGGTTCATCCCGGCGGCGGGCTCGTCGAGGAGCAGGAAGTCCGGGCTGGTCGCCAGCGCGCGGGCGATCTCAAGGCGCCGCTGCGCCCCGTAGGGCAGGCTCGACGCCTTTTCGTCCATGTAGGAATCGAGCGCGAGGCGGTGGATGAGGCCCTTCGCCTTCTCGCGGATTTCCTCTTCCTCGCGCCGTGCGCTGGGCAGGCTGAAGACGGGCATCCACCACAGGCTCTTGCGGCGGACCTGACAGCCGACCATGACGTTTTCCAGCGCGGTTTCGCTGCCGAAGAGCCGGATGTTCTGGAAGGTCCGGGCCATGCCCGCCCTGCAGATCCGGTGCGGCGGGAAGCCCTTCACGCTGTGGCCCTTGAACAGGATGTCGCCTTCCTGGGGGTTGTAGAAGCCGCTGATGACGTTGAAGGCCGTGGTCTTGCCCGCGCCGTTGGGGCCGATGAGCCCGGTGATGGACCCCGTGGGGATCCGCATGGACAGGTCGTTGACCGCCGTGATCCCGCCGAAGCGCATGGTCACGTGCTGCACGTCGAGCAGCAGTCCGTTCTGAGCGAAGGAGGTCATGCGCGTTTCCTCCGGGAGAAGAAGTCGAAGATGGCGTCCCAGGTGATTTCACGCATTCCCATGATGCCCTCGCGGCGGTACAGGATGATGCACAGAAGGACCAGCGAGAACACGACCATGCGCATGCCGGGGATGCCGGGGATTGCGAATCCGCCGAGGGTGATGGGGTCTTCCACGGCGCGCAGCCATTCGAGCAGGACGGTGATGACCGCGCTGCCGAGGATGCTGCCCGTGAGGGAACCGAGGCCGCCGGCCACGACGATCATGAGCACGTTGAAGGTCAGCAGGAAGGTGAACATTTTCGGGTCGATGGTGGTCAGGAGGTTGCCGAGCAGCGCCCCGCCCACGCCTGCGAAGAACGCGCCGAGGCAGAAGGAGAGCACCTTGGTCCTGAAGGTGTCGATGCCCATGACCTTCGCGGCGATTTCGTCGTCGCGGATGGCCTTGAAGATGTTGCCGAAGTTGCTGCCCAAGAGCTTGACCATGCAGTACAGGGTGATGAGCAGCCACCCGTAGTTGACCAGCAGCGAGGCGTGGAAGGGGATGCCCTTGATGCCGAGGGAGCCGTTGGTGATGGGCGTCAGGTTCACGATGAGCACGCGGATGATCTCCGCGAACCCCAGCGTGGCGATGCCGAGGTAGTCGCCGCCGAGCCGCAGCACGGGGATGGCGATGAACAGCCCGAAGATCGCGGCCACGAAGCCCCCGGCGACGACCGAGAACCAGAACGGCGTATGGATGACCGAGAAGGGCCAGATGATGTCCTCGAGGATCCACATCATTTCCTTCTGGGCGGCGGGGAGCACGCACAGGGCGGAAACGTAGGCCCCGATGGCCATGAACCCGGCGTGCCCGAGCGAGAACATCCCGGTGAAGCCGTAGATGAGGTTCAGGGACAGCGCGAGGATGGCGTTCACGGCGATGAGATTGAGGATCTGGACCTTGTAGCCGTCGAGGTTGGTTTCCGCCCAGACAAGGAACAGGGCCAGCAGGCCGATGGCGGCGAGATTGAGCAGCAGGTTGCGCATGGAGGTCTTCATATCTTTTCCTCCGAACGCTGCCCGAAAAGGCCGGTGGGCCTGACGAGGAGCACGAGCACCAGCACCACGAAGGCGAACGCGTCGCGGTAGCCGGACAGGCTGGGCATGAAGGCCACGGTCATGATCTCGATGAAGCCGAGCAGCAGCCCGCCGATCATGGCGCCCTGGATGGAGCCGATGCCGCCGAGCACCGCCGCGATGAAGGCCTTGAAGCCGGGGAAGATGCCCATGTAGGGGTTGATCTGCGGGTAGCGCAGGGCCCACATGATGCCCGAGGCCGCCGCCAGCGCGGAGCCGAGCCCGAAGGCCAGCGCGATGATGCGGTCGACCCGCACCCCGAGCAGGCGCGTGGTCTCGATGTCCTTGGAGATGGCCCGCATGGCCAGCCCCGGTTTGGTGCGGTGGATGATCCACAGGAGCCCGAGCACGAGCACGAAGCTGACCACGGGCACGACCAGCGTGATCGGCAGCAGCTTCAACTGCCCGAAATTGATGGGCGTCATGAGCCATTCCGGCTGGTACACGGGGCGCGGAAGGCCGGAAAACACCACCACGGAGAGGCTTTCGATGAAGAAGGATACGGCGATGGCACTGATGAGCGCCGAAATGCGCGGGGCGTCGCGCAGGGGCCGGTAGGCGATGCGGTCCACCAGGATGCCGACGGCGCTGGCCGCGAGGATGGCCACCACCACGGCCACCCCCCAGGGCAGGAAGAATGTCGTGGTGCCGTAAAAGACGAAATAGGCCCCCAACATGAGAATGTCGCCGTGGGCGAAGTTGATCAGCCGCAATATCCCGTACACCATCGTGTACCCGATGGCGATGAGGCCATACAGGGAACCCAGTGTCAGGGCATTGAAGAAGTGCTGGAAAAACATGTCCAGACTCATAGTGCCTGCCTTATTCGTTGAAAATCCTTGGAATCCGTAAATCCTTCCGCCTGGGAGGAACCCTCCCGAATGAGGCCGGGGACGGCAAAAAAGGCGGGGAGGAAAGCGGAACCTTCCTCCACCGCCGTGGACAGGGGGGGCTTATTCGGGGACGATTTCGCCGAGGTAGATGCGCTTCCCGTTCTCGTACTTGAGGATGCCGACAGGGATTTCGGCATCATGGTTCGCGTTGAGGGTCATGATTCCTACAGGGGTGGCGAGGCCCTTCGTTTCGGCGAGAGCCTTGGTGACGGCTTCGCGGTCAGCCTTTCCGGCACGCTTGAGGGCGTCGATGATCATGTCGTAGCAGGTGTAGCCGAGGGTGGCGTTCACGTTGGGGTCCTTGTTGGGGAAGTTCTTCTTCCACGCTTCCGTGAAGGCCTTGGCCTGATCGTTCATGTCCTTCATGGTCATGTCATAGGGGAACGCTGTCTGCATGAAACCTTCGGCGGCCTTGCCGGCGATCTTGACGGTGTCGGGGTTGTCCATGGCGTCGCCGCCCATGAGCACGAAGGTCGCGCCGAGTTCGCGGGCCTGCTTCATGATGATGGCGCCTTCGGCGAAGTAGGCGGGCATGAAGACGATGTCGGGTTTCTTGCTGATGAGCTCGGTGAGCTGGGCGGTGAAGTCCTGGTCGCCGGAGCTGTACTTCATATCGGCAACGAGTTCGCCGCCGAGCTTCTTGTAGGACTTCTTGAAGAAGTTGGAGAGGCCCACGGCGTAGTCGCTGACCACGTCGGTGAGGACGGCGGCCTTCTTGTAGCCGAGGTTCTTGTAGGCGTAGGTCGCGGCGGCGGCACCCTGATAGGGATCGATGAAGCAGGCGCGGAAGTAGTACTTCTTGCCCTGCGTCACGAGCGGGTTGGTGCAGGAGGTCCCGATGACGGGCACCTTGGCGCGTTCGGCGACTTCGCCGCCGGCCATGGCGAGGGAGGAGCCGTAGGTGCCGATGATGGCGAGCACCTTTTCATGTTCGGTGAGGCGCTTCACGGCGTTGGCGGCTTCGACCTTGTCGGACTTGTTGTCGACGACGACCAGTTCGACGGGGCGGTCGAGGACGGTCGGTTTGAGCTTGTGGGCGAGCTGGATGCCTTCGAGTTCAAGCTGCCCGCCGAAAGCGTTCTGGCCGGTCAGGGGCAGATAGACGCCGATTTTGATGGGATCGGCGGCCTGTGCCGGAAGGGCGAGGCCCATGCCCATGACGGCCATTGCGGCCATGCTCAAAAGTGTGCCGAGTTTCATGTCTTCCATCCTCCAGAAAAGGTTGTTGCGCCAGAAACGGAGTTCCGGCTCGGGATGATCGGCTGCCTTACCGAAAAAGCGCTCCGGTAACAGATTGTTTTTGAGTATAGGAAAAATCACGTTTTCGCAACCGAAAGGAGCTTTTTGCGAGGAACCATAAGCCTTGCGGCCTTTCTATCCGAACAATCCGAGGGCCGGAAGTTCCCCTTGTGCGTCAGTCTTGTTTCGGATTTGTTTCCTTTTCCAAAAATTTTGCTAGAGCGCCGTGGCTTTGAAGCGCGCCACCCGCGTTTTGCCGCTCCACAGATCGAGCGTGTCCCCGGAATGCGAAACGGATGTGGCTCCGGCGAGCGCCTGAGCAAGGGCCCGCGCCTGCGCGTCACCCTTCGGGCAAAGCATCATGGTCGAGCCGAGCTGCGAGAAACCGATGCGATCGCCTTGGAGAGTATAACTGCCGATGAGACTGTTGCAGCCGTCGGAACCGGAGATCCGGCCTTGCGCGCCTTCAGGATTAAAGAGCAGGTGCGGTTCCGGCTGGTTGTCGTAGACTTCGGCCGGTTTTCCGTTCAGCTCCACCAGTTTCCACCGGGTTCCCGCGAGGCCGTCGGTCACAGGCGCGGCGTCCATGACCCGGTGCGTCAGGACCATAATGTCGGCGTCTCCGGGATGCACCATGAGGGGGCTCGTGGTGGCGAACAAGGTCGTTCCGCCGCTCGAAATGGCGGCTTCCAGTTCATAGCTCATGCTGGAGGAATCCGCGGCGGGGCAGGCGATGCTGAAGGGCAGAGGGACATTGCGGCCTTCCGTGGACGCGCGTTCCTCGGCGACCAGCATACGCCCGTCACTCGTTTTGCGATGCAGGGTGACGGTCAGTTCCGCATCCGGAGGCAGGGCCATACGTTCGCGGTAGGTCACCATGCCCGTCAGCGGAACCGTAGGTTCGGGCTGGGGAGCCGCCTTCTGATACGGGGAGCAGCCGCTGAAGACGACGGATGCAAGAACGGCCAGCAGCATGTGCGAAAAGCGCGGCGCGCGTGAAAGCAACGGAATGTTTTTCATGAATGCCCTCATTAAAAAATGGAGTGGATAATTAAAGGTGGCGTACAATATGCCCCGGCTTTTTGTACTGGGCAAAAAGAACGGTGGCAAGCCGGTTATCCGGCAGCCTGCTCCAGCCCCCATGAACGGCTCAAGGCGCGATAGTAGACGAGGAGGGCGTTCAGGGGGAGCAAATACATGGCGGCCATGATGGATTCGGAGGCTGAGAAAAATTCGAGGCTGACGATAAGCATGAGCACGTTGTTCATGGTTCCGTAGCTGATCAGAAAGGCGAGCTTGCGCTGCGGGGGCATGGACCGCGGCAGAAAGAGCCCGCCGACCATCATAGCGGCCCCAAGGAGGCAGGCGGCCCCAAGGGCCTTGACGACAAGCGAAGGAGACTGGTGGAGCACGCCCGAGTAATTGCTAAAAATAGCCAGTGTGGACAGTGCGATGGTGGAAACAGACACGGGGAACTGGTGCTTGAGGATATACTCGGTGACTCGGGGCGCTTTGCGGGTCAGAAACGCACCGGCAAAGGGGACAATGATGGTGACGCACAAGGAAAGCGTCATGCCGGACAGGGACAAGTGGGCGGGCAGGTTCATGGGACCGAAACCGGACAGCGTCATGAAACTGTCTACTATATAAAGAAGCATGGGCAATGTCAGAGGGAGCAGGAGCGAGGAGAGGAGGTTGCCCGCAAGGACGAGGGCCGTATCCGCATTGACCATAATGGAAAAGATCGGAGCTACCACACCGATGGATGCGGCGCCGACAAGGAGGGCGCCAAGCGCGAACTGCGGCATGAGCAGTTTGAAAAGGAAGAAGGACAGGAGCGGCAAAGCGAACAGACGGATGAGCACGAGGCCGCTTACCGTGCCGGGGATAATGCGGGTATGGGTGAAGAGGGCTTCGGTGCCGACGGAAAGGAAACCGAGATACAGGAGGACAATCAGGCAGAGGCGGGGGAAGGGGGCTAGCGGTTCAGCCAGACCGGGAAGGAAGCTTCCGGCGAGCATGGCGAGAAAGGAAACGACGATCATCACGAGATCGCGTGAACGCATGGGAGACTCCGCCCTTGGAAAGGGAAAAACAAGAAGGCCGAAGGAACCCCTCCGGCCCAGTCAGTGCCGCATCGCCGCGTATCAGCGGTTTCTTTGACAATCTGGACAAATGCCGTAGAGATACAGCCGGTGAAATGTGGGTTTGAAACCGTGCTTGCGGGCCAGCGCGTCCTGCAGTTCTTCTATCTGCGAGTCGACGACTTCGATGTTGCGCCCGCAGTTTTCACAAATAAGATGATCGTGGTGGGCGTCGGCGGCGTGCTCATAGCGGGCCAACCCATCGCCAAACCGTACCTCACGGGCCAGCCCCGCCTCGCACAGAAGCTTCATGGTCCGGTAGACGGTGGCCTGGCCAAGGGAAGGATCTTCCTTGCGGACTCTGTCATAGATTTCTTCGGTCGTCAGGTGCCCGCTTTCATTAAAGAACACTTCCATGATCTGCTGACGCTGAGGCGTGTTACGCAGCCCCTTGTTTTTCAAGAAGGAACGAAAAATCTGAGCGGGGTTGCCTACTGGTCTGTCTTCACTGAACATGCGCCACCTCGGGTTGGATTGCAGGAATGGACTATAGCCTAGTTCATACGCTATCGCAACGGGAGCCCTCTCCCCAGCGCCTTTTTATATCATTATAAGTGGATTGCTACTTCATATACATCGCAGACCTCATCAGGCT
>OGZP01002860.1_pt1 | contig 10408 bp, 4 predicted proteins | sample 1576811 | NCBI WGS metagenome assembly OGZP01 (sample SAMEA3541553, study PRJEB24748) | human gut metagenome | biome: human gut; feature: human-associated habitat; material: faeces | place: China | collected 2012
AAAAAAGACTATAACCGTTACTGTCATAGCCTTTAAAGGATTGAGGAAGTCCCTTGATTTACTTGTATTTGTTTGTCGCCCCTACGCACTATCCAACATCCGTTGGGGCAACGGAAGATTTCATTGCGCATTCTCCTCTGGAAATTTGTGTTCGTAACTGTCGAAATTTACAGAAATATGCATTTTATCAGTTATATCTTATAATTTTAGAAATATGTTGTCTCTTTGGATGAGTTCGACATGAGCAGAAACGGGATCAAGCACCGCAATATCTGCGATTTTCTGTTGGCAGAGGAATGGAATTAAAATCTCTGCGAATCTCCATCTGAAAGTCTCACTGTAATAGATTTTTTCTTCTTCAACTGTAAAAGGTGGGCGCTTACGCTCCCACCTTCACACTTTTATTCAATTACTATGTCAGATACTTATTCTTCTGAACCACTCTTTTTCCTTACATAGAATATGGCTCCAATAACAATCAGCATAATACAGATACGCCCTGATTCTTTCTCATCTTGTCTATATAATTATATTCTGTATCTCCCTCACAGAATACTGCAAACCTCTTCTGGAGGACTCTTGTTTTTCTACTCAAATGCCGTACCTCCCAATATCCCCTTCATATAAAACTCATATATCTTAGTGTTTTCATACCTCACTTCCGGAAAATCTGCTAGAGAATACAATTCTGATGTCAGTTCATCTTTACTTTTTGTAATGAAATAAATCTGCTCTTTCATGTATGTCTTCAAATTTAGGTGTAATACATTATGTGTAGAAAATACAAACTGTCCTCTGTGCTCCATACCGTTAATATACGCAATAACACGGTCTGACAAGATTGGATTAAGAACCCGGTCCATCTCATCTGCAAATACCACTTTATTTTCATATACCACGCGAAATATCTGTACAGCCCATGCAAAAAATTCTCTGACACCGGTTGAATCCTGTGATAATTCTCTCTTAAACTGCTTTCCCTGTGCATTCTTACGAATTACCAGAGTTTTAGAATAAGGCTTCTCATCATCCACTTCAATTCCGCAAATGCTGTAATCTACCATCTTAAAAATTTCTACATATCTTGGATCTTTCATAATTTCAAGATCCCTTTCCTGCCTGACAATGCTGTCTGTCTGATCAGAAGGTATATTACCCGGATATAGGACATTTAACATCCATTCAACAGTTGCTGACGCATCCTTATTTCCGAGAAGAGCCAGTTTAACTACAAATAATCCGTTACTATTATTGCTGTTCTTAAGAGCAGCTGTCACTTCCCTGGCTGTTCCTCTTCGTAATGTATATATGTTCTCCTGATCCCGTAAAATATCAAACACTACATGCTCAGCTGATTTCCGCTGGCTGCTTCTGATAAGTTTTTCGCTATAGATTCCTTTTGTATCAACAATAGTTTCATACTCATAAATATAATGATTCCCCGCTAAGAATACTACATTAAATTTCTGTTTGGGATTATTACACTCCATCAAAGTATCTGTGTTAATATATGAATTAACAGACTGCACTTTCATGTTTGTATCAAACAATGATTTCAGATATTTTAATCCATTTATAAAGTTGGACTTACCACCTGCGTTCTCACCTACGATAACTGCTGTTTTCAGCAGGTCATATCCTGTTTCTGTTGTAGTATAGTTATCCGGAAAGCGCTTTTTTACTTTCCCGCCTGGTGCTTCTAATGAAAACTCGCACTCTTCCTTGAACGAACAAAAATTGTCAAACATATATCTTATGAGCATACTTCCACCGCCTTTCAATAATCATTATATACTAAAAAGAGCCTATGTAAACCAGTTTTTTGTTTTACATCGGCTCTTTTTATGGATATCATGTTAAAAAGCGAGCACCAAATATTAAATACATTCTTTTAGCTGTTTTTTGTTGATTTTGCTCTTTTTATTAAATCGTGCAACTCCTATGAAATCATCATTATTCTTCCTCTGAACCACTCTTTTTCCTTACATAGAATATGGCTCCAATAACAATCAGCATAATACAGATACCTATAATAATGATTATCGTATTATTCCATGTATATTTTGAAGTGCTGTCATCTGTCTTAGACGCAGGAATGGTTTCATCAGCTTTGTTGTCTGCCTGACCGTTATCACTCATAATCTTGGTATCAACAACAATCGTGTAATCTGATGCATGGGTAAATACAAGTTCCGCATTTCCATCCGGATCAATCTGTCCGGCGCTGATAAATTCCAGTTCTCCGGTCTGTTCATTGTAGTAGAACAGGTTCGCATACAATCCTGCATTCTTTGATTCCATGTTGACGGTCAGTGTGGCGGTAAATCCAAACTCTCCGTCATAAACAAGAGTCAGGTTCAAGGAAGAACGTTCCCCGGTCACGTTGTTGATCACATCCACAGGAATGGATTTTCCTGCGTCGGCTCCGACTGTCACATCAAAATCAATATCTCCGGCTGCATCCGTAATATCCTTTCCATAAATCTTCCAGGAAAGACCATTTCCCATATCCAGAACAAGTGTTGTATCTTTACCCTTGATACTGTCAATTACATCTTTCGGTACTAGCGTCGTTCCGTTCATGGCAACCGTTACTATATCGCCTGCCTTAGCTTCTTCAAGCTGTGGCTTGATCACATCCCAGCCTTCCTTGCCGCTGTCGTCCTTGATGTAAGGCTTAATTGAAGTACTATCGGGCTGTGGCTTCTGATTCTGATTACCATTGTCTGTGCCGGACTGCGGTTTCTGGTTCTGACTGCCATTTTCCTTGCTGCTGTCATCGGACTTGATCTTAGCGATAGGCTGTGTGTAACTGTGTCCACACTTGGAGCAGGTGTAGGTCATGATGCCTTCCTCCGTTGTCGTTGCAGCCTTCGTCACTTTTGATACATAGCTGTGTCCTGTTGCCGGAATATTCTCTGTATAGCTGTCTCCACAGGAACAGGTATAAGTCCTTACCCCTGCCTCTGTACAGGTTGCTTCCTTCGTAATGCTTCCCGTATAGTTATGAGTGTGCTGTTCCTCCGGCAGCTTCGCAATGCTCTCTGTGTAGCTGCTGTTGCATCTGGTGCAGGTGTAGGTTCTGACTCCTTCCTCTGTTGTCGTTGGCTGCTTTGTCACGGTTGCTTTATAATCATGTCCCAATGCCGCCAGCTCTTTTCCGGTACTCAGAAGTTTATCACAGTCCGTACAATAGGTATCTCCCGTGTATCCGGTCTGCGTGCAGGTTGCTTCCCGCTGATTCCGTATTTCAGTGTGCGTGTGATCACATTCACTTCTTGTAATCGTAATGCTTACACTTTCTGTCTCATAGTTGCCCTTGTCAGCTCCCGTATAAACCGCGGTCGCTGTCACTGCCACACTATCTGCAAGCGCCGTGTCCTTATCTGACTCCTGCCAGCTCCAGCCTTCCGGAAGTATAATATCGCCAATCTTCTGTGTGCTGTGTGCCGGAGCCATTGCAGCTTGCGGCATGTTTGGAGCTTTCGCTGCCTTGTTGACCGTAAGAATGATTTTCATATCAACAGCATTATAATTATCTGTATCTGATGGTGTAAATGTCACATCATACTCTGTCTTTCCGCTGTCGGCTGCTGTAGGCTTGATATTACTATTCTTCCATGCAAATGTTCCTGCTACCTCTGTTCCATCGGCTGTTTTGTATGTTACTTTGCCGCCTGTCAGGGTACTATCAGAAAGCGTCTGTCCGTATGTAAGTGCGGTTGCTGTCGGCTTCTCTGCAATTACCGGTGAAGTCTTGGTAACTTTAACTGTAATCGTTCTTGTGACCGTATTGTAATTAGCTGTATCCGTTGGTGCAAATACTGCCTGATAGCCTTTGTTATTTACAGTCGGAACGATGTTCATTCCTGTAAAGCTCCATGTTCCTGCAAGTTCTTTGCCATCTGCCCCTATCACTCTTCCGCCTGTCATATCAGAACCGGTAAGCGCAGCATCCGGGTTGTATTCACGCTCTGCAACGGTTGGAACTGTTACCACTATCGGTGTTGCCTTTTGTACCATCACAACAATATCCTTGCTCATCTTCTCGTAGCCGTCACAGGTGGCGGAAAAGCGGAAGGTATGATTGCCTGCGGGCAGCTTTCGTGCAGAAAGATCAAATTGATTCTTTGTTGTCGCGCTGCCAACTGCTGTCTCTTTGCCGTCCTCCACCTTGTACCACTGGAAGCTTACAGCGCCTGTGCCGGTTTCCTTCGTTACCTTGACAAGAAGCGTCCCCGCACCGCCATAAGTCATGCTCATCTTGGTCTCATAGTCCATGCTCTTGATGGGGATCCTGGCCATAGAAACATGGGTCAGCTCCTTGCCGGTAAGGTCGGTTATCCAGGTACTGCCGCTCTTGAACGCGCAGCCATCCGGCAGGAGGGATGCCAGCGTGACATCTCCGGTGACGGTCAGCTTTGCCGCCGTCTTACCGTTCAGATCCAGCTTGAGCGGGCTGCTGATGGTGATCTCGCCTGCATTTGCCAGCAGCTTCACCGTATCGCCGTCAGCTGCGGCGATGGCGGCATCTGCCGTCCGATGGTAGGAAATGCTGCCGTCCGTCTTTGTCACCGCAGCGGCATAGCCGCAGCAGGGGCAAACATTCCCGCCGGAAGAGTCATCCGGGTGGCTGCACTTCACAACGGTTACGGCAGTAGTCGCATTCATCTCCGACAGCTTGAGCAATGCGCCGCCTTGCTTCTGATAGGCATAGCCCGCTGCCAGCAGGGACTGATAACTTGCGCCATTCCCGATTTGGATGCTGCCAAAGGAGCCGCCGGACAGGGTCACTGGAATACCATTGAGCGCACCCAATTCCAGCCGAGCCACGCTGCCGCCGGACATGGTCAGCGCTCCCTCCGTGTAGATGCCGCCGGGGAAGGTGCCGCTCGTTACCACAGCTTCGTTCCCGGTACAAATGGAAAGCCCAGTTCCACCGGAACCAATTCCGCCGCCTACGCTGCCCTCCAGGGTGACATTGTCCAGCGTCAGCTTTGCGCCTGTGTGGTCAAATTTTCCAACTTCCACCGCGGTAGCGGGCTTGCTGGTGCAGGTGCTTAGCACCTTGCCGTTCATGATGGCTACATTGGAGCCGAGGATGCGTAGAAGCGCATTCTCTTGGGATTTGCTCAGGGTGAATCCATTCAAATTCAGTACAATATTTTTGCTGATCTCGATCGGCTCTACGTTCTCGATCGCCAAAGGCCCCCGCAGAGTGATCGTGTCCTTGTCCTGCGCGGCATCCAGCGCTGTTTCCAGACTGGTGTATCGCTTGCCGCCGATTTCAAATGCCTCCACCAGCGCTTTGCAGAAGGTGCAGTAACCGTTGCTGTCCACCTTGCCTGCATGGTCGCAGCTTCTGCCGCAGACACATTTGCCGTTATGATAGTCGCAGGTATGCTCGACCACTTTGACATTTCTATTCTCAATATTTACATCGGAAATGTTCAAAATGTCATTGCTATCAGCGTCTGCAAAGGCATATCCGTCCGCCAGCAGAGCCAGCGGCGGCGCGTCGGTTTTCATGATGCCATTTTGGAAGGTGCCGCCCTGGAGCTGGGTTTTCCCGTGGAACGCCACCTGATTCTCAAACACGCAATCGCCCTTTACCGTCAGGGTACACCAGTTAGAAAAGTAGTCCGCGTTTGTTGTAACGCTGTCTAATATGAATACCGCGGGGGCGCTGGTTCCAAAGATATTTATCGTGCCGTTTTTGATGGTAACACTGTTGTACGGAAAATTTTGCAGATCCAGATTCTTGACCTTGTGGCCCTGCAGGTCCAGCGTAAGGTCCTTTTTGTTCGTCCCATCATCTCCCGCACGCAAGATTGCGTCGATATCCCGCACAAAATAAAAGGTTCCTCCGGAAATCAGCTTGCTCCCAACCATGGCCTCACCGCCATCGAGTTCAGACGAATAGGGGAGACCATCTTTGTCAATAAAGAGCACTTCCGCACGACACGGTTCGCCGCACTGTTGGCATTTGCCATCGTGGGTGTATTTTGCATGGGTACAGGTGTTCACGGTAACGGCGACCGTGTCTGTATTTACGGTATAGTTATTATAGGACAGCTTGCAGTAGACCTGCCCGCTGTACTCCCAGTTCTTGCCCTCCGTTGTGGTCAGGTCTGATTGGGTCAGGATGATTTTATAACTGCCGCTGCCTGTGCCCTTAAATTCTGTTTCGTTCACATACCACTGATAGGTAATATTACCGGTCGAACCGCTTGCCAGAGAGGCGTTGACATCGACAACCGCTACACTTTCCCCATCTAATTTCTCATATACGACCTTCGTCTGCTTTTTTATGGTAATGGGGTTTCTGGGCGCGGCGGCGACGGTGACCGTTGCGGTGGCGGTCGCCTTGTTAGGAGAGAATCCTGCTTCGCTGTCTGCGGTCAGCTTCAGCTTATAGCGGCCCTCCTTGACGGTGCTGTCGGCGGTAACGGTGATGGTCTGGTTGTCAGCGGATTTTTCCGCCGTCAGACCGGTGTGCGCGCCCTCCCAGTCCACGTTCAGAGTATTTATCTTGACATTGATGCCGGTAACGGAGAAGGTCGCCGTCTGACTGCCTAAGCTTTCCTGCAGGGTTCCCTGCTGCGCGCCGACGATCAGTCCTGCGCGGGGCGCCATCTTGGCGATATAGATGGTCTTGACGTCCCCTTCTCTTGTCGTATCGGCCGCTGTGCCGACCGACATATCGTCTGTGTTTGCATTCTGTTCGTCCGAATACAGAATAGTCAGGCTGGGGTCGATGCTTCGGGCTGTTCCATACATACTATTCGAAATCGCACCATATTTTCCGGTGGCGTAAAGGGTTCCTCCGTTCATGGTCAGGGATGCAGTGCCAATACCCCAACCGGAATTTAGATTCAGCGTTCCATTCTCAATCACGATGGCTTTAGCGCTCAAGCCTCTCTGACCGCCGTTGGTGGTTATCTTTGCCCCGTCTTTTATGGTAAGCGTCCCGCCGGCGGTGTCGCTCCAATTGCCGTCCGCAATACCATATTTCCTGTCAGGAACAGTGACCGTCAGACTGCCGCTTCCCTGAATGGTCAGATTGGCGGAATACATATCCAGAGCGGCGTCATATGCGGTCTCGGTAATCGTAATGGTATTCTCGCCTTTCAGCGTGATTGTTGTGTCGCCCTTCACCGTCACCGGGGTAATTATGTTTCTGTTCTCCCAGGTAACACTGCCGGAGATGGTTTCATGGTCTGCCGCAGCTGCCATCAGGGATATTGCCTGCTCTGTTCCCTTGCAGGCAGAGAGGTCTGCATTTTCCGCAGAGCAGACCGGACAGTCGGGATTGACCTCCGCCACTGCGTTTTCCACGGTGCTGCCCCCACCGTCCTGAACGGCAATGCCATTTTCCGCCGCCTGTTCCGATATGGCGGGCGTAGCTTCCTCCTGCTCTTCCTGCACGATGGCGCCGCTCTCCGGCGTATCCTCCGCCGCTCGCACGGGTGCGGGCAGGAGCGTCAGACACAGCGCCAGCGCCATGAACATACTCAATACTCGTTTTTTCATAAGATTCTCCTTTAGGATATATGTATAAGGTTTATATTCAGCCCGTTCAAGCACAGGCACAGCTTTTATAGATCATCCGGAATGAGCCGCAGCTTCTTTGCGGCGGTCTTGGCTTCCGCCCGGCGCTTCACGTCCAGCTTGTCGAGAATGTGGCTGACGTGGGTCTTCACCGTGGGCAGCTTCACGTCCATGATCTGCGCAATCTCAGCGTTGGACTTGTCCGCGCAGAGAAGATGGAGAATTTGCAGCTCCGTGGGTGTCAGCTCCTCGCCGGGGGCAAGGCTGGGTTCGAGGAAATGCGGGTAGAACGCCGCCTGCGTCCGCACCGCCGCCATCAGCCGCTTGCGCCATGCTTTGTCGCCGTCCCAGTCCAGCGCTTCCAGCAGCGGCAGCATCGCCGTGCCGTATACGCTGACGGTGCGGATGAATCGGTACTCCGCCGCCGCGTCCAGTGCCGCCGTCAATCGCTCGCGCCACCGCTCATCCTTCTTGCGACGCAGGGCGATGGCAGTCAGGACATTCAGGTGAATGCCGTCGATGATGCGGGCGCAGTTTTGAATGTACGGCTCCATGGGTGAGAGCGTCAGCAAAGCGGCGTCCGGGCGGTTCTGCATAATTTCCACCATTGCCTGCGTGAGATACCGGTAGCGCCGCATGACGTTCAGGTGCGTGGGTTCGCAAGGGGCTTTTTCCCGATACCATGCATCCGCCGCATCAAGGTCGCCGGTGTGCATGTCAATACGGCAAAGCATGGCGTCCATATTGGGCAGAAAGCGAGTCAAACCGCGCTCGGCAAAGCATTCACGGAGTACCATGATAGTGCGCCGCGCGTCGGTGGGCTGCCCGTTTGCCAGCTGGCTGCGGGCCAGCAATCCGCTGACGGCGAACTCCATGTCCGACGTGCCGTGGTTGCGGATCTCGTTCATCTGCGGGAGAAGGGACAGCATCCGGCCGGCGACATCCTCGCCCTTTTCAAACTTGCTCTCGGCAATGGCGCAGTCGGCAAGACACACACTGTCCCGCCCCAGTACTGCCTCCACGGGGAGACGGAGGGTTTTGTAGAGCAGGTCGTCCTTTTTGCTCCATTCTGAAAAGTCCTTGCCGCCGTTCATGATGCTCGGCAGCGCGCTCGTGACGGAGAAGGACGGCAGCGCTACCTCTTTATTCGTCAGCAGCCGGAACACGGCGGGGATGGTTTCCGTCAGACCCTTCACGCCCCGCTGGGGCAGGGAGATGTCCAGCCATGCAAGGCGGCCGCGCGCCTGCTTTCCGGCGGCGTCCTGCCTGCCGCAGTGTTCGACAAACTTTTGCAGTTCGCCATACCAGCGCTCCGAGCCTTCGTAATCCATGACCAGCGCGCAGAGCATGCTCATGCCCTGCATCAGAGAAGGGGATGCGAGAATTTCCGCCTCTGGCAGGCTGCGGTAGTATTTTTCCATCTCAGCATAGTGCCCCATGCCGGGGTGAAGTTCTGCATTACGCACCAGCAGCTCAGAAACCTTGGAATGGTCACCACCGCTGGTGTAGCATTCCAGGGCGTGGGCGTAATCCTCCTTCAGCTCATAGTACAGCCCGCCCCGGCTGATGAGCGCTTTGCGCTTTTCCTCGGTATACTCCCGTTCCATCTCCCAGAGGAGAAAAGCCCGGAAACCCGACCAGAAGTGGAAACGCTGGCAGTCTTCGTAGCGCAGCATAGTAGTGTATCGAAGAATCCAGTCCAGCCGTTCGCCGGCACGGGGATCGCCGCTGACCATCCGCGCCATTTCCAGGTCAAAACTTTCAAAGGGGGCCAGTTCCAACAGGAAGCGCCGCACCGGCAGGTCAAAGCGCCGGTAGATGGCGGTCTCAAAGTAGAGGAACACCTCGTGGAACACCCGCGCCACCAGCTCCGGTGTCCACGGCTTGTCCGGGGACATGCACCGCGCCGTGATGGTCACACCCAGCGGATAGCCCACGGATTCTTTCAATATTCCATCGATCTCGCTATCTGTTACGTATACTCCCGAAAGCTGAAACAGCCGCCGCACATCGCCCGCGTCAAAAAGCAGGTCGTCGGCCTCCAACACCGTCATCAGCCCCGTGTACTGAAACGCCGTCAGGCAGCCGGGCGGCACACCGCGCGAGAGCAGCACGAAATGGCGCTCCGGACTTGAGCGGATCAGTTCGCAAAGAGCCTGCTGCCCGGCTTCCTCCTGCATGAACTGAAGATCGTCAATCAGCAGAATGTCCCAATCCTGCGCTGACGGTGGGATTGCGCAGTCTGGGTCTGCCGCACTTTGCCGCAGCACGTTCCGACCGCGCAGCAGTGCGTCCGCCAGTACTGTCTTTCCAAAGCCACAGGGTGCGCTGAAAAAAAGGACTCTGCCATGCGCCATGAAGCTGTCAAACCGTTTCTGAACGGAGGTCTTTATGATAATATTTTTGGTCATTTCTTCCCTCCCTTTGATACAGAGCGAGATTGCCATAAGTCTTTCGTAACCTGTCTCGAATTATATTATACGAGTCTGTTTCGAAATGTAAATCATCCCAAAGGATGAGACACTCTGCATAGCAAACTGCTATGCAGATCATTTTTGTTTGATTTTGATAGCATAGATGCAAATAAGCAGCCACACACCGAAGTGCGTGACTGCTATGTAAAAAGTTCGGAAAGGATTTTTGCAATCTGACACAGTTTCCTGGCCCTGAATCTCCATCAACATAAAAATATCTCCATCATTTCAAAAGAGAATGACGGAGATATTTCGCCTTGTTTATTCTTGTAGCAACCAATCGGCTATATCATGGATTTCGATTCCTTCATAACTATATTTTGGATGTTTGGTTCTGGCAATAATCATTTTCGGATAAGCATCTCGGATCTGAAGCAGAGGAG
>OGZP01002870.1_pt1 | contig 10387 bp, 7 predicted proteins | sample 1576811 | NCBI WGS metagenome assembly OGZP01 (sample SAMEA3541553, study PRJEB24748) | human gut metagenome | biome: human gut; feature: human-associated habitat; material: faeces | place: China | collected 2012
ACCAACGAAATAGATCACCGGGAAAAAATTCAGGTTAACCCCTTGTTTTTTGGAATGATACACCAGATAGATACTGTAAGCAAAATATATGACAAGCGAAATATATCCCACCAGCACACCGGCAGTTCTCTGATATACATTCTCCCCGGATATTTTAAACATAATCCCTGTTCCAAACAGATTACATAAAACCATAATTACTTCTACCAGCCAGGGAAATATCTCCACTCCTGCTTTTTGAACCATTCTTTTATAATTTCGATAGATACGCAATTCCACGTACATACACCAAAGCATACCCATACTGACTGTCCCTATAAAGCATATGCTGTTAGAGATATAATTAATCTGCCGGCTGCCAGTAAACTGTTTTCCATCTACGAGAAAAGCAATGGTTTCAGACAATGCCCCCACTAAATTTACGATTGCTATTCCATCATATATTTTATCTCCCACATGAAGGCTCTCTCTGTTCTTTCGTCTACAAAACAAAAGGAACCACATCATTAACACGGTCAAGCCGTTTGCCATTAATATTTCTTCTAAAACGATGATTGTTATCCCCTCCATCATTCACGGTATGAACTCATTTTTACTAAAATGAGCTCTATCATTATACCAAATGAAAACCGGTTTTTGTCTTTTTCGACATGAATTACAGTTTTTTTAACGTGAACGATGATTTTTTATGTTTCATCATTTTTCACAGCCTACTGCAACTGTGAAAAACCCACGGCTTACAAAGTTAACGGTCTTTGTATCGGAATCATAATAAGATCCCGGTATCTTAACTGCTGCACCGTATTTATCAATTTTATATGCAAAAATCTTTTTGTCTTTTTCCTTTTTCGAAGCATTATAGGAAACAGCGACCCTGATCCGTCCCTTTTTCAGGACAGACGACTGCTTTTTCTTGATTCCTGTGACGGAAAAATCATAAACCGGACGTTTTCCAATAATTTTCCCCGCCCTGGCAGAAAGATTTTTCTTGTCAGCCTGTTTCATTTTGATAACCACAGCTGTATTCATCTCTTTCTTTAATTCTTTTAATGCCTTCGAATCAAAGGTAAGATTTACATTGCCACCATTGACCTTCAATTCTTTTACATTCTTTTTGACAAGTAAATTTACCGCCTGCCCGTCCATTTCAAGATGCAGATTCTTCCAGTTTCCGGCTTTTGCCGTATCAAAAGTTATTTCAACAGACAGGTCTTTTATCCTGCCACCCTGTTCTTTTTCTGCCTTTGTAATTTCTTTTTTCAAAACTTCTGCAATATTCTTCACTTTGACCGTATTATTTTTAACTGCAGATTTTGCTTTGACATTAATATCCTTAACAGAAACGGACGTATCTGCTGCGGGTGGCGGTGTCACATTCCCCGGTTCTTCTTTTGCATGATCCGGTGCCGGTAATGTGCCGGAATCCGGTGAAACATTGCCAGATGATCCGTCCGTGCTTCCACCGGCATTTTCACCGGAGCCTCCGCCGGAGCTGCCTCCGGAACTTCCACCCGAACTGCTGCCAGAACCTCCACTTGAACCGCCTCCGGATATTCCACCGGAACCTCCACTTGAACTGCCTCCGGAACTTCCACCAGAACCGCCCCCGGTCTGGGAATGATCTGCCGTTACACGGACCTGACAATCTGCCTTACTTCCTGTATAGTTGCCATTCCCATTATAACATGCGGTGAACGTATATGTTTTCGTTTCATTCGGAAGCATTGCTATCCAGTGATCCGTTCCCTTTTCTTCTAATGTGATCCCGGAAACATCACAGGTTACTTTTATCCCGGCATCTTCCGGAATCCCCTGTCTGCAAAGCTGTAATTCTACTGTCCCCGCACCTTTGACCGTATCGGTTTTTGCAGTCAGCTGCATGCTGGTGGAAGCCTTTTCGATTTCCAAAACAGCCTCCCCGTATGTTGGAATAAAAGATGCCTTTTCCGCTTTAAAATAAATCTTATACTGGCCTGCTTCTGTGTAAAATGGCATCTCCGTTTGTGTATACGATCCGTTTTCTGTCAAACTGTAACTGATTTGTACACCATCTTCCTGTTTGATATCAAATGTATGGGGTTTTCCATCATAAGTTACGCGGACAGGTACGGTTTGTATTTCCGGCATCTCACTGTTTTTCCGGTAATAATAAGTGATCTCCCGGTGATCCTCTGTGATGTTTATTTCTCCCTGATTTGCACTGTTTCCTACACATGTATATCCATATAAATCCGGACTTCTTAACGTATACGCAGAATTCTTTGGTACATATACTGTCGCGGGTGCCGTATCAGGCACTGTTGTTTCGGTCTCGTCTTCGTTTTGCAGCATATAACGAATGGTTACGGTACTCCACGCCTGTCCTGCCGTCTGATTGTCAGCCAGAATTTTCCCAGTGTCCTCATCTATGATCTTTCCTTCCAGTCTGTCCCCGGAAACCAGACCAGTTACCGCAGGAAGTGTGACAGAAAGGGACTCTCTGGCAGCATCCGGATCATACCAGTTACTGAGTGGCGGAACGGTATATGTTTCTTCTTTTTCATATTTGACTGTATGGTCTGCTCCAATAATGCGGAAAGTAATCTTCAAATGCTGTTTGGCATCCACCATATTTTGTACGACTGTACGGAATTCCAGATCCTTTCCATTTGCTTTTGTGATATTTGTCTCATCGATCCGGTATTGGTCACTATCCCTGTCAAGTGTTCCTGTCCTGCTATGCGGAATTGTAATTTCAGGATCGCACACATAAACAGATGCCTGCCTGCTGACATAATCACGGTTATTTAATCTCCGCGCCAGTTCCATTTTACACACTTCACAGAAAGGATTCCCAAGATCCCGCATCATGCAGACGCGGCTCGGCGCAAATACTGTTTCTGTTCCTGCTGCCGTTATTCCGATTCCACGGAACCCAAGCATCTTATGCCATTTAATCTTATCCGGGTCCGAGGTATCGGAAATATTTTCTCCCTGCATCTTTTTATCATATTCATCGCCTAATCTTCCGATGCTGTGGGAAATTTCATGGGTCATGACATCCCCCTGCTCATTCTCACCCGAATTTGCCGAAAAAGAAAAGAGTGCATTGGAAGAAGAACCAATATTCGCAGTCGTATTACAAATGATATGGATGGTTCCAACGGCTGCACCGGTATCCAGATATCTGCTCTCCAGCTCTGCCCTCAGTGCCCTGGCTTTATCTTCCCCGTCCTTTGTAAAATAGCAGGATTTTCCGAATGCCTGCACATGAAAATATGTGTCCGGGTTCGACTCCCCATACATCACGCCCACACCAGTTTCACTGGATACCGTCTGTACTGCATAAATATTGATCCTGTCGGAATACTCTTTATAAGGGGACCACTTTAGCAGCCCCTGTGCTTTTGCCGTTGCATCCTTCAAAAATTGTTCCTGTTGTTCCCGGGTATAGCCCTCACCCATGATAACAATCACAAAATTTTCCTTATCATCACCTGTCTTGTGAATGGCATAAACGGAAGCTGCCGTTGTCTGGTCTGCCGCTGTCTGGTCTGCCATCACAGGATACGGAAACACCAGGGAAAGCAATAATATCAGGCTAAGTATGATTGCCCCAAACCGTTTTCCATCCTTCTTTTTTACATTCGTCATATCATCCTCCGTACTTTACATTACCAGAAATATTGGTGCTTTCCCTCTTCTTCCCACAGACAAACTCCCGGGAAACCATCTGCCGTAAGGCTTCTTAAAGCACGATTACCGCAGCATCAAACCCCTCTACATTTCCATCAAAGGTGTTTTCGGTAAGCAGATTGTACTTCTGCGTGTACTCATTAAATTTTTTTGCACTGCTGCTGCAGTTGAAAATCATGGCAATGGTCTCCTCGCCATTTTTTCTGATCAGGACAATTGTCCCTTCCTCATCTTCCGTAACGATCCCAGCCAGTTCGCCTTCTACAATGCATGCATGGCTTTTCCGGACCTGAATCAGCCGCTTGTACCATTCATACATCTCTTTGTCCTGGTATTCTTCATCCCAGTACATACCCCGTCTGCAGTCCGGATCGTTTGCTCCCGGCATCGCATACTCATCTCCATAATAAATCATAGGCATTCCCGGCAATAACAACTGAAAAGCGGCTGCCAGATGCTGCTTTTTTTTATTGTCGTTACACAGATGTAAAAATCTTGCGGTATCATGGCTGTCGATCAGATTCCACATAAGGGGATAACAGTTTTTGTTTAAGCGTCCCTTCAAATATCCAAGATTTTGTACGAACTGGCTGACCGTAATCTTTTCATCTGCAAGCAGATCGATCAGGTTCAGGTAAAATGGATAATTCATGACCGTATCCCATTCATCCCCCTCAAGGAAATCTCCAGCATAATGCCAGATTTCCCCAATGATCAGCAGATCTTTCTTTACTGCCTTGACTGCCTTTCTGAAATTCTTCCAGAAGAAATGGCTGATTTCGTCCCCTACATCCAGTCTCCATCCGTCAATATCGCATTCCTTAATCCAGTAACATGCAACATCCGTAATGTATTTTTCAACTTCAGGATTTTTCAGGTTTAACTTTGGCATTCCGCCATAATAACCAAAACATTTGAAGTTTGGGATCTCTCCCCATTCGCTTTTAAGTGGGAATCCGTCAATAAAATACCAGTCCCGGTATTTGGATTTTTCACCATTTTCCAGGATATCCGCAAACGCAAAAAATTCTCTTCCCGTATGATTGTATACCGCATCCAGGACTACCTTCATACCACGCTCATGCGCTTTTTGTACCAGCTCTTTGAGATCCTCTGTTGTTCCAAAGGACGGGTCTATCTGGTAGTAATCCGTGGTATCATACTTATGGCACGAATTTGATTGAAAGATAGGTGTCATATACAGCACATCGATTCCCAGATTCTGAATATCATCCATATGTTCGATGATTCCCCTGAGATTTCCATGCAGGTCATCCATAGGCGTAATCGGTGCTTTATACCACAGTTCTTTGTCTACCGGCTCCGTTGCTGCAAAACGGGATGGGAAAATCTGATACACGACCTTGTTTGCTGCCCACTCCGGCACCTCAAACATCTCTTCCTCCCGAAGGTTCTGCGGACAGTCAAACATTCTGTCCCTGTTTGTAATGCATTCCTTATCAAACTCATAATTTCCATAATATACCTTTTCTCCCTGCGTGTCCGTAAATTCGAAAAAGTAACGCAGACAGATCAAATGCATCTTTATCTGTGCTTCATAATAATCATGAAACTGTGAGACAGCAACCTTCTTCATCGGAACTGTCTTTCTGGTATCCTTACGCTCCATAGGTATATACTTGTCCTCATAGTGAAGGATTACCTCCTTCATATCATCCTTTTTTACCTGCACGCGTATCACAAATAAATCCTTATCAACTGCATAGCTAAACCTTTTATCCATATCATGAAAAATTGCTGAATATTCCATAAAATTTCCCCTTTACACTTGTTGTTTTCCTGTATTTTAACTTACTTTTTTCAACAATTCTAGCACTATATCCACGATATTTTTAACTTTTTCTACTTTTATGCTTTTTTGCGATGATATTACTATTCATATAATTTAAAATGTGCGTTATCAGTTTAAAACCAATAACGCACATTTCCTCATTGCATCCTTTTCCCGCATTTATATATGTCACAAGTCAAATTATAGTTCCTACCTGCGACAACTTTATATGTAAATTCAACATCAATAATTTTTTGCACCGTTTTTAATTTTTATTTTCTGCAACTTTAAATTTCTTGATCATTTCGCGCAGATTTTCTGCTTCACTGCTCATCTCCTGACCGGCTGCTGCACATTCTTCAGATGTTGCCGAATTCGTCTGTACGACATCATTGATCTGTTCAATTCCATCATTAATCTGTTGGATTTCTGTTGTCTGTGTCTCTAACGTTTCTGCAATATTTGTGACTTCTTTTGTAATGATCTGGGAATTCTCAGCGACCTCCTGCAATTGTGATGCCGTCTGCCCTGCAATCACCATACCTTTTTCCACGGCTTTCACAGAGGTTTCAATCAATGTTGCGGATTCCTTTGCTGCCTGGGCACTCTGGTCTGCCAGCACATTGACCTGATTCGCTACCACTGCAAATCCCTTTCCTGCCTCCCCTGCTCTTGCAGCCTCAATGGAAGCATTCAATGCAAGCAGATTCGTCTGGGACGCAATTTCATTGATTGTTGCAATGATCTTGTCAATCTCTTTTGATGCCCCGTTGATCTCATTCATGGAATCAACCATATCCCTCATTTTACCATTGCTTTCCAGAATGGCATTTCCAAGTTCGTCTACTCTTCCACTGATTTCTTTTGCGGATTGTGAATTTTTTCCTACCTGTTCAGAAACACCTGCGACTGTTGCGGTCAGTTCTTCTACAACTGCTGCCTGATTTGTTGCTCCATCCGCAAGGTCATTGGAACTTGATGCTACCTGATCTGCGGCACCCGAAACTTCATCTGAAACATGTTGGATTCCCTTTATTGTCTCTGCCATGCTTTCTTCAAACAACATAAAGGAGTTTAGAATTCCAACGAAATCCCCTTTCCACTCTACTTCCGGCTGCACATCAAAATTTCCTTCTGCAAACATCTTCATTGAACGTCCAATATCATCTACATAGCTTCCCAGAATGCGGATGGATTTGCGCATATTGTGTGCCAGTATTCCAATCTCATCATCTGAATGGTAGTCCAGCGTGCTGTGCAGGTTTCCATCTGTTAATTCCTGTGCAACGGCTTCCACTTCACGTAATGGTACTAAAATTGACTCAAGTACTTTTTTGCCTGTTTTTATTGCCAGTTTCCATGCCAAAACCAGACAAATAATAATACACACAATTCCTGCCACTGCAGAAATAACCGTAATTCTGACTGCCTGGCTGCTTACCTCATCGGTCATTTCATCTAATCTTGTTGCAATTTTTACGGCTTTATTTAATGCCGGGGTACAATCATTCAGAATTGAATCAACTGCCTTATCCTTGTCACCGCTTTTGATTTCTTTCATGATGGAATAACCAATGTTTCCCCAGTCTGTAAGGGCAGATGCGTATTCTTCACAATCCGCATCCGGAATAACTCCGGAGTTCTTTAAATTTTTCAGTTGGGTATTAACTTCTGCAAGCAGTCTTTCTACCGTCTGCTCATAACCGTCATAAGAGGATGCATCATTATTTAATGCCATTTCCCTGATATTTCTCGCTGATGAGTTAACATTTATCCTGCAGATTTTCACCGCCCGGTCTGCAACAGTAACATTTTGTACATAATGCATCGTATTGGCAAATAGCATACCTATAACCACAATAGAAAACAGACCTGAGACTAACATCATAATAATGACTTTTCTGTAGCCATAGTTTATCCTTTCCTTCAGATGCAAATTTTCCAAGTTCTTTTTCATCATATTTTTCTTTGTCGGCATAGTTTGCTATTTCCTTTCTCTTTTGTTCGATTCTGATATATCAAATTTTTTTCTCAAAGTCAATAAATTTCGGGAACAATTTTATTATTCTATTTTTCACATAAAATGTTGTACCCCCCCCCCGAAAAATACAGCACTTTTACCAATTTTTTCTACAGTTACCTCTCCGATCGAACGTGATGTAATCTGGAATGTCGTGCCGGTGTTCCCTCGTAAGAGTCATACTAGTACATAACTGAAAATACTATTGTCTGAAACACCCTCTGTTTTCATATATGGCATCAGGTTCTTCCAAAACATTCTCTAATTGTCTTTGAAATATCTGAATCAATAAAATCTTTATGTGCCATGTCATCAAGGATATCACATGTTTTTTCATGGGACAATCCCTTTTTATAAGGTCTGTCTTCCGTAAGAGCCTGATAAATATCAACACATGCCATCATACGTTCCTGCTCATTTAATTCATCAGCGGTTTTTCCAAAAGGATACCCTTTTCCATTTAATTTTTCATGATGGAAAGCCGCCCAATCTCGTATTTCTTCAAAATCATTAACCTCCGATAATATAAGGTATGTATAACCAGCATGATTTTTCATTGTAGAAAATTCATCATCCGTAAGCTTATCCGGTTTTTCCAGAATTTCATTGCCTACCGCCATTTTTCCTATATCATGCAGTGCACCAGCCAAATACATTTTCTGTACCGTGATTGAATCATATCCCATATATTTGGCAAGCAGGGAGGCTTTTTCAGCTACTCCTATAGAATGCCTGCTTGTAAAAGAAGATTTATAATCTACAATCTTTGCAAAGAAATCCGCAACATTTTTACACATTTCCCAATCAAAAACCATTTTTTCTCTTGGAATAATTTCCCATAGCTTCGTTTCAAAAGAATCATCACTTAAACACATATAGGATTCTTTTGTGAATACATGAAGAAAAGCATTAACACATTCTGAATCAAATAGACTATCCTTTTTTTGGGAAAGATACTGACATATAAAATCCCATCTATTATCATCAGATTTAATACTATTTCCTATGATATCAACGGTATCTGCAAGATGAATAATTCTTGCAGGCAATGGGGTTTCATTCCACTTTTTTTGAAAAGGACCAGTTCCATCGGCATGTTCATGATGATACAAAATCACATTTGAGACATCTGTTTTAAAAGGAAGTTTCGTAATATTTTTTTCACCATAAATACAATGAAGATTCGTTTTTCTTACGGACAAATCTTTTTTAATGTCAATAACATAATTCCTTTCCAGCTCTTCCGTAATATATTGTGTCAAAGCATTATCATGCAGTAAGGCACACATAGCTAAATCTTGTAACGCATCGCCTTGAATTGCCAGATATTCAGCCATGCATACACTTATATAAGCCACTCTTTTTCCATGCTTATTTTTGATTTTTACCAACTCTGCTTCTATACAGTCCAAAGCATAGGAACAGGCTCCTGCAAGTCCGACAATATCTATTCTTAGTTCTTCTTTCATTGGTATAATCCTATCATAATACATTTATGCTTCTGAGAACTGGTCTTTTCCTACAAAGCATAACGGACATTCAAAATCTTCTGGAATATCCTCCCACTTTGTACCAGGTGCAATACCACCTTCTGGATAGCCCTTCTCCTCATCGTATTCCCATCCGCAAACATCACATACGTATTTCATTCGTTGTTCCTCCTTGTAAATATATTAATACACAGCCTATATTACTGTTATATTTGTGTTGTTCTTTAACCTTAATATGTATAAATGCTTTTAGCATTTCCATAATCCATGCAGGTTACAATATGCATATACTTCTTCCTCAGCTGTTTTAGCAAAGCCATCATACATATCTGTCCACTCATAATTTTCGCCTTCTGCCGCTGCCGCCAGGTTTTCCTTTGTATCACCAATTCCTGCTAATTCCTTGAACCACATCTTTGCATGTTCTTTCTCATTATCTGCAGTCTTTAAAAACAATGCTGACATCTGCTCGTAGCCTTCCTTCTATGCTACAGATGCAAAATATGTATATTTATTTCTTGCCTGGGATTCTCCGGCAAATGCCTCCTGTAAATTTTTCTCTGTCTGTGTTCCTGCGTATTTGTTATCTGCCATTTATTTTACCTCCGTTTTCTTTACAACTTTTTCAAAATCTGATGCTGGGTGCTTACATAAAGGACATATAAAATCATCCGGCAGTTCTTCTCCCACATATTCGTATCCACAGATTCTGCAACGCCATATTGTCTGACCATCCTCTGCTTTGCCAACCTCCTCCGGCTTAGGCTTAATGTTATTCTGGTAATAATCATATGTAGCTGAAGGAATATTACTTATTACTTCCATATCGGTTATCTCCCCGATAAACATTGTATGTGAACCTAAATCTTCAGTTTTATTAACTGTTACAGAAATGTATGCATTTGTTCCTTCTGTAATATAATAAATACCATTCGTGCCCCTGGCACACTGCTCAAATGCTTCAAACTTATTGGTATCTCTTCCTGATTGGAAGCCAAAATGTTTGAACAATTCAAATTGTGCCTTCTGACTTAAGACTGATACAGTAAATTTTCCGGTTCTTTGAATCATATCATGCGTATAATTTGCCTTATTTACACAGATACTTAACTGGTTTGGTTCCGAAGCTGCCTGTATAGCTGTATTAATAATACATCCATTGTCTTTTTCGTCTTCCCTTGCAGTCAGTACAAACAATCCATAACTCAGCTTATACATTGCTTTCCTATCCATATTTTCGTCCCTTTATCTTCTCCATGTATTTTAAATGGTATTCTCTAAATAGCCATTTATTCTTATTAATTAGGATTAATTAACCATAATTATTATATAGTATTATAGTATTTTAGTCAATGTAAAACAGTAATCATTCCTATTTTAAAAATTTAATATTATCCTTTATTTTCAAAG
>OGZP01002875.1_pt1 | contig 10370 bp, 10 predicted proteins | sample 1576811 | NCBI WGS metagenome assembly OGZP01 (sample SAMEA3541553, study PRJEB24748) | human gut metagenome | biome: human gut; feature: human-associated habitat; material: faeces | place: China | collected 2012
ATCAGATTCATTAAGAAATGTCTCTTGAAGTGTCTTAAATTACGATACCATTATATTGGATTCTGTTTTATAAGATGGTTTGTTAAAAGATATTCCAATCATAGCAAGTGCAATTTCTATTTATAAATTAGGAACTTCTTTACGAGAACGACATGAAATATTGAAATTATATCATTTCGTAAAGGCACTTAATAATGGAATGCAGGATGAGCAACAGCGGGAAAAATATATTTTGAATTTTCAAAAAGACCAGAAAATCAGAAATAAAGAATTAGCTTATCTTATGGTTGTGCTGGATAAATATATTAATCTTGATAAACCACAAATGTTGGCAAAAACATACCTTCCCTATTTGAACGGTGAAATTACTTGGAATGAAGTGATGAAATACTCTGAAGTAATTGACAGATTACTTCCGGGAGACATTGAATTGCTGGCGGTAGGTATGCGTGAAAACGTGAACTACCAGAATGTTGATGATGGAATTTTGAGGCTTGTAGCATTGGGATTGATGGTTTCTTTTCCAGACAAGACAGAGTATAATAATCATACAATAGCCATTGCGGATGGAAGAGATCAAAATTATATGTGGACAAGGTTTGGGGAAACTTTTGTGAATATTCTTGCTAAAAAGGAGAGGAAATAAAGATGGGGCTTTCAAAACCTTATTATCGAATTGCACGCATAAAAGCATATATACCAAATTATGTAACAGATGATAGATATGCTTTTGATCGATTACAGCTGAGCAGGGCCTATGTAAATATCGAAAAGCAGCTACGGGATATTTTGAAAATCTGTAGGGATCTTCAATGAATATGGAAATGTAGCAAGATTTATTTTTGAAACCTATGGAAAAAGTAAGCCACTTGTGGTATCATATTATTGGGTGTGTAGGAGTTAATAGTTCCTACTAAAATATAGAGCCATTAGCTTTCTGGTTATCACAAGTGATCAGGAGGCTAATGACTCTATGTTTTTTATCGGAAAACCAATAATCAATTTGCTCTCTATGCAAGACTCTCATCGGAAGACGGAGATAAAGCGGAGAGCTGCAGTATAGCAAATCAGCGTGAACTCATTCACGCATATATCAAAAATCACCCGGAATTTACTATCGTCAAAGAATATACAGACGATGGATACTCCGGAACGAATTTTGAACGTCCAGGATTTAAGCAGATGATGGAAGATGCCAAAAAGGGAATTATCAATGGCATTATCGTAAAAGACTTATCCCGTCTGGGCAGAAACTATATCGAAATGGGAAGATATCTGGAACAGATATTCCTGGTTATGAATATTCGCTTTATAGCGATCAATGACGCTTACGATACAGCTCTGTCCAATGATGGCACCGATTCTATGGTAATTCCGTTTAAAAATCTGCTTAATGATTCTTATTGTCGTGATATTTCCATGAAAGTAAGAAGTCAATTCAAAATGAAAATGTAGAGAGGAGATTTTATCGGCTCTTTTGCACCGTATGGGCATAAGAAAGATCCTAAGAATAAAAGACATCTGATTATCGATGAGTATGCGGCAGGCATTGTACGAAAAATTTTCAATTTGAAATTGGATGGTGTTAATTCTGAAAATATAGCAAACAGACTGAATGCAGAGGGAGTTCTCTCACCATTCAATTATAAAACTATAAATGAGCAAATTTGAAAAACTGCACTATTAAGTCTTTCACATGCAGACATTAAGAATATTAAACGAATCAATGTCCGTGTTACATGCACAATAAGTCATAATTTTTGTGCACTTTTCGGTATTTGCTCATTTATAGTATAAAAGAATGAATGACTTAAATTACCATAGCGGTTTTAAAACAAGTGAGCAAGCTAAGTGGTGCATTGCTCAGGTAAACCGCATTTTGAATAATGAGTATTATATCGGAACTGTCGTGCAGGCATCTCTTGGAATTTTTAATATACTTCGATAATGGATTCTATCTTGGGCATTGTATTCATATTCTTTTATGTTACGCCCATTAGGAGTAATTATGAACGCACGACTTTCAAACATCCATTTTCCTGCTTCGGAGCCACACGCAAATGCTGTTGTATAAGCCCTATTAAAAATCGGACGTAACAGTTTATCAATTTTTTGATGCTCGCAAGTTGTGTTATGACTATGTGCTAAGATATTTCTACATATCTTTCGAATTTATCGAGGGACCGAATGAATATATGCTACTGGGTACTGGATTTTTGCTATATTCCGCAACGAAAATGGAAGGGCTAAAAATTACAAAAATTGAGCGGTAGGAAAACGATGAAGCGGAAATTTATATTTGGGACGAGGGAGATAAGTTGTAAACCTTGCGGAGTCAGTACACAAAAAGTGCGGAAGAAGCGAAAAAAGATCATAAAATCGTGGAAAGAAAATAAAAGGTAATATTTTATCCGCAATTTTTGACGGATTTCCTTTTATTAAAGAGAAATCTATGGTAGAATATTTGGGCATGTATTGACATTTTACGATGGAATCATGCAGAAATTCATAGAAAAGTAAGGTGTTAGGACAGATTCTATGTTATAACAAATAAGATAGAATCTGGGAGAGAGTATTATGTACGAAAACAAGAAAACATTCGAGAGTATTCTCGTACTGATCGTTGACTTGTGCAGCCTGATTGTCAGTATGGGAATTGCCTTCTGGATCCGTTACGGGATCTTTTATGGAAGGTTTGAGCATGGAGATCAGATCTGGCTGCTTTTATTCGCAATCGCCCTGTATGGTTTGATCTTCGTGCTGTTGGATTTCAGCCATCATTTTTTTCGGAGAGGAATGTTCGATGAGTTTGTGAACGTTGTGAAGTCGGAGCTGATCTTTTCGGCAGTCCTGATTATGGCGCTGTTTGTGATGCACCGTTCCGCAGATCTCTCACGTCTCGTCTTCGGTTATCAGATTGTGATTAATACATTCATGATGTATGCGGCGAGAGTGATTTTTAAGCAGTATATGGTAAAGGTCTACCGGAACAGCCGCCACAGTAACCGTCTTCTTGTTGTCACTTCATCAGATCAGGCCGGGGATGTGATTGAGAATCTTAAGGAGTATAATGAATGGAACCGGACGATCGCAGGTCTGGTACTTACGGACGAGGCGAAGGTGGAAGAAATTGGCGAGATCCCAGTGGTAGCGCACCGCGAGGACTTCTTAAATTATGTAATCCGGAACGATGTGGACGAGGTATTTATCATCGATGACAAGCTGATGCGCACTCCGCTTATGAACGAATGGGTCCGTGAGCTGGAACAGATGGGAATCATTGTGGATGTAAATATTGATGCGTTTGATCTTTCAGTTTCCGGAAAGAAGTCGTTAAACCGTGTTGGAAAGTACGCAGCGGTCACATTTGCGAGAAATCTCTTCTCGACGAGACAGATGATCGCAAAGAGGGCGCTCGATATTGTCGGTAGTATGGTCGGAATGATAATCCTTGGAATCGCTACGATCTTTGTCGCACCAGCGATCAAGCTGGACTCGCCGGGACCGGTGTTCTTTGGACAGACCCGTGTCGGAAAGAATGGACGTAAGTTTACGTTTTATAAGTTCCGCTCTATGTATAAAGATGCGGAGGCGAGAAAGAAAGAGCTGATGGCTTCGAACGAAGTAAAGGGTCTGATGTTCAAGATGGAAGATGATCCGCGGATCACGAAGGTCGGAAAGTTTATCCGTAAGACGAGTATCGATGAGCTGCCGCAGTTCTGGAATGTGCTTCGGGGTGATATGAGTCTTGTCGGAACGAGACCACCGACCGTTGATGAGTTTGAGCATTATGAGGCGAAGCACAAGTGCCGTCTCAGCATGACGCCGGGACTTACCGGTCTCTGGCAGATCAGCGGGCGAAGTGATATCAAGGACTTCGATGAGGTTGTCCGCCTGGACATGCAGTACATAGACAACTGGTCGATCTTAAAGGATATTAAGATCCTGATTTTAACGGTCAAGGTTGTATTGACAGGGCGTGGATCGAGATAAAAAATTAAAAGGAGAAGGAAGATGGATTATAATACAGACGAGCAGGAGATCGATTTAAAAGATTTGATGTTTGCGGTATTCCATAAGTGGAGGCCGGTGATTCTTGTGGCGGTTATCTGCGGACTGCTTTTAGGCGGTGTGAAGGGATATATGACCTATAAGAGCCAGAGTGATCCGGAGGTAAGGAAAGAGGCAGATCTGACTTATTCCGCGGATCTGGAGCTTTATGAGAAAAATAAAGAGACATATGAGAGAGAGATCGAGAACCTGAGGACTGATATTATCAATCAGCAGGATTACCTGGACAATTCGATCTGGATCAATATGAGTCCGTATGATGTCGGTGAGGCGAGAGTTGATCTCTATGTTTCCACCGGATATGAGATCATGCCGGGAATGACTTACCAGAACCGTGATTATACGGATACGATCCTTCAGGCCTACCAGTCGATGCTGACAAGCAGCTCGGTGATGGAGGATGTCGCAAAGCAGGTTGGGACGGAATCCAGATATCTGAAGGAGCTTGTGACGGTGACGATTGGAACGATCGGAACAAACGGAACACAGTTCAGCCGTCTTCTTACCATTGATGTATATCATACAAGTAAGGAAGAGGCGAAGAAGGTTCTTGACGCGTTTATCGCACATGTAAATGAGATGCAGGCGCAGATCACGGCAAGCATCGGAGAACATACGGTTTCTACTGTTAATGAGAGCGTCAGCACGCTTGTAAATCTGGACCTGGCAGATCTTCAGAAGACGCAGTCTCAAAAAATCACAGACTTAAATGACAGTCTTCAGGAGAAACAGACAGAGCTTGATGAACTTGAGGAGCCGAAGAGAGAGGATTCTTCCAAGAGAGCGGCGTTAAAAAGTGCCATTAAATTTGGTCTGGTAGGCGGTTTTGGCGGCGCGTTTCTGGTTGCGTTTGTTGTATGTGTGGCATTCTTTATGGGAGATAAGGTTTATTCTTCCAGGGAGCTGAAGGAACGGTATAAGGTGAAGATTCTTGGAAAGCTGTCTGCTGGGAAGAAGGTTGGATCGATCGATGCGTGGTTAAATCGTCTGGAAGGACGGGCTTGTAATGTCGATGAGGCGGTGGAGTATAAGCTGATCGCGGCGAATGTGAAGAACTATGCGGGGGATATGAAGAAGATCCTTGTTACGGGCAGTGTGAATGCTGGCGTGCTGGCGCATGCGGCGGAGGCATTGAAGAGTGAGCTTGGGGAGATTCAGGTTGTGGCTGGAAATAATATGCTTGAGGACGTACAGACGGTTAGAGAGCTTCCAGAGTGCGATGGGGTTATTCTCGTGGAGCAATGCGGAGTATCAAAGTATAGCACGGTGGAAGCGGAGATTGAGAAGGTTATTGATTTGAAGAAGAACGTTGTTGGTTGTGTTGTATTTGAATAGAATAAACAGATAGCAGGGAAATGGCAGGGACTGGATTTTTGAGAATCGGGTCCCTGTTGGTGTATAGAAACGAAACGGAACTGATGAAAATGACGGAGGAATATATATGTGTGGAATTGTTGGATTTACTGGACATAGACAGGCGGCACCGGTACTGTTGGATGGTCTTGCAAAGCTGGAGTATCGCGGGTATGATTCGGCGGGACTTGCAGTGCGTAACGGCGAAAATGAGGTGGAGATCGTAAAGGCGAAAGGTCGCCTGCGCGTTCTTGCGGAAAAGACGAATGATGGAACCGCAATGCACGGAACATGCGGAATCGGGCATACCCGCTGGGCGACACACGGGGAACCGAGTGAGCTGAACGCGCATCCACACTGCAGTGATGATCGGAATGTGGTTGGTGTCCACAATGGAATTATCGAGAATTATCAGGAACTCCGGGAAAAGCTGCAGCACAATGGATATAACTTCTATTCTGATACGGATACAGAGGTTGCGATCAAGCTGATCGATTATTACTATAAGAAGTATGAGCATACGCCGGTGGACGCGATCAACCATGCGATGGTGCGGATCCGCGGTTCTTATGCGCTGGCCATCATGTTCAGGGACTATCCGGAAGAGATCTATGCAGCGAGAAAGGACAGCCCGATGATCATCGGTGTTTCGGATGGTGAGTCGTTTGTCGCGTCGGATGTTCCGGCGATTTTAAAGTATACGAGAAATGTTTATTATATTGGAAATATGGAGATGTGCCGTCTGCAGAAGGGAAATGTGACGTTCTACAATCTGGACGGTGATGAGATCGAGAAAGATCTGGTGGAGATCCAGTGGGATGCGGAAGCTGCGGAGAAAGCGGGCTTTGAGCATTTTATGATGAAGGAGATCCATGAGCAGCCGAAAGCGGTCCGTGATACAGTAAATTCGGTTGTCCGGGATGGTAAGATCGATCTTGGCGGAGTAGGAATCACGGAGGAAGAGATCCAGAAGCTGCAGCAGATCTATATCGTTGCCTGTGGTTCCGCGTATCATGTTGGTGTTGCGGCCCAGTATGTAATTGAGGAGCTGGCGCAGATCCCAGTCCGCGTGGAGCTTGCATCGGAGTTCCGTTACCGGAGAATGCTGTTTGCGCCGAATTCTCTTGTGATCATCGTAAGCCAGTCCGGAGAGACGGCAGACAGTCTTGCAGCGCTCCGGGAGGCGAAAGCTCATGGGGTTAAGACGTTAGCGATCGTCAATGTGGTCGGATCCACGATCGCCCGGGAAGCGGACCATGTTTTCTACACGCTCGCGGGACCGGAGATCGCGGTTGCGACGACGAAGGCGTACAGCACACAGCTGATCGCGTCCTATATTTTATCCATCGAATTTGCCCGTGTCCGCGGAATGATCGATGAGGACAGGGCAGCGGAGCTGATCGCGGAGCTTCAGACAATCCCGGATAAGATCGAGAAGCTTCTCGAGGATAAGGAGCGGATCCAGTGGTTCGCGGCGAAGCAGATGAACGCGCAGAATATGTTCTTTATCGGCCGCGGAATCGACTACGCGGTGAGCCTGGAAGGCAGTCTTAAGATGAAGGAGATCAGCTATATCCACTCCGAGGCCTATGCGGCCGGGGAGCTGAAACATGGAACGATCAGCCTGATTGAGCCGGGAACGCTGGTGATCGGTGTTTTGACACAGCAGGATCTCTATGAGAAGACTGTCAGCAACATGGTTGAGTGCAAGAGCCGCGGGGCGTATCTGATGGCGCTCACGACCTATGGAAATTACAGCATCGAGGACTGCGCGGAGTTTGTGATCTATATTCCGAAGACGGATCCGCTGTTTGCAGCAAGTCTGGCGGTGATCCCGCTGCAGCTTATGGGGTATTATGTATCTGTCGCGAAGGGACTTGATGTGGATAAGCCGAGAAATCTGGCGAAGAGTGTGACGGTGGAATAATTTTTGCGTGGGATTTTACATGTTAGGAAATAAAGATGAAGGAGAGTAGCATGGAAAACAATTCAAATGAAGTTGTAGAGATCGACCTGAAGGACCTGATGTTTGCGGTTCTTCATAAGTGGAGACCGGTGCTTGCAGTCGCGGTTATTATGGCGGTTCTGCTTGGCGGTGCGAAGGGCGCGATGACTTACAGGAAGCAGAATGATCCGGAGACGGCGAAGGAAGCGAGAGTAACTTACCAGAATGATCTGGAGCTCTATGAGAAGAATAAGTCCACGTATGAGCGTGAGATGGAAAATCTCCGAACAGATATTGCGAATCAGCAGGAATATCTGGATCATTCGATCTGGATCAACATGAGCCCGTATGATGTATGCGAGGCGAGAGCGGATCTGTTCGTTTCCACGGGATATCAGATCATGCCTGGAATGGAGTATCAGAACCGTGATAATACAGATACGATCCTTCAGGCATATCAGTCTCTTTTAACCAGCAGTGCAGTTCTTGAGGATGTTGCGAAGCAGGTAAAGACGGAGCCGAGATATCTGGAAGAGCTCGTGGAAGTGACCATCGGTGCGAACCTGGACGGCCAGTTAAACCGCATGCTTACGATTGATGTAAAGCATACGACAAAAGAAGATGCCAAGGAAGTTCTTGACGCGTTTCTGGCACATGTAGACGATATGCATGACCGGATCGCCACAAGTATTGGGGAACATACTGTTTCTATCGTAAATGAGAGTGTCAGCGCGCTGGTGAACCTTGATCTTGCAGAACTTCAGCGCCAGCAGACCGAGAAGCTGACAACGCTGAATGACAGTTTACAGACAAAGCAGACTGAATATGATGAACTTGAGGAGCCGAAGGAAGTCGATTCTTCCAAGCGTGCGGCGTTAAAGAGCGCGATTAAATATGGAATTCTCGGTGGAATTCTTGGTGGATTCCTTATTGTGTTTGGAATCTGTGTTGCGTTTGTGATGAGTGATAAGCTGTATTCTGCGAAGGAACTCCGATCCCGCTATAAGGTAAAAGTTCTCGGAAGACTTTCCAAGGGCGGAAAGAAAGCTGGAGCGATCGACGCATGGCTGAATCGTCTTGAGGGACGCGCATGCAACGTGAACGCTGAGACGGAGTATGGGCTGATCGCGGCGAATATTAGGAACTATGCGGATGGAATGAAGAACATTCTTGTTACCGGTGATGTGGATCCTGAGGTCCTTAGAGGGGCTGCGGAGGCGCTGGAGAAAGAGCTTAGTGGAATCCGCGTGATCTCTGGAAACTGCATGCTGGAGGACGCTGAGACCGTTAAGAAGCTGCCGGAGTGCGATGGAGTTGTGTTTGTTGAGCAGTGCGGTATGTCTAAGTACAGTGCGCTGGAGCTGGAGATCGAGAGAGTGAAGGATCTTGGGAAGAGTGTTGTGGGGTGTGTGGTGTTGGAGTAGAGAACACTAATGTCCGTACGGGAACACTGGAACCAAGAGGTTGATTGTAGGTTGTAGTAGTTTTAGTTTATAGGTGAATATTGAATGAGAGAAAAAGGGAGCGATCGCTTGGGATTTTCTATGGTTGGTGGAGAGTTCGGAGAGGTGGCTTCCTTTTTGTTATTTAAATTGTAAACGCTCCATAGCGTTTACGTAATGGAACGGGATTCTGACGAATTATAATGGTATAGTGGTTCAGCTTGACTACACAGCGATATTGACGTATGCTGAATGTGGAAGACAATACCATGGTTGATATCAAAGAGTGGAAACAATAAATGGAACCTATAAAATGGTTTCGGAACTTTTGAAGGAGGAATTGGCATGAGTGGCGTAGCAACTCTTAGCAATGAGAAAAACTATACCGTGTTCCAGTTCGGAAACCATGTGATCCGGTTCATTGCTCCGTATTCGTTGGAACGATATACAGCAGTGAAAGAGTGGGACAATGGATATCTTGTTGTTATGGCAAAGTATAAGCACAACGAGAAACCGGAAGAAGAATATATTGATTTAGTTCCGATTCTCCAGAATTTGTATTTCGATGTCGATAAGTTCTTAAATCCAATCAAAAGCGTGGAGGTGGCAAATGGTTGATGTGAAGCAGGTTGCAGATGCGGCAGATATGATTGTAAATGGTTATGCGTTTACCCGTTGCGCTGAGGGATTCCGTGTTTTGAATTTGAATCGTCCTGATCGGGCCGTAGTGTTTTCAAGTGATGGTAAGGTTTTGGAGACCAGCATGGATGATATTGAGGTTCGGATCGCGAGAGACTATCCATTTTAAACCTGGAAAGTCTTAGTTTATATATGGAGAGGATAAAATATATAATAAGTGGAAAGGCGGACCAACATGCAGGAATACTCAAGAATTCTAATCGAAAGATATTGCATGGAACATAATTCAGCAAAAAGCCGCAGGCTGCAAAAGTTAGTTGAAATGTCATATGATTTAAGTGCTGTGGGAACGGATTCAGATGCAATTTTTCTTGAAAAAGTAATAGAACAGGAAAAGGATTCAGAGCTAAAGGAAGCATTTGAAGATTTGGATGATTATTTGTTTAACTGGTAAAAAGCGTTAAAATCATAAGGGTGCATTCAAAAGAAAGTGTAGATAATTCTATGAGCAGCGGTATGGGCAATGAAACAAAAAAGTTAGGGACTGAGATTGATGTTCTTAAGAAACGAATTGAATACCTGGAGACGATTACACCAAAACACGCCAACTATTTCTATTCATTCTTCAAGGGCAGAACTGATGTCTATAGCAAGAGATCAGGAAAGCCGAATCCCAAAACCGGAAAGACAGGATATTACACACAATGTTGGAACTATTGGAAAAATGGTTTATGCCTAAAACGCGAGGGAAAGCAGATAAAATGTGGTAACTGTGAAAATCAGAAATATAAGAGTTTGACAGGAAATGACTTATTGATGCATTTACGTGGAGATAGGGAAGACTGCTCAGACATTTTTCCTGCTATCATTCGTCAGACCTTTGATGTCGTGATTTACGATATCTGCAGCAAGAAGAGAAG
>OGZP01002876.1_pt1 | contig 10367 bp, 10 predicted proteins | sample 1576811 | NCBI WGS metagenome assembly OGZP01 (sample SAMEA3541553, study PRJEB24748) | human gut metagenome | biome: human gut; feature: human-associated habitat; material: faeces | place: China | collected 2012
TTTGTTACTGAATTGAAAAATGAAATTGGGGAAGACCACTTCTTATATGACAAAAGAATTTGGGCAGTAGCAAAGAGTGAATTTAATGATGATGTGTTATATGTTACTGACAACGGAAGGAATCAGGACATCTATTATATTTTCCATTTGACTTACTCAAAGCATAATCCTGATGGGTTTCCGAGATATGAAGAATTAAAGGATGTATATGCAGTGAAAGCATTTATTGAGCAGTCCATATTTGAAAATAAAATATAAACCACAACTCCCAGTTTGTAAGAGAGCATTTTGTTAGATTTTATAGGGAAATATTTATGTTAATGAATTATGATGAAAGCATCCGTGCCCGTCAGCATATTGACGGTTGGAAATTGGTAACGAGTTTTTCTGTTAGAGGTTTTGAGTGGCTTGGTTTTTCTAAGGAACTTTGTTATTGCAAATGATGGGGAAATTATTGTTATAAAGAGATGTTGATATAAAGAGGGAAAATTTAGATGAATAAAGAAACAAAAGAAATATTACAAAGAGCAATTTCAGATGTTGGTTATTGGAAATGGTGGAATCAGGAAGAAGAAAAAATCCAGATTAAATTTGGTGCAGTTCTTTTATTTGATGACACAAAAAAAGACAGAGAGGCAAGAACAAGCGATATAGCACTTGTTTATTGTGGCAATGCATTTATTATTTTTTTAGATAACGATGAGCAGGACGGATGGTTTGATGAACTGCATAAAGATGTAATAGCTCCTTATACACTTGATGCTGAAGGTTTGGTATTTGATAATGCAGAGTATGCAATTAATTTAATAAAACAGTTTAAAAATAAAAAATCAACGATAAACGAAGTTGACGAAAATATTATTAAAAATGCTAAATATTTTGTTGCGGCAACAAGCGGAAATGTGGGATTTATTGCAGGTGGGGATGAACTTAAATTATTTGGATACAGAGGTTTATTTAAAGAAAATGATATAAAACAACTTTCAGAAAAATGGTGGGAATATTGGAATGATTACTGGAAAAAGCGTGGAACAGAGTCAGCATATGATAAAGATTATGCGTGTGAAGTTACTATTCCGGTAAGAAGTTAGGATGTATCAGAGAGAGGACTTTCAAATTCAGAGTGAAGGTTTAGATGAAGCTATGGGCGAAAAAGATTATGTAATGTTATGGCAGGCAAAAAATGATTATTAATACAGGTATGCGTACAGATATACCAGCTTTTTACAGTGAATGGTTTATTAACAGAATAAAAGAAGGTTATGTTTTGGTTCGTAATCCATATAATCCTAATCAGATTACGAGGTATAATCTTAATCCTCAGGTGGTAGATTTAATTGGGTTTTGTACCAAAAATCCAAAACCAATGTTAAGATATATGGAGTATTTACAGCCTTACGGACAATATTGGTTTGTGACGATAACACCTTATGGAAAAGAGATAGAACCTTTAGTTCCAGACTGGAGAAATGTGATAGATGACTTTATAAGATTAAGCAGAATAGTCGGCGTAGATAGTATTGGATGGAGATACGACCCAATGTTTATATCTGATACTTACACTATAGAAAGACATTTGCACGATTTTGAGGAAATAGCTTCAAGGTTAAAGGGATATACTAATACGTGTGTTATCAGTTTTATAGACTTATATTCAAAGGTTATGCATAACTTTCCAGAGGTGAAAAGTGTATCACAATCCAGCCTCACCATTACTTATTGGAGAGGTTGGATATGGTGATGTAATTCATCAGGCAAAGCAGGAAAGCTGGAAGGATGGGCAGTTGTCGATATTTGATTATATATGATAGAATGTTGGTGACATTTTATGATATATGATTGAATAAATCGGACATTCTTTCTAACTATGATTAACCATAGAATATAAGTATTTGTTATTCCTATAGCTTGAAATTAGAATGTACAAAAAATATAATATAGGTATTTATTATACATACATAAATAAGCAAATAAAAACTATAGTGTACAAAAAAATATGGATTAACCGGAGGATATAACTATGAATGAAAATATGAGAAAAAGAAATGAAGTACTTGCACAGACAGTAATTAAGGGGCTGGAGTCACGAAACATATCAGGATATTACGCTAAAGATAAAGAAGAAGCATTAAAACAGGCGTTGGAGATAATTGGTGAAGGCAGTACTGTTGCTATGGGTGGCTGTCATAATGATGGAATACTTGTAAATATTGATGGTAATTCAAACCGTGTTTCCTGCATAGCACAAGGACCAAAGAAGGTTGTGTTTATAGTTGGAATGAATAAAGTCTGTTCAGATATTGATGAGGCGATGAAGCGTGCCAGAAATGTAGCAGCTCCAGCTAATGCCCAGAGATTTGATGTCAAGACACCTTGCAAGACGACAGGTAAATGCTTTGACTGTAAGTCACCTGATACAATATGCTGCAATTTCCTGATTACAAGATATTCACGTCATACAGGAAGAATGCATGTTATACTTGTTAATGATGTTTTGGGATATTAATAAATATTGTTTTGAAACTATAAAAGAGTAAATATATAAAATAAGTAAAGGTATTTATTGTTATAACTAAGATACATTAATTGGTTATTTAGTTTATGACATAGATAACGATAATTTCAAAAAATTGGAAAGAGTATCATTTTGTAACATAGATGAAACTATATAATATTTTATATTTAGCTATAGAAAAAGTATTTATTTTATGATAAAGAGGAGCATAGTTATGAAAACTACAGATATGCAAAATACAACTATTCAAAGTGTTGCTACACAGAATAGCAATATGTTAAATAAGTTACATATGGCGATGATTGAATTATACAAGGGTGATGCTAAAAGGATACAGCATTTCTGTAAGGTTCACAGTTATGCCAGGCTTATTGCACAGATGGAAAATGTGGATGAGAAGACTTTATTCACTATTGAAACGGCGGCGCTGACCCATGATATAGGAATTCATATATGCGAAGAAAAATATGGAGAATGTGGTGGCAGATTGCAGGAAAAGGAAGGACCTGCACTTGCTAAAAAGCTTCTTGAAAAACTTGAATTTGAAACAGACATTTCAGAAAGAGTTCAGTATCTGATTGCACATCATCATACATATAATAATATTGACGGCATTGATTATCAGATACTTGTTGAGGCTGATTTTCTTGTAAATATGTATGAAGATAATCTGTCAAAAGAGGCAGTGTTAAAGGCTTATGATAGTATTTTCAAGACAGAATATGGAAAGAAAATATGTAAGGATATGTATTTGCTGTAAAATATGTTTTATAGATTTTTGATTAAGCAGGCATCAGAATATGATTAATGCATTGTGCAACAGATAAGATATATCTTGACAAATAAAGATAACAAGTTTATTACTATGCCTAAATTGGTATAGAGCTTGTCTCGGCATAAATGAAGGCTATAGATTTTACTGTTTCTGAACACAACAGCAGGTCTATAGTCTTTTTATATTTATTGGGATAAATATAATAGCTGCCGGAATAAAACAGGAAGGGGCTGTAACAATGGGCAGGTTAGAATGGATAAAGAAAATAATTATCATAGTTGTTGGTTCAATCGTAGCTGCATATTAAGGAATTATTAAGTAAAACCAGTTGGGTAGTCAGCTTTATTTTGTGTTATACTATTCAAGGAATTGCAGATATTTTACAAGGTGAATGGAGATAATATGAAGATAGTAATTATAAATGGTCAGAACCATAAAGGTTCAACTTATCACATCGCTCATATGTTAGCAGAAAAAATAAATGGAGATATAAAAGAATTCTTTCTTCCAAGAGATTTTGGAGAGTTCTGTATTGGATGTACAAAATGTTTTATGGAATCAGAGAAGAAATGTCCACATTATGAGAAGATAAAGCCATTAACTGCTGCAATGGATGAAGCGGATGTTATTATCTTGGCGAGCCCAGTATATGTATATCACGTTACGGGAGCAATGAAGGCTTTTTTAGACCATTATGGTTACAGGTGGATGTTGCATAGTCCAGAGGAGTCTATGTTTAAAAAGCAGGGAGTATGTATATCCACGGCGGCTGGCGCAGGTATGAAATCGACTAACAAAGATATGATGGATAGTCTGTTTTTCTGGGGTGTGGCTAAAAGATATAAGTATGGTATCAGTGTCGCTGCGGTTAACTGGAAAGGTGTAAGTGAAAAGAAAAAGAGAGTGATTGATAAAGCAACATCAGTACTTGCAAGTAAAATTATAAGCAATTCAAGAAATGTTAAACCAGATATAAAAATAAAGGGAATGTTCTATGTTATGCGTTTTATGCAGAAGATTATCGCCAATCCCCGTGATGTCAGATATTGGAGGGCAAAGGGCTGGCTGGGTAATAAAAGACCTTGGAAGTAAAATTGAAATTGATAAAAGGTGCTCATTTACAAGCATAGAACTTATAAATGTTATGAGAGGATTATTGTGCAGATATACGAAATTAAAGAAAGAACACCAGAATTACTCAAAGACCTTCTGCTTATCTGGGAAAGGTCAGTAAGAGCCACACATCATTTTCTTTCAGATGAGCAGATTTTAAAAACTGAGTTGCTTATCGGAGCATAATGGTGATGCACGGCTAGACGAATATGGAGTTATATTTATATTTTTTACGATAATAAAAGAAATAATGAAGTTGTTGAAAAATGACACAACATGACATAATCGGATTGACTAAAGAGACACAAATATTTATAATATAGACAAAACGAGAATGACATGAATGGAGGACAGGGGTAATGGAGAAATCTGTAACACTTGAAGATGCATTAAAAAGAATTGAGGAGTTGGAAAAAGAGAATGCAGAACTTCGAGAGAAATTGGAGTATCACAGAAATCGTAAATTAAGCGGACGGCAGAAACATAATGCCAAGTGGATGGCAATTTATAATGATTTTGTTGTTGGGTATGAGAGTGGCATGACAATGGTAGAAATTGCAAAGCAGAACAATGTCAGTGAGAGGACGATTTATAGGTATAAAGCATATTATGACAAAATGAAGAAAAAAGAGGAATAGACCATTTTACTGATGTCAGTAAAATGGTCTAATGTGGGAGGAGAAAGTCTAATATGGAAAAGAAGATGATAAGATAGAAGAATAAATTGAAGAAAGATAAAACACATATGAGAATAAAAGAAGATTTTAAAACAGAAGATTACTACAGAAGTGTATTGAAGAAGTATGAGGCTGATGTAGTCCTTTTCAAAGATAAGATAGCTTCATCAGAAACAAGGACAAATATGCAGTATGTTATTGTCACAGATGACATCAGCAGGATTGTAAAGCTCAAATATGTTCTTGGCTATGATTTATCTGATATAAAAGAAATAGCACTTGATTATATTGATTATCTAAGACAGAAAATAGAGTTCAAACCGAAAGAACTCACATATAATGAAATGGCATGCGCACTTTCTTATGCTTATTTGTTTGATATTGATTATGCACTGGTAGAATATGTAAAAGGACATATGGTAAGGGAGTCATTTACAGATGTTGTTCTTGATGTTGTGAGACACATAGTATTTGAGGGAAAAGCATACTCTGATAAGACATATTATTTTAAGGATAGTGGATATATGGGAGACAGTACTAAGGCTAAAGGCGGACTGGTCGATGTGTGTAATGCCAGACTTAATGAAAGAACAGACCTGTTTGTAAAGCATCTGGCAGCAGTTGAGGGGAAACATCATAAACGTCTTCTTAAAAATTATGAGGAGATAGGTGAAAACAGGTATGTTTATGCCGGTTCGTATGATTTTCTATTGACGGCATTTGCAAAAGCACTCCAGATGGACAAAGAAAAGCTTGAACCATCCATATTTATAGCCACAGACCTGCTGCCATAATCCGCCTTTGACACCCTATCAAGAATTTTGTATAATGTGCGTAAGCAACGAGCCGTGCCAATTCAATTAAAAAAACAGTGCTGTGCTAGCACAGAGCACTGTTCTTTTAATTGGCGAGAGCCCGACAGTACAAGAACTGAAAGTTCTTGTACCTGCACGGCGAAAAGAAAATTCAATAGAAAAACAAGAGAGTGCTGGCACAGAGCACTGTTCTTTTAATTGAATTGATAGGGCGAGAGCCCGACAGTACAAGAACTGAAAGTTCTTGTACTTGCACGGCGAAAAAGAAATTCAACAAAAAAACAAGAGAGTGCTGGCACAAAGCACTGTTCTTTTAATTGGATTGATAGGGCGAGAGCCCGACAGTACAAGAACTAAAAGTTCTTGTACTTGCACGGCGAAAAAGAAATTCAACAAAAAAAGAAATTCAATAGAAAAATTTAAAATGGAGCATCAATAATGAATTCATATTATAGAAGATATCAGGAAAACACGTTTCTGCTTAATATATGTAAAACTGTAATGGACATTGTTATGGTAGTTCTTGCCGCATATGTCATTGTTTCATTTGCTTGTACTAGGACAACTATATCAGGTGGTTCAATGGAGGATACGATAAAAAATGAAGATACTGTACTTATCAACAGGTTCGCATATGCCTTTGGCAGTCCTAAGCGTTTTGACTGTATAGCGTTTGAGCCGGATGCCATAGGCTCGTCTAAGCTGTATGTAAAGCGTGTAGTCGGACTTCCGGGCGAAACCATACAGATAAAAGAGGGACATATATATATTAATGGCAATATCCTTGAAAATGATATTAACGATACATATATAGTAACAGCCGGTATGGCAATTAATGAAATTCATCTTGGCGAGGATGAGTACTTCTGTCTTGGTGATAATAGAAATAACAGCGAAGACAGCAGATTTTCAAGTATAGGAATGATTAAGAAGGAACATATCGTAGGGAAAGTGTGGATGGTATTGCATCCAATAGAAGATATGAGATTTGTCAAGTAAATATATTTATATAAAATTAAAGCATATAATCTATGAAGTAATGCAGAGGTCTGAATTATAAATATAGTAAATGCATAAAGATAAATATATTCCTCAACAGATAATGAAAGGTAATTGTATGGAGAATTCAAGACGTAACAGTAATCCAAAGAAGAATAACAAGACAGGCAGTAAATCAAAAAACAGTAACAACTTTAAGAATAATAAAACAAAGAATAGTAATTCTATAACTGATAAAGCAAGAAACAACAGCTTTAAAAATAACAACTCAAATATTAGTAAGATAAAAAAGAATAACAATATAAAGAATAACAAAACCCAGAATAAGAGCTTAAATGATACTAATAAGCTTCAGGATAGTGCAAGCCAGAGCAGCACTACAAGCAGGGCAAGCTTTAACTGGTATCCGGGTCATATGACAAAGGCCAGAAGAATGATGGAGGAGAATATTAAGCTCATAGACCTTGTGATTGAGATTGTCGATGCGAGAGTGCCTATGAGCAGCCGTAATCCTGATATAGATAAGCTTGCAGCTAATAAGGCAAGAATTATTCTTCTTAATAAGGCTGACCTTGCGGATGATTATGTAACTAATCAGTGGATTACTTACTTTAACAGTAAGAATATACACTGTCTTAAGATTAATTCAAGGAATAATTCAGGCGTTAAGCAGGTTAATGGTCTTATACAGACTGCCTGCGCCGATAAGATAGAACGCGATAAGAGCAGGGGTATTATGAACAGACCTATAAGAGCGATGGTTGTTGGTATACCTAATGTTGGAAAGTCTACATTTATAAATGCATTTGCAGGAAAAGCAAGTGCCAAGACGGGCAATAAGCCGGGTGTCACTAAGGGCAAGCAGTGGATTAAGCTTGGCAAGAATGTAGAAATGCTTGATACACCGGGTATTCTCTGGCCTAAGTTTGATAATCAGAATGTCGGTATGCGACTAGCTATGATAGGTTCTATAAATGATAACATCCTTAATATCGAGGAGCTTGCAATAGACACTATTAACTATATTTATAAGTGTTATCCTGACAACATTATAGAAAGATATGAACTTGACAGGGAAAGTGTTGCCGCAAGTTACGATGAGGGCGCTATTAATCCTGATAATTCGGTGGCGTTATACATTATGGAGCAGATTGCAATAAAGAGAGGCTGTATTAAAAAGGGTAATGCTATAGATTATGAAAAGGCATCTAATATATTACTGGATGACTTTAGAAGCGGCAGGCTTGGAAGAATTACACTTGAAAGGAATGAAGATAATGCCAACAGCTAAGGAACGTGAAGAAAAGAAGGCTCTTAAGCTTCAGATGGAAATGCAGCGTATAGAGGAAATGTGTACATATGAGAAGGAATATGAAGAATATGCTTATATATGTGGTATCGATGAGGCTGGAAGAGGACCATTTGCAGGACCTGTTGTAGCGGGTGCTGTGATACTTCCAAAGGGCAGCAGAATACTGTATGTCAATGATTCCAAGAAGTTAAGCGAAAAGAAGCGTGAAGAGCTTTACGATGTAATAATGAATGAAGCTGTTGCAGTCGGTGTCGGTATTGTTGGTCCGGAGAGAATTGATGAGGTTAATATACTTAATGCAACTTATGAAGCTATGCATCAGGCGATTAATAATCTTGGTGTAACACCCGACATATTACTTAACGATGCAGTGGATATTCCGGGAATTGATATAAAGCAGGTGCCTATAATAAAGGGTGATGCAAAGAGTCTTTCAATAGCCAGTGCAAGTATAATCGCAAAGGTGACAAGGGACAGGCTTATGTACAGTTATGATGAGCTTTATCCTGAGTACGGCTTTGCAAAGCATAAAGGATATGGAACCAAGCAGCACAGGGATGCACTTGCAGAGTATGGTCCTTGTCCTATACATAGAAAAACATTTATTAAGAAGTACGTTTAGAAAGTATCTAATCAGATAAGAAGGAGGCAGTGTCAGTATGGATATTAATGTGCAGCAGCTTTCTAATATATCATCGGGAAGTACAGAACAGGCTAATAATGCATACAATACCTCCAGAACAGAGTCTAATATACAGAATATGCCTAATTCCAGTGCGGGTAATGTCAATAATAATGCAAATGCAGCCTCTATATTAAAAAATCTTATGCCGGGGGATGTTTTGTCTGGTATTATTAACCAGATAAAGGAGTCACAGGTGCTTATCGGCTTTAATGACGGCTCTTTATTGTCGGCACATCTTACAGGGGATGCCAATGTTGCAAAGGGTGACAATATCACATTTCTTGTTAAAGATATATCAAACAGCCAGATATCTTTAAAGGTCATATCGCAGGGTGAACAGCAGAATATGTTTATTAATAAGGCACTTGAAGCGGCTGGCTTGTATGCAACTGATGAAAATACGGCTATGATTAAGGAGCTGCTTTCCCTTAATATGCCCGTGAATTCGGATATGCTTAATAATGTAAGCCGCCTTATGGCACAGTATCCGGATGCCAATATCAACACGATAGCTAATCTTATCCGCCTTGATATGCCTGTGAATTCAGAAAATATAGCTATGTTTGAAGCTTATAAGAACTTTGATGCGCAGATTAATGGCCAGCTTAATTCTCTTGGCTTGGACATTTACAATAGTATAAATAATGCGGATGACCTGACAGATATAAGAAATCTTATAAATGGTATGTATGGAACGGGCGACAGCGAGGTTGCTTCTGAAAATCTTGGAAAGGCATTTTCTAAAGAATATACTAATAACCTTGCCAATAGTCTAAGCAGCATATCAGATGCAGGAAAAGCACTGGCTGACAGAATTAATACTGATGATATATCTTTAAAGGACACTATCAATTACATATTGAGTAATAAGGAGCTGGCTGACCCATCCTCAGGTATTACGAATTCAGCTTCTTTTAAGCAGCTTCTTGGACAGTTTATAACTGAGACTATGAGGCTTACACCTAAGGATGTCGGTGCTTCGGATAATCCTATTAACAGCTTTTATAAAAGGGTGCGTAAGAATATTGAGGATGTCGAAAATGTATTTAAGAGCAGTAATATCAATGAAGAACTGTCAAAGAGTATGCAGGATATAAAAAGCAATATTGACTTTATGAATGACCTGAATAAAAATATGACATTTTTCCAGATGCCGCTTAAGTTTTCGGAGAATGAAGGCAATGGTGAGTTATATGTATTCACCAATAAAAAGGCGTTGGCGCATAATGCGGAGGATATGAGCGCAATGCTTCATCTTGATATGGAACATCTTGGCCCTATAGATGTGTATGTCAAGCTCAATAAGAAAAATGTATCAACTAATTTCGTTCTTGAGAGTGAGGAGCTTCTTGATTTTGTGTATGCACATATTGATGAGCTTAACAGGCGTCTTGAACAGTTGGGATATTCAGCACATTTTGAGATGAAGGTGTCAGAAAATGTTAAGGATGAATTCAACTTTGTAAATGATTTTGT
>OGZP01002889.1_pt1 | contig 10338 bp, 9 predicted proteins | sample 1576811 | NCBI WGS metagenome assembly OGZP01 (sample SAMEA3541553, study PRJEB24748) | human gut metagenome | biome: human gut; feature: human-associated habitat; material: faeces | place: China | collected 2012
GGGCGGTACATCAGCATCAACGCCAGAAAAACGATGCCCGAGGTCGCAGCGGCGCACCCCTTCCAGAACACAGGGCGCTGCCGCCGGGCGTCCCATGCCAGACAGGCCAGCACGATGCAGAGCAGCAGAAAGAACAGCAGATAATATCCGCCGCTGTGCTGGGTAAAATCCGTAAGGATCGTCTGCCCGACGGTCTGCAGCGCCCCCATCAGCTTATGGACAACATCTTCAGCGCTTCGATCGGGTGACCTTGGAGAAGCTCCTGCACGGGGGTCATATCCACATTCGTGAAGAAGTAGGGCGCGTAAAATTTCGACATCAGCACCAGTGTGCCGCCCAGCGAGACTGCACCGCCCGCAACGCACACCGCGATGCGGCGCCGGTCATGCCACGCCAGCGCCAATGGGTAGAGCCAAAGCACAGCCTCATAAGGGCGCACCAATGTGGCAATGGCACAAAGCAGGCAGAGCGCGCCCCATGCGGCGCGGCTTTTATCCCGCCGGGCCAGAATACCGCAGCCCAGCACCGCCAGCACAAGCGCATAGTGAAGCGGCTCCTGCATGGCGGAGAAAACATAGCGTATCGGTGCGTTGAAGGCGGCCAGCGCGGCAGCAAAGACTGCCTGCTGCTTGCCGTTCAGCCGTGCAGCCCGCGCGAAAAAGGTCCACCCTGCAACCACAAACAGCAGATTGCACCACAAAAAAGCATTCTGCCCGCGCAGGAAAAGCCCCGGCAGCGCGTAGACAAAAAAGACAGCCGGCCCCCATGCGGCAAAGGTGCCGCTGGCGGCATGCGATTCATTAAAGCCGAAATATCCCTGCGGCGCACCACAGCGCACCACAGCGGCCAGCTGCTTGCTGTAGATGACCTCATCGCTCCAATAGCTGCACGGCAGAAAGATCTGCTGCAGCGGGACGCGGTAGACTGCCAGCTCATACACAAGCAGAAAAGCCAGCGCCGCAGCGGCGGTGCCCAGCACCTGCGCCCAGCCCGGTATACGCTTACTGCGCATAAAATTCCAGAACTTTTTCGATGACCTGATCACGGTCGGACTCGGTCAGGCCGTAATACATGGGCAGGCGGACAAGGCGCTCGCTCTCGGCGGTGGTGTAGACATCCGTGCCGTCAAAGCGGCCGAACTTCTCGCCCGCCGGGGCGGAGTGCAGCGGGATATAGTGGAATACCGCCAGAATATCGTTGTTTTTCAGGTGGCGGATCAGTGCCGTGCGCTCCTCAAGGTCCTTGCACTTGAGGTAGAACATGTGCGCATTGTGTACACAGTCTGCCGGAATCACAGGCAGCTCGACCTTACCGGCATCGGCCAGCGGCTGGAAGGCGGCGCGGTAGGCGTTCCATGTGTTCATGCGGTCGTTGTTGATCTCGTCCGCGTGGAGCAGCTGCGCCCACAGGTAGGCTGCATTCAGCTCACTGGGCAGATAGCTGTCGCCGAAGTCCACCCAAGTGTACTTATCGACCTGACCGCGGAAGAATTTCGCGCGGTTCGTGCCTTTTTCGCGCAGGATCTCGGCGCGCTCGTTGTAGGCCGGGTTGTTGATGACCAGCGCACCGCCCTCGCCCATCGAGTAGTTCTTCGTTTCGTGGAAGGAGTAGCAGCCGAAATCACCGATGGTGCCAAGCGCACGGCCCTTGTAGCTGCTCATGACGCCCTGCGCCGCATCCTCCACGACCTTGAGGCCGTGGCGATGCGCGATCTCCATGATCGTGTCCATCTCGCAGGCAACACCGGCGTAGTGCATCGCCACGATGACCTTTGTCCTGTCGGTGATGGCCTGTTCGATCTTCGTCTCATCAATGTTCATCGTGTCGGGGCGGATGTCCACAAACACCAGCCGCGCCCCCGCCAGCACCGCAGAGGTCGCCGTGCTGGAGAAGGTATAGCTGGGCAGGATGACCTCATCACCGGGCTGCAGGTCGCACAGCAGCATGGCCATATCCAGCGCCGTGGTGCCGCTGGTGGTCAGCAGCACCTTCTGGGCATGGAAGCGCTCCTCCAGCCATGCGTTGCACTGCTTGGTAAAGGCACCGTCACCGCAGATCTTGTGGGACGCAATGGCCTGCTTTACATATTCGATTTCTTCACCCACGCAGGGGGGCACATTAAACGGGATCATAGGAATCCTTCTTTCACGGCTGAATTTTTATCAGATACTACAGTATACCACAGTTTTCGGATTTTGTCACTTTTTTACGCGGGCATCGTTATAGGCGCGGATCATGACCGCTGCAAACCAGAGCATCAGGACGCTGAACGCCACAAAGGCCACAGCCGCCAGTGTGGTCAGCGCAGGCAGAAAGTGCGCCACGCTGTAGACGGCCAGCGGCAGCGCCGCAAGGTACGGCACCCTGCTGCTCTGCCGCCCTGCCAGCCGGAGCAGCACCACCGATGCGCCCCAGAACAGCCAGAGATCCGCCACACGCAGCGCGGGAATCAGCCAGACCGATGCACCGCCTGCAGGCGCACCGCTGAGGATCAGCTCCAACACAAGGCCCGCCGCACCGAAAAGCACCGGCAGCCTGCTTTTGGAGGCCAGCAGCAGATAACCCACCAGCGCCAGCACGGTCAGCGAGACCTCCTGAATGGCGGCGTTTTCCGGCACAGAGAGCAGTGCCCGGCCTGCCGCCGCCACACCGATGAGCAGATAGGCCAGCGCGGTTTTATTGCGTTTATCCATGATCGGGGTTCTCCTGTAAATCGAATAGAATCTGCGCAGTATAGGCATACTGCTTAATATTTAATTATACTGCTTTTATATCAGCCTTGCAAGCACACCGCGGGCGAAAGGGACGCAAAAAACACCCCCTGCCGCGTTTTGCCAAAAAAATACCGCCGCCCGATACGGGCAGCGGTGCTTTTTTGAACGAATCCAACGCCTGGTGCATCTGCGCACGATCCATGCGCTGCGGTTTGCTTTACTGCGTATTTTCGCGCAGGGCGGCCCGCATCTCCTTCTGGATCGCAGGGGTCGTTTCCATCTTCTGCATCAACGCGGCGAGCAGCTCCGGCAGCTGCTTTGCGGGCAGCTGCTCTGCCACTACAGCAGCCAGATATTCGGCATGGGACATTGCCGGCTCAAAGGTGCGGGCATAGGTCTTGCCGCTGCGGACAAAACCGACCTCACGCAGGACGCCTTTTTCCATCAGACTGTTCAGCATCGAGAAAATCGAGCGTTCCTTCCATTTGCGCTCCACGCAGGTGGAAACGACCTCCGTCTGGGCCATCGCATGATCGGCCTTCCAGAAAATCTCCATGATCTGTTGTTCGCTTTTTGTCAGGTGCACTTGGTATACCTCTCTCCCTAAGGTACTGCCGCACGGCGTCTGCCCTGCGGGCCTGTGCGCCGTCCGGCGGCTGCGCACCCTCCGCCCAAAACGCTGCGGCACTGCAGACATTTTGATCTTTGCAGAGGGTACACCTCGCCTCTTTCAGCGGTGCATAGAGCCATGCGGTGTAGCCCAGAATTTCGTTTATACTTTTATACTATCCGGTTGTGAGTAAAATGTCAATGATTTTTTGCGAAATATTTTCGGGATTATAGTTACTTTGTAACATTTTCACAACTTTTCTACATTTTGCGGTGCAACTGCCTGTTTTTTCTATTTCCCACATAGATTCGATGCTTCATCAAGGTGTGGCACATGTGCGGCACAATTTGCCACACCTTGCCACACATGCGCTTCGCGCAGGTATATTACGCCGGCCAAATTCAACATCATCTTGATTCTTTCCAGCGATCGCGCAGCAGCTTCAGCGCCCGTTTTTCCAGCCGGGAAACATTCCGCCGCGCCTATTGTAAACGATTGGCCCTAAGAAATCGCTTCCAACTCACGGAAGCGGAATTTGATGATGATTTGTTTGTTTTCGGTCAGTTCCACACGCTCGATGAGGCTGACCAGAAGCTCCCGGCTGGTGTAGGCAGAATTCAAAAACTGCTGCACCAGCTCTCTTGCTCGGTCTTCTGTGCTGACCGGGCTTTCTTTTTGTGATTCCAGCTCTTTCAGCTTCTCTTCCAGAGAAATTCTGTCCATCTTTACTCGCTGATAGATGCGCTCGAAGTCCGCTTCGGCAAGAAGTCCGGTCAGCCGATCCATATACATCTTATCCAGGTTGGCAGTCAGACTGTCGATCTTATTCTGAATGGACTGGATTTCTGCTTCATGGCTTTCCGCCTTGCGGGCTTTCTCTACTGCATCGGCAGCAATTGGCTGAAGCTTATTTGGATCAAGATAGGCTTCACAGACTTCTCTGACTTTAGCCAGAACTGCTTCGGTAACGACCTGCTCTTTGATGGAGTGGCAGGAACAGACACCTGCTTTGGTGAAACGCTGGTAGGTTCGACACACGAAAAACAGTCGATCTTCACCGGATACCGGCGGACGATTTAGCACCGCCATTGGATAACCGCACTCATGGCAGAAAATCAAGCCTTTTAATAAGAAGTCATAGGTTCTGCTTCGGGTGTGCCTGCGGCTGTTGACCAGCATCCGCACCTTCTGAAAGGTTTCTTTGTCAATCAGCGGCTCGTGGGTGTTTTCAACTACAACCCAGTTTTCCCGATCTTGTTTCAGACATTTCTTGGACTTGTAGCTGATTTTCACCGTTCGTCCTTGAACCATATTGCCCAGGTAGGTTTCGTTCTGCAGCATTTCAGAAATACGTTCGCTGGACCAAAGTCCGGCATAAGGACCTTTGCGTCCCATATTCCAGCCACAGTAAGTTGCAGGCGTCGGAACACCTTCTTCGTTGAGAGTCGCCGCAATCTTTCGGCAGCTCATACCATCCAATGCCATGGCGAAGATTCTGCGCACCACAGGAGCCACTTCCTCGTCGATGACAATTTCGTTTTTCTCCGTCGGATGCATCTTATAGCCATACATGGGCTTGCCGCCAATGAACTGCCCTTTCCGCTGTTTATCCCGCTTGACGGATTTGATCTTCTTGGAAATGTCTTTGGCATACATATCGTTCATAATGGCACGGAACGGGGTAATGTCATTGGCGGTGGATTCCACACCGGTGTCAATACCGTCCAACAACGAAATGTAGCGCACTCTCTTTTCGGGGAAGTATCTCTCCATATAATGACCGGTCATGATATAGTCACGGCCCAGACGGGATAGATCTTTGGTGATAACCATGTTGACCTTCTTGGCTTCGATATCCTCAATCATGCGCTGAAAGTCAGGGCGGTCAAAACTGGTACCGCTCCAACCATCATCGACATAGGTATCGTAAACGGAAAGGCAATGCTGCTGAACAAATTCATTGAGCAGGGATTTCTGGTTGGTTACACTTTGGGATGGTCCTTCGGTCTCATCCTCCTTTGATAAACGGATGTACAATGCGACATGGTAATCCATAGGGTTGCTTATTTCTAAGTACATAGTTTCCTCCTTGAAATAAGCGACCACTCATCGCAAACATTGTACAACAGGCATCTCTGGTGTCGCAAGGATGCGGATAAGATAAAGCCGAAAAGACTCCTCCAGCAACTCAGCGAGGCTCTTTTCGGCTTCGGTATATATGCAGTGCACAACAGGCAAGGTTTGTTTCATACGTTCTACCTCCTTTGTTCATCGTATGTAAAGGGGCAAATTTTCTTGCCTGTCCATGTTGTGAAATTGATCCATTCCGTGACAGGAATGGAATTGTCTATGGGAAACTCGAAATTGTCCTTGGATTCCATGTACAGTGTTTAGAAAAAAATCCCTCTATACCAAGTTCTGTGTTGGTGTAGAGGGATTGCCTATTTAACTAAGTGACGTTGACTATGGCCTCGGCTGGCTTCTTGCAGCTCGTTGTTACTGCGGCTTTCGGATCTCCCTACTCTCCGTCTGCAAAACCTTCCCGAGTAGGAACAAGAACTTTCCTCCCATGTAACCGCCACATGATATTGTCAATATCACTTCCTACTGCCAAGCGCGTAGTGGTCTCTCACCACTTAGTTGTTGCCCATGCCTGGCACACTACGCCAGAAACCCGGCTCATACTTGACGTATAGCCGGGTTTCTTGAGAGGCTAATATCAATGACTGTTTTATAGATTGTGACCAAGTTTGTCATTACCTATATTTCAGAATATCCAGCATACTATGTTTATTTAGCTTGAACTATCACTTCTCCCTGACAATGAAGCAACTGAATCTCTAATGTGCCTGGGATTCGCTGCGCAAATTGCGCTGGCTCTCCATCAATAGTAACGGAGTAGTCCGAATATTCCTCATTCATCACGGCTAGAAGTAAGCCTCCCACTCGACTGGTTTTATACCGAATTCTAGCGCTGGAATAATCGTCAGAAAAGTGCCACTCCTCTAACCAGGTGTCAAACCCAACCGTTACATTACCCGGCTTATAGTACGAATGATACCACACCACAAGTGGAGAAGACAATCCGCTGAACTGATGGAACCATCCTCCTCGCTCACTTTCAATTTGGATCATTTCAAAGGTGTTATAGCTGAAATCCGTCTCTTGGCTCCAGGCGTGCAAGGCTGTTTTGGCAATTTTCTCTGCAAATTCCCCATATCCCAAATCCAGCATGGATTTCCAAAGGAAATACTGATACGGAAGCCACACACTTCCGTTCCAGTATCCATTGTCATAGTAATATCCAGCACTCTGGTCCACAGTAGATATACCTACCGGGGTAAACAGCTCTTGCTGACTTGTCAGGTGTGCAAGTAGCCGCTGGGTCTGCTCCGGGGTTGTGACCCCCGCAATCAGCGGGGTAACGCCGTCTACACCCTTGTTATAGTTTTCTCCCGTTTCCGTTCTCAGAATACCTGCAGCGTAGAGATTTCCGTCATGTACCACATAGCCGAAATATCCGCTTTCCTCGTCCCAAGCATGGTTGACAATGGCATCTCCCACCTGCTTTGCGTCATCGGCATATTGCTGGACATCCTGCTCGTACCCAAAATACTCCGCAATAGCCTTCATGAATTTTGCGATGCGCACCAGATGCACGCTGCTGCAAAGGGGAGCCACAGAATGCTCCAACTTCTGCTTATGCAGTTCCACCTGGGCCGGATAGTCGTCCATGCCGCTGGCGTTGTAGAAGTAATCGTACACAGTAAGCAGGCCGCTCTTATACCGGGCGGTTGTAGACCCCTCGCTTTTCCCCGCGAAAAACTGATAATACCTCCGGAGCATGGGATAGTACTGCTTGAGCCGGGCTTTGCCCTCTGGCGGCAGCTTCTGTAGCAGTTCGTAGAACAGATAAAATTGTGTGGGCACCATAGATCCGTGGAACAAAAAGGCAAAATCCTGGTTGTCTTTTTCTGACAAGTAGGTATCCAGCACATATTCCGCTTTTTGCGTGGAATACTCCAGCATACCAATCCCGATCATTCCGGAATCCCATGTATAGAGACTGTCCCACCGCTTTCCCGGGGTGTAGTGGATAATCTGACAACCGTGCCTGCAAATGGGGTAGACCACATTTGAGAATATGGCCGATTTCATCAGCCGAACAGCAAAGGCAAAGGGCTCTCCCGCCCGGTTGCAGCATTTTTGCTGCTGTTCCACATAAAGCAGCCGCTTTTTCTCCAGCTGTTCCTGAGTATACTGAGCACCAGTGCTGCTGACATATAAATACTCTGTCTTTGAAGTGTTAGGCGCAAGGAAGATCGCCTCCACCACATTGATGTGATAAAAGCCATCATCCGAGTGCTTCTGCTGAAACGAGTTGGAGAAGCTTCGGGTCAAGTCGTCATAGGTGTGGTCGGAGTTACTCATTCTTGTAACCAAGGCATCCTCAATACAGCCGGAATGCAGGGTTCTTTTCCGCACGCGGGGATTGAAAATAGTCAGGCCAATCTCTTTCTCGTGATAATGATAGCGGTATTTTGTAGTGTGTCCAGTTTCTTCTATATCCGGAATGACATTTCGCTTTGTCTGCGTCACGGTTATTTCGTGGATATCCTCCCGCTCCACAATACAGAAAAAGTCCAGCTTCACTCCATTTCCGTTGGTACCTTTGGATACCAGATCCAACTGAAACACGCCTGGCTCCAGCTGCCCCAATTCCAGGAAGGCTATTCTGGTTGTGCTTGTTTTTTCAAAAGTAATGTCTCCGTATGCAGTGGTAAATACCACATCTTCGGACTCATTCACCGTCTGGTAACGCACACACAGTACTCCATTCCGGTACTGATTCTTAATCTCCTGCCGAAATGAGATTGTGTCATCAGAATCACCGCCAAAAGCCTTCAGCTTCAGGTGGGCAGCCATGAATGCATAGAAGGTTTCCCCCACGCCCACACCGTCCACAAAGTCTTTCTGTTGTACTTCCCCTTTTTTCAATCCATCCGGATTGAGTCGGTCCCACGGTCTCTTTCTGGCAAATTGCAGGTTCTGGTAGTCGATGGCCTTCCAGTAATCATGCTTTTCGGGCAGCACAGGGGTGTTGACAGTTATCTGTGGGTATTCAATGGCTGAAAGTAGATTGAGCAGGCAATTTTGCGGTCGGTCCGTGTGGTTGTGATACTCCACCCGGACGCCCCAAGTCTCCTCATCCAGTTCAAAAAATTCCACATCCGCATACAACTGATCCTTCCAAATCAGCTCATACCGATATTGGAAATATCGCCCCTCCGTGTCCGCCTGCCAGGGATGATAATTGGACGGCACCGTAACATTGGGCGCTGGCACTGAGCTGTTGGCATAGGTAGGATATATCACCAGGTCAAATCTGGCACCGGGAATCGCGCTCTCCTTCATCACACGTGAGAGCCCCATGTATTTCTTGGAATACGGTCCCCATACCGGCATCTGTTTTTGCTTCTCAAAATCCATATATCCACATTCCTTTCTTGGGCGGCTTGGCTGACGGAGAAGAAACCGGCGCATAGCATAACGCCATAACTTGGCTAAATATCGTTATACGTGCGCCGATTTTATCCAACGTGTTATTCTTTTGTCTGCTTCAGTTGCAGTTTAGCGATTTGATCTTCAATCTCAATCATCTTTTTGCCAGTAAGCGGGTAGAACTTCATGGCGATTACGGAGATAATCCAGCCAGCAATGGGCATGCCGTTGTACAGTATCATAGTAACAAAAAACAACTCCGGGGTCAAGGAGTCAGTTAAGCCCATGCTAACAGACACATAGAATATCTCGCTTTGGCAGGGATAAAAAAAACAGCACGAGCGTCTACCCCAAACGGCAGACGCTCGTGCTGATAATGCTATGTGGTTTTAACTGCCATCAAGCACGATTCGCTGATCAAGGCTTATCGATGGGAAACTTTGAAATTGCCTGAATGAACGCCATAACGATAATATCATGCAGATCCTCATCTTTGCGGTTAGCACTGCGGCTCGCATTCTCTATCATGGGACGAAAAAGGTCAAACATTTCCATCAAGGCTTTTTCATCACCGTTTTTAGCGTTAATCAACAGTTCGCGAAAAGAAATCATATCAATCATCCTCCAACATTTCTTTCTTCAGCTTATGTTCTCTTTCGAAGGCTTTAGGCCTACGTTAGAGATAATCAAATCAATCGTAGAAGATGCAGATCGTAACTAATAATTTGATGAGTGGCCGCTAAAGTTAATAATCAAAACACTGATGCCCGGGGAGCCTTTCGGCCCTCCGGGCATCGTTTACATTAGTGGCGGCGCTATACATAGCTGCGGCTGATGTGCAGCGTCTGCGCCGTCTGCTGCTGGGTCTGTGCCGCACCGCCGAAGCCGTACCGCAGCCGCATGATCTGCCGCTCCCGCCCGGGCAGCTGCTCCACCATGCTGCGCAGCCGGGCCGCATCGGCACGCTGCTCACAGTCTGCCTCCATGTCCGTCTCATCGGGCAAGGTGTCTGCCAGCGTCAGCTGACCGCCCGCCTCCAGCGGCTCCTGCAGTGAAAGCTGCGACCCTGCCCTGCGCGTGCGGCGCAGTTCCATCCGCAGCTCATTCTCAATACATCTGCTTGCATAGCTGGCGAACTTTTTGCCCTTGTCGGGGTCGAAGGTATCCACAGCCTTGATGAGGCCGATGGTCCCGATCGAGATGTAATCGTCCTGTGCGGCATCCCCCGCGTAGTATTTTTTGCAGATATGGGCCACCAGCCGCAGATTGTGGCGTATCAGCGTGTCGCGCGCAGCGGCGGCGGCCGGCCCGCCCTGACGCAGGTCGGCAAAGGCCGCGCACTCCCGCTCCGGCGGCAGCGGCCGCGGAAAGGACCCGCTCTCAAGATGCAGCGCAAGATACAGGATATGCCCTGCAGCCACCTGCAAAAAATAACCCAAAATGCCCAGCATACACACCACCTCGCGGAAATGTATGCCGGGTATCTGCTTTTTATCCCTGTCTGCAGGCTCT
>OGZP01002890.1_pt1 | contig 10336 bp, 7 predicted proteins | sample 1576811 | NCBI WGS metagenome assembly OGZP01 (sample SAMEA3541553, study PRJEB24748) | human gut metagenome | biome: human gut; feature: human-associated habitat; material: faeces | place: China | collected 2012
TACCATAGGCAGCCATATCAAAAGTGGTATTGGTATTGAAAGAAATGCTGGCACGGTCCGAAATCTCCAGCGTGTGGGCCGGAATCTCATAATACTGGATTTTCTGTGCGGAGAGCTTTGCCAGCGCCGGCTGCAGGGCAGTCATCATCTCACCCTTTAAGCGGGCCGCGATTTCTTCGCTCTCATAAGTATCCGCAACATTTCCGCATACATTGGTATAAAACAGAAGCGGATCGCAGATCTTGTAAGTAAATAAGCCGTTGCAGCGGATATCCACAGACAGCTTGTAGCCAAGGGACTCATCCACCACAACGCGGAACGGGATCGGCGTTGCTGTTCCAAACAGGATTTCCCCCAGCTCCTTGGTGTTGATATAATAAACCCGCTGGTCTTTTGCCGTGTCACCTCCATAGGTAAAACGCTTACCCACGATCTTGAAGGTTTCCTTGATGCTGTCTCCCAGATTGCCGGTAAAAATGCTCGGCTCAGTGGAGCTGTCATAGGTAAATTCGCCTGGCTCCGCGCAGACCTCCACAACCTTGCCCTGCTCCACGATCAGCATGCACTGACCGTCCGCCACCGCAATACCGCTTCCGTTGGAAATGACATTATCATTACCCTTTGTATTGGCAGAACGGAACGATGTCCGCTTTCTTCCTCTCTTCACCAGTATATCTTTATCCATTGCATCACAGTAGAAAAATTCTTTCCACTGATCTGCCAGGGTTCCCCCAAGTGCTCCTGCTGCTGCTCTGATCAGTCCCATATACTTACTCTCCCTTCCATATTTATGTCTCCGGCCTCTGAAAAGCAGATACCGGAACATTTTTTTCATTTTACCACAAATATCAGGAAAAAAGAAGAAAGCTGTCAGACAAATCTTGATTTCTGTTTGTCTGACAGCTTTCGCTTCAAAAGGCTTTATGCCCTGTATTCTGTTTTACCTGTGCGGCCGGTCATTATTTCTCAGCCAGCATCATCATGATCTCATTGGTACGTGCCACAAATCCGGTCATGCGCTCCGGACTTAAGCTGCCGTGCGCCAACAGAGCCAGATCGTAAAGCTGCTCGCAGATCTTATTGGTATTCTCGCCCTCACCGTGATTCAGTACATACTGGACCAGCTTATTGTTGGCATTTAATACCAGGGTCTCGCCTGCACCTCCGAACATGGACGGATCCATACCGTACATATTGTACATCTTCATCATATCCTGCATACGGCGGGTCTCCTCGGAGACGGTCAGCATGGAAGAAATGCTCTCATCTTTCAGTTTTTCTACCTTGATCTCCAGCTTGTCATTGCCGAGAGCCTTCTTGAAGGTTTCGGTCAGAGCCTCAGATGTCTTCTTGAACTCCTCATCATCGTCCTTGACCTCTTCCTTGAAGGTGCTGTTTAAATCTGCATCGATGCGTAAAAACTTCAGACCCTCATTTTTCTGCTCCAGATGACCGATGAACGGGCTGTCGATGCTGTGCGGCAGGATAACCGCATCCAGACCTTCCTTCTTGAACATGTTGATGTACTGGCTCTGCTCTTTCTCATCTGTTACATAGAAGACGGTGTTCTCATGCTTCTCTTTGTTCTCCTCCAGGCAGTCCTTTAAGGTCAGGTACTTGCCGTCCAGATTCTTAAAGAGGATGTAGTCATTCATCTTCTCTGCAAACTTTTCATCCTTAATGCAGCCAAATTTGATGAACGGTGCGATATCATCCCAGTATTTCTCATAGTTTTCACGGTCGGTCTTGCACATGCCGCTTAACTTGTCTGCTACCTTCTTGGTAATATAATCAGAAATCTTCTTAACAAATCCATCGTTCTGCAGTGCACTTCTGGATACGTTCAGCGGCAGATCCGGACAGTCGATGACACCCTTTAACAGCATCAGGAATTCCGGGATCACCTCTTTGATATTATCAGCAATAAACACCTGATTGTTATACAGCTTGATGGTTCCCTCGATGGAATCGTACTCGGTGTTGATCTTCGGGAAGTACAGGATACCTTTTAAGTTAAACGGATAATCCATATTCAGGTGAATCCAGAACAGCGGCTCCTTGTAATCTAAGAATACCTTGCGGTAGAATGCCTTGTATTCCTCGTCGGTGCAGTCGTTCGGGTTCTTAAGCCACAGCGGGTTGGTGTCGTTGAGCGGAACCGGGCGTTTTAAAATCTTTAACTTATCCTTGGCAGGGGAGATCTCGACAGTCTCCTTCTCACCATTCTCGTTCTCTTTTTCCTCGGTCTTTGCCTCCTCGTGAATCTCCTCCACGACCGTATCGGTATCGCGCTTGTCAGCAGCGTCGATGGTCTCGTATTCCGGCTCGGCATTTGCCTTGCTAAGGTAGATCTCGGTCGGCATGAAAGAGCAGTATTTCTCGATCACTTCGCGTGCACGGTACTCGTTTGCAAATTCGAGACAGTCCTCGTTCAGATGAAGCGTGATCTGTGTACCGATCGTTGTCTTGGTGCCGTCGGTCAGTTCGTAATCGGTACCGCCGTCGCAGGTCCAGTGTACCGGTGTGGCGCCTTCCTTATAAGATAAGGTATCGATCTCAACCTCGTCCGCTACCATGAAAGCGGAGTAGAAGCCCAGTCCGAAATGTCCGATGATCTGATCGTCCGTGGACTTGTCCTTGTACTTCTGAATGAAATCGGTCGCACCGGAAAATGCGATCTGGCAGATGTATTCCTCGACTTCGTCTGCCGTCATACCAAGACCGTTATCGGTAAATGTCAGGGTCTTAGCCTCAGGGTCTACGGTGACGCTGATCTTTGCCTTGAAATCAGCTGGGAGCGTGTACTCGCCCATCATGTCTAACTTTTTTAATTTGGTAATGGCATCACAGCCGTTGCTGATCAACTCACGATAGAAAATGTCGTGGTCGGAATATAGCCATTTCTTGATAATCGGAAACAGGTTATCGCTGTCAATTGAAAGACTTCCATGTTTGTTTGCCATAATAAAACACTCCTTTATCTAAAAATAAAATATGTACGGTAGAACGGAAGACGACAGTAACATCGTCATTCCCTTTTAAATAAGAGTTTATATCCGTCATTCCAAAAAGTCAATACAAAATCAGCACTCTTTTTACATGAGTGCTAACAATATTTCCGGAAGGCTGAAAAACAGGGAAACAGCGGAATTATTAAAAGTTTATAAAGTGAGGGTACAGTTTCTGGGAAAAAGAATTTTTTGCACGCGAGATTTGAAAAACGGCGCATATATGAGTATACTGTTGGTAGAAAGCGATGGATGAGAAGTGAGGTTGCGTCTATGATACTGTTGAGAGCAAATACGGAATTGCACCAGACATTTGAACGCCTGATTGAGGCGATGAAAGTTCCGGTCAAATGGAACGGCATATTTGTAGTGATTGACAATTACATGATTTTACAGGGGGAGGTGCGTTCCCTGTTTTTCCATTTTGACACGCGCAATGTGGCGACGAACATCATCGACATACCGGTAAAAGAGGACGAGATCGGTGAGGTCGGCACGAACATGCGGGTGCAGAATGCCATCAACCTGATTTTATATGCATTCGGAAAATGGGGGACGATCAAGGGCGTCCGCGTAGACAAAAGTTTTGAACAGTTAAATACGCTGTTTACGGACATTATGAAGGAGATGCAGGTCGAACCGGAGTACACGCCGTCCTATCTGCGTTTCTACCGGAGCGGAATGCGGATCACCTATGAGGATGTTATCCAGACGGCGCAGGAAGAGGAGCAGACCCAGCCGGAGGATGAGGAAACGAACGAGGGCGGACTCTGGCACAAGGTCGTCTGGAAACGCGCCCAGGCGGAGTTCGCCCGGGCGGACATCACGGTGAGCGAGCGGAGAAAGAGCCGGATCGGGAATAATTTTTACCTCGTGGGGTATCTCTGCCCGGCATGCTGCGGCAAGCTGCATATGGCGGTCTATCCGGCTGGAAAGGAATTTAAGATCGAGACGGAGGAGGGTGGCGTGTTGCTGGCGAGAGCCGCGACCTGCAATGCCTGCCGGCGGTTTTACACGCCGCGTCCCGGCAGATTGTTCTCGGAGGGCGATATTTACACGCTGGATTTTGCGATGGACGCCGCGGCGTATGACGACTATCTGGAGCTTTTGGGGAGAAATGCGGACCGGGTGTCCAACTATCACACGAATGTCTATGCCGACGGAAGACGGCCGGATACGGAGGAGGACGGGGAGGAATCCCTGGAGGAGCTCTGCAACGCACTGCCGGAATTGTCGGATCTTGAGGTGAAAAAGCTGTCCGCGCGGATGGAGGAGGGCTTTTATCCGGAAGAATCCGTGGAAAAATACGAGGCAAAAGTGCACAGCCGGGAGAGAGAGCGGCACGACGAGGGACGCTCTTTGCCGCAGCGGGAACAGGCAGCGGAAGAACCGGATAAGCAGTCTGGAACGCGGACACCGAAAGAGACGGCGAAGCAGTCAGCGGGGCGGAAGGAGACAGACAGCGTAGGGAGTGGACGACCGGCAGACCGCGGACGCGGCATGGCTGCAGAGACGGAAACGCGCAGAGCAGACCACAGAGCGGCGGAGGCAGAAATGCATGGAGCAGACCGCAGAGCGGCGGAGGCAGGAAGCAGCCTGCGTCCGGACGCGGATGGAGCGGGCAGGCCCGCCGCTAAGGAGCGGACAGGCGGAAAAGACATCCATGCGGCAACGCAGACGCCGGAGGGAGGAATGACCGTGGACGGCGTCATTGTCACACCGGAAGAACGGAAAGGCGTGCAGGAGCACTATGAGGCGCGTCTGGCGGTCATGGACCGCTATTCCGACCGGCAGCTGCAGGAGTTAAAGCGGCAGCTGGAAGGAGAGCGTAAGCTGACGGAGGACGAGAAGAAGCCATATATAAAGAAGGTACAGGACCGGATTTATGAGGGGCGTGTCCGGGAACTTCAGGAAAAAGCGGATGCCTGTGAGGGGAAGAACTACACGCTGACCAAACGGGTATTGGAGGAAGTGGAAGCTGCGGATCTTCCGGAAGAACAGAAGCATCCGCTACGGGAGAAGCTACAGCAGCTCAAACAGAGCCAGGCGGAGCGCGAAGTGGCGGCGATGGTGGCAAAGATGCCGGCGAATCTCGACCGGAAGCAGTACCGGCTCTATGTCGACCGGCTGCACGATTACGACGGAGTGGATCTGACACCCTACGAACAGAAGATTGTGGCGGGGAGAGAGGCAGCGGAGAAGCAGGAACTCTCCAACATGATCCGGCGCGCGAGAAAAGTGAGCAGGGAGGACTACGTGGATCTTGCAGAGCGGCTTAGGGAGGGAGATTTTCTTCCGGGGCTTGTGGCACCCTATCTGGAGAAGGTCAACGACCGGATCAGGGAGCTGGATGCGGATGCCATTGCAGCAATCTGTCCGGCGCCGATGCAGATGAATTTTGAGGAGGGCATAGAGGCATACCAGAAGATCAAGGAGGGAGATTTTCTCCCGGAGCTTAAGACGGATGCGCTTAAGACGCTCGAAAAGCGGCTCTCCAAAATCAAGGCGGACGAGTGTGAGCTTCTGGTGGGAAAGCTGAAAAAAGAACTGGAGGAGACCGGTGTCGGGGAGAATCCGAGACATCATTTTTATCCGGCGAGGAAAGTGCTGCTTGGGCAGGCGACGCCGGAGGAGACGGATGTGATCGAATATGCCATGGCGTCCTATGCGGCCGGCAGAGGTCTGTTTGAGTACCCGATTCTGGTGGTGGATGTGGCGCGCGATGCGTCTGGAAAAGAGGGGATGATTTTAACGCCGGAGCATCTTTACTACAGCACGGCATTTACCTCCTACGGAATCCCGGTCGCCTCGATTGCGTCTGTCACGGCGTCTACGGGACTGCTCAATAAGGGACTTTACGTGCACCAGAAGAACGGAACCAAATTAAAGATCCCTTATGCGGTTGGTACGAAGGAGCTGCCGGACTATGCCGGGGAACTCAATGATTTTATTCATTATCTGCAGGAGAAGCCGGAGTCCAGAAAGCTTACCTATCTGGCGAGCGAGAAGCACGATACAATTTGCTGCTTCCGCTGCGGCTACCAGTATAAGGGCGGCGGCGTCTGCCCGAAGTGCGGCTATCAGAATAACGGCTGATTCTGTCATGGGACAGGGCGGTTTCCGATATACATAGATAACAAGAGAACAGACAGGATCTTGTTATGCAGCAGAATTGTAAAAAGGGCCTGTGCCTTGCGTTTTTATTTTCCGCAATGTTTTTAACCGGGTGGGAGATCGCCGGGATGCGGAGCAGACAGACAAAAGAGACGGCGGCAGTCGCGTACGAGGCGGGCAACTGGGGGCTCGGCTTTGGCGCGGAGGGAACCCAGCCCACCGGCAATGCAACCTCTGCGGAGTTGGCGCAGTACGATGCACACTATGTCGGGGATCCGTCCGGGAAGGTGCTCTATCTGACCTTCGACTGCGGATAGGTAAATGCTTAATAGTGATTTGTGAAAAGAATCTGAGAAATCAGATTCTTTTTTTGATGGTGGAGAAAGGAGTTGCGGTTATGTCGAGAACCTATTATAGCAAGAAAAAATGTGGTGTTGATACGGCAGATTTTTATCATCAGTTTGGAATGTCGGTACGAACTGTAGCAGAAGAGACAGGAATATCCAGGCAGGTATTAACGGGTTTTTTAATCAATCAAATCACGATGCCTATGGTATGCCGGATACTTGAATATCTGGAAGATAAAACAGTAGAGGATTATGAGCGCACAGTTGAAAGATGCAGCTGCCGTATGAAGGATGTTGAAGAGAAACGAAAAACGGCATGGGGAGATTATCTTTTCCGGGAAAAAAATATTGCCGGCTTACGAAAAATGTACTTGTTGAAAAGAAGTCAACCGTTAGTGCCGCAAAAATCCGGCAAAGAGATCTGTAGTGTACTTTAGATGGACATCCTAGGAGTTGGATACAAAGTGATTCCAGAAGGGAGGAATATGATGATTCAATATATGTCAATTACATCAGATGGTGTAGATGTAGCTGAGTATTATAAGAATTGTGGCACTTATATAACAGAAATAGCTAAAAGGTCAGGCGTTTGCCGGGGAACAGTGACACATGTTATTGCGGGATGTGCGCAGGAATCGTCAAGCAAAGCAATTCTTGAGGTATTGGAGCAAAAAAGTGACGAGATATATCAACAGGACATTGCTGCATGTGAGGCAGAGGTACAAGCTATCTGTAAGGATGTGAGAGATGGATGGAAAAATTACAGAACCAGATGGATGATCCTGGACAGGTTATATGCACAGTATGGCAAAGGGCAGAAATTAAAGAAGGTCACATTTCGTGATATTAGAAAAAAGAGTTGGTAAAAACGGAAAAGCCACCAGTCAAGTGAAGCGAAACAAAAGCAAATGCCTGTTAAGTTTCAGCATGACTGATGCCTTATCTAAAAGATAGCAGAGTGGTGATTGAACGTCAAGTAACAATATAGCAGATAAATGGATAAGAGTTGAAAGAAGAGGAAGAGAACGATGGGAAAAATTATATCAATTATAAATAATAAAGGCGGAGTCGGAAAAACGAGCAGCACAGGAATTTTGGCTGAATTACTGGCATTTACAGGATGCAGGGTATTATGTGTTGATCTGGATCAGCAAAGCAATCTATCAATGCTGTTTAATTGCTACGTGAAAGATCCGGTGCCGGTACTTAACTGGAGAGAACGTCCGGAGGAAGAAAATATAACAGAATTATTTCGATACCGCTATCGAAGCCGGGAGGAAATTGGGTCATTGATCAAACCGACCTTTGTTAAAAACCTGTATATAATACCGAGCAGCAAAAGACACCAGAAGACACCGGATCAGATTATAGCGGAGAAGTTGTCCAATAATAATACGATTCTGAAAAAGGGTCTCGCCACGATCCGGGATGATTATGATTTCATTTTAATTGATAATGCTCCTGCCTCGGATATCTTGACAGTGAACAGCATTTTTGCATCCGATTATGTTCTGACGCCAGTCAGAATAGATGGCTTTTCGTACAAGGGGTTAGAAGAGACTCTTGATACGATTACTTACATAAAAGAGGAACATGATGTGGATTCAGTAAGCTTCTTGGGTACTTTTGTGACACAGGCGGAGCGTAATACAGTGCTTTATCGTGATTTAAAGGAATCATATACGGACGAATTGGGTGGAAAGTTTTTTCAGACATCTATCCGTAAAGATATCCGGGTGAGTGAGATTGAGACAATATTTAAACCTATCCTGGATTATGCACCGAATACAAATGCGGTATATGATTATACAAGGTTGATTCTGGAGATGAATATTTTACCGGAGGATAAGAAAAAGGTGCTTGAGTATGCAATCGGCGAAAGAGAGGATCTGTAAGATGGCGGAAAGAAAAAAGTATAATTTTGAAAATGCAGCAAAAATACTGGCAACAAAGACACTGACAGATCCGGTTATACCGGTAAAGGAGGCAGACGAACCAGATCAGGATAAAAATAGAGAAAAAACATCAACTGCTGTGCAGGCAAAGCTAAGACAGATTGAGAATGAGCGTGGAGAGAAGGCTTTTAATTTTCATCTGGTTCCGCGGGAAAAACTTGTCTTTAATAAGGATAATGCATATCCGATGGAGATGATTGAGCAGCTGGCGGACACAATACTTCGCTTTGGACTGATCCATAATCTGGAAGTATTGTACGAGGAAGAAACGGATAGCTATGTGATTGAATCTGGAGAGAGACGTACACGCGCTCTGGATTATCTGATTGCAAAATTCGGAGATGGCAGAGAAAATGCAGAAACCGATGCTGCAGAGTATAAAATGTATCTGAAAAATGTGAAACAGTATGCAGATGAAGGTTATCCGTGTAATGTAAAAAAGAAGATTGCCGGTGATGATGAATCTTCTGAGGAAGAGCAGATAAGAGCAAAAATCGAGTCAAAAATCCGGCTCCGGATAGCCAATGAAGAGGTTCGTAGAGAGGATCCGGCAAGGACACAGACTGCGGTGAGAGAATTACATAATTTATACACACAGCTTAACGCATTGGCTTCCGGCAGAGAACGAATAAATGTAAACGAAAAAGTAGCACAGGAGTTTGGAGTATCCGCGCGCCAGATAAAAACATATATGTCGATTGATAAATTGATTCCGGAACTGCGGCAGTTGTTTGAGCAGAACAGTATTACATTGAAAGATGGTGCAAATTACGCGAAACTATCAGAGACAGAACAGAGAGAGATTGTTGCATTGATACAAAATGGTGGTGATAAGCAGGAACGAAAGCTGCTTACAGATCAGCTTGTAGCAGCACAAAAACAGATAAAGCAGAGAGAAGCAGAAATCAGTACCCTTGAAAAGACACAAAATGAGGTACTTGCTTTTAAATCACAGCAGGAAGAGAAAATACGGCAGCTTAAGGAAGAACTTGAAAATAGTGTGAAAAGTACAACAGGGCATCAGGCAGAACTGGAAGAGACCAGGGAGCGCTTAGCCGATGCTGAAGCGGAACTAAAAAGATATGAACAGCTTGTAAAGAAAATTGAGAGGGAAAAAGAAGAGGAACGAATAAAGCTGGAGAAAGAAACCAGGAAAAAAATGGATCCCGCACCAGTGATGCGAGCAGCACTGCAGGTTGAGAACCTGCTGCAGATGATTGCCGGTGTAACAGCAGAGTTTAAAGAGATTCTTGATAAGTATGCAGCGGCGTATGAGGCCACAGACGGGGAAGAGGTTACTGCTCCTGAAGAATACAGAGAAAAATACAAGCAAGTGACGAGATTGTAGCATTGAAAAAGCAGGAAGGAAAGGAGAAAACGTAGGTGCAGAAAATAAAAAACAGCATAGTTGACCGAATGATAGCACAAAAATGCACGGCAAATGAGATAGATTTTCTGCTCTACGTTTCAGCGTACCAAGATATTACTGGAAGAGTGACTGGTGTGCATTACAAGGATGTATGTGATGCAACACATATGAGCATACAGGGATTTTATGATGTTAAAGCATCATTGGAGGAGAAAGGATTTATTGTATGTGAGAAATGTGATTACAGTGATTGTGACATTACGATCGTTGGTAATTCTTATGATGGAGAAAAATATAATCGCGAAGGATATATCAATACGGGTTACAATATTTTTTCACAAAATGAGTTTTATCAATTAAAGGCAGGCGCGAAGCTTCTGGCGTTAAAACTTCTTATCATCTCTTTTTCAGGAAAGGGTTTTTTTGAGATTGGCGTGAAAAAATTCTATGATAAAGAAAACGGCTATCAAACACGTTTTGGCGTCAGTAGACATTTTATTATAGGAATCGGCGGAAGTGCCACAAACGATGGAGGAATCGGTA
>OGZP01002902.1_pt1 | contig 10292 bp, 8 predicted proteins | sample 1576811 | NCBI WGS metagenome assembly OGZP01 (sample SAMEA3541553, study PRJEB24748) | human gut metagenome | biome: human gut; feature: human-associated habitat; material: faeces | place: China | collected 2012
GGGACGGAAGACTGCCGGAACGCCGGCTGCTTAACTATAAGAAGCTTCTGGCGGAGGCGGCGCATGCGAAGCGACGGGAAGAGACCGCGCGGAAGAAGCAGCTGCGGAGCGTGGAGCGGAAAAAGAACCCCGTGAGAAAAAAGCAGTACAAAGCCGAATGAGAGAGGCGGAAGGGTGTACCGTGAAAAAAACCCGTGAGAAAAAAGCAGTACGATGCTGAATGAGAGAGACGGAAGGGTGTACCGTGAAAAAAAACCGTGAGGAAAAAGCAGTACGAGGCCGGGTGAGAGAGTAAGAAAGCCGCGCAGCGAAAAGCGGATGCGGCTTGACAGAACCGCCATCATTCGCTATATAAAAAAGTGCAAAAACGTGATTGAGTGCAACTGTGTGACCGGCGACTATTCCATGCTGCTGGAGGTTTTGTTTGAAAATACGATGGAACTCGACCGTTTTATCGGGGAATTGCAGTATTTTGGACGGACAAAGACGCTGATTGTGTTCTCTACCTCTGTAGAACATCGCGGTGTGGAGCTCTAGGGCGTGTTTTTGACGGGAAAACCGCAAAGAAATCAAAAAAAAGCTAGTATTTTCCGGTCTTGTATGTTATAATCCTTAAATGACTGTGATAGTCGTAGTACGCCCTTTTTTCCGAAAGACAGGCAGGAACCCTTGAAAAAGGGCTGCAGGCGACTGGCGTGACGAATGTCATGCGATGGACGGAAGATGTACATGATATTTCATATATATTAAGGAGGAAGATAGTTACAATGAGTGTACAGGTAGAAAACTTAGAAAAGAATATGGCAAAGCTTACCATTGAAGTGGCTGCCGAAGAAGTAGAGAAAGCAATCCAGGCTGCTTACCTGAAAGAAAAAGGCAAGATCAGCATGCCTGGTTTCCGTAAAGGTAAAGTTCCAAGAAAGATGATCGAGAAGATGTACGGCGAGGCAGTGTTCTATGAGGACGCAGCAAACACCCTGATCCAGGAGAACTATCCTGCAGCAGTAGAGGAGAGCGGTATTGACATCGTATCCAGACCGACCATCGACGTGGTACAGATCGAGTCCGGCAAGCCTTTCATCTTCACAGCAGAGGTTGCTGTAAGACCGGAAGTAAAGCTTGGCAAGTATCTTGGTGTTCAGGTAACCAAGATCGATACCTCCGTATCTGACGAAGAGGTAGAGGCAGCAGTAGAGAAAGAGAGAAATAACAACGCAAGAACTGTTACCGTTACAGACAGACCGATCGCAAACGGCGATACCGCAGTGATCGACTTCGAGGGATTTGTTGATGGCGTTGCATTTGAGGGCGGCAAGGGTGAGAATCATCCGCTTGAGATCGGTTCCCATTCCTTCATCGATACGTTCGAGGATCAGCTCGTAGGCAAGAATGCCGGCGACGAAGTAGAAGTAAACGTAACCTTCCCTGAGAAGTATCAGGCAGCAGATCTTGCCGGAAAGCCTGCAATGTTCAAGGTTAAGATCCACGAAGTAAAGTGCAAGGAGCTTCCGGAACTGAACGATGAGTTCGCACAGGATGTATCCGAGTTCGATACCTTAGAGGAGTACAAGGCTGACGTTAAGAAGCACCTTGAGGTAGAGAAGGAGAACGAGGCTAAGAAGACCAAGGAGGACGAGGCAATCCAGAAGATCATTGACAAGTCCACCATGGAGATCCCGGAGGCAATGATCGAGACACAGTGTGAGAACATGGTCAATGAATTTGCTCAGAGACTGGCACAGAGCGGTCTTTCCATGGAGCAGTACATGCAGTTCTCCGGTCTGACACTCGACAAGTTAAAAGAGCAGGTTCGCCCGGAAGCTGAGACACGCATCAAGAGCAGCCTGGTATTAGAGCAGATTGCAAAGGATGAGAAGATTGAGATTACCGATGAAGAGCTTGATGCTGAGATTGAGAAGATGGCAGCACAGTACGGTATGGAAGCTGACAAGCTCAAAGAGTACATCGGCGACAACGAGAAGGAATCCATGAAGAGAGACCTTGCAGTGACCAAGGCAGTAGACCTGATCATGGAGAACGTGAAGGAGAGAGCGAAAGCAAAATCCAAGAAAGAAAAAGAAGCAGAAGAGAAAGAGGGAACAGAGGAGTAATTCCCCTGTCAGTTCTTATTGCAAAACAGACAGACTGGCTCTATTGGGCCGGTCTGTTTAAGCTTATAAGTAATTATTAAAAAAGTATAAAATGGAGGATCGAATATGAGTTTAGTACCTTACGTCGTAGAGCAGACCAGCCGCGGAGAACGCAATTATGATATTTATTCCCGCCTGTTAAAAGATCGTATTATTTTCCTTGGAGAGGAAGTCAATGAGACAACGGCAAGCCTTGTTGTGGCACAGCTGCTGTTTTTGGAGTCCGAAGATCCGAACAAGGATATCCAGCTTTACATCAACTCCCCAGGCGGTATGGTGACAGCGGGTATGGCAATTTACGATACAATGCAGTACATCAAGTGTGATGTATCCACCATCTGCATCGGACTTGCAGCAAGCATGGGCGCATTCCTGCTCGCAGGAGGAACAAAGGGTAAGCGCTACGCGCTTCCGAATGCGGAGGTCATGATCCATCAGCCGTCCGGCGGAGCCAAAGGACAGGCGACAGAGATCCAGATCGCAGCGGAGAACATTTTAAAGACCAAGAAAAAGTTAAATGAGATTCTCGCTGCCAACACCGGCAAGCCGTACGATGTGATTGCTGCCGATACCGAGCGCGATTACTATATGTCTGCCGAGGAGGCAAAGGCGTACGGACTGATCGACGATGTCATCATCCGCAAGGACACCAAGAAGGAAGAAAGCAAATAAGACCTGATTTTGGCAGGAAGTAAGATAGAACATGGAGAATAGTTAAAAATGGCAGGAAGAAGTGACGATGAGATCCGCTGCTCCTTTTGCGGAAAATCTCAGGGACAGGTGCGCAAGCTGATCGCAGGACCGAAAGGGGCATATATCTGTGATGAGTGTGTGGACATCTGTGCAGAGATTATTGAGGAAGAGTTTGAGAACGAGGAAGAGACCGGCGCCGCAGAAGAGACGGAGCAGATCAACCTTTTAAAACCGGAAGAATTAAAAGCGTTTCTGGACGATTATGTGATCGGACAGGATCAGGCGAAAAAGGTTCTTTCCGTTGCAGTATATAACCATTACAAGAGAATTATGGCAGGGGACGATCTGGGCGTGGAACTGCAGAAGAGCAACATCCTGATGCTTGGCCCGACCGGTTCCGGTAAGACGCTGCTGGCGCAGACGCTGGCGCGTGTCTTAAATGTGCCGTTTGCGATTGCAGATGCCACAACGTTGACAGAGGCAGGCTATGTCGGTGAGGATGTAGAGAATATCCTCTTGAAGATTATTCAAGCGGCAGATTACAACATTGAGCGTGCACAGCACGGTATCATCTATATCGATGAGATCGATAAGATCTCCAAGAAGTCCGAGAACGTGTCTATCACGAGAGATGTATCCGGCGAGGGTGTACAGCAGGCGCTGCTTAAGATCCTTGAGGGAACGATTGCATCGGTACCGCCGCAGGGAGGCAGGAAGCATCCGCAGCAGGAACTGATCCAGATCGATACGACGAACATTCTGTTCATCTGCGGAGGAGCATTTGACGGACTTGAGAAGATCATTGAGACGCGTATGGATCAGAAGGCGATCGGTTTCAACGCGGACATCAAGTCAAAGAATGAGTACAATATCGGCGACGTGTTAAAGCATGCGCTGCCGCAGGATTTTGTGAAGTTCGGTCTGATCCCGGAGTTCATCGGCCGTGTGCCGGTGACGGTATCTTTGGATATGTTAGACCGCGACGCCCTGATCCGCATCTTAAAAGAGCCGAAGAATGCGCTGACCAGACAGTACGAGAAGCTGTTTGAGCTGGATGGCGTGAAGCTTGCGTTTGACGCGGACGCACTGGAGGCGATCGCTGACAAGGCGCTGGAGCGCAAGACGGGAGCGCGAGGACTGCGCGCGATTATGGAGGCTGTGACGCTGGATCTGATGTACCATATTCCGTCGGATGAGAGCATCACCGAGTGTGAGATCACAAAGGATCTGGTGGAGGAGAAGCTTTCCATTGAGGAGCAGAAATTAAAGACCATAGAAGAAAAATAGAGGATATGTTGGATACAGAAATCTTAAAAATACCTGCGGTTGCGCTTCGCGGGATGGTCATTCTTCCGGGAATGATTGCGCATTTTGACATCAGCCGTGACCGGTCCATCCGTGCGATCGAACAGTGCATGATGGATTCCCAGAAGATTTTCCTGTCGGCGCAGAAGGATGTCGAACAGGAAGAACCGGGAGCGGACGATGTATACCATATCGGTGTGATCGCAGAAGTAAAGCAGGTAATCAAATTACAAAACAATATCGTAAGAATTCTGGTTGAGGGTATCGAGCGAGCTGAACTTTCGGCTTTTGCACAGACGGATCCGTATCTTCTGGCAGAGGTGGCGCCGTGCGTGCTGCCTAAGGAGGGGCTTTCGGAAGAGGCCAAAGCTGCGATGGTGCGCAGTGTACAGGAGACATACAGCCGGTATCAGACAGTAAATCCGCGTGCCGGAAAAGAATTGCTGCGCCAGATCGGTACCATACAGGATCTGCCGAAGCTGATGGATCAGGTTGCGAACAATCTGCCGGTTTCTTACGAAGAAAAGCAGAAGATTCTGGAGGCAATGACACTTACGGAGCGCTATGAGGTATTGATGGCGCTCCTTTTAAAAGAGATTGAAATCACTGCCATCCAGAATGAATTCCAGAGCAAAGTCAAAGAGCGCGTGGATAAGAACCAGAAGGAATACATACTGCGCGAGCAGATGAAGCTCATCCGGGAGGAACTCGGCGAGGACAATACGGAATCGGATGCGGACGAGTACCAGAAAGCACTGGATGCGCTGGATGCCGACCAGGAAGTGAAAAACCGCATCAAGAAGGAGATTGACCGCTTCAAGAGCATCAGCGCGAATTCATCGGAGAGCGCGGTGACCCGCGGTTATATCGAGACGCTGCTGGAGCTTCCGTGGAATAAAGCGTCCGAGGACAACAAAGACCTTGCAAACGCAGAGCGGATTCTGGAGGAAGATCACTACGGTCTGGAAAAAGTCAAAGAACGTATGTTGGAGTTCCTCGCGGTGCGCAATCTGACGAGCAAGGGAGAAAGCCCGATCATCTGTCTGGTGGGACCGCCGGGAACCGGCAAGACAAGCATTGCGCGTTCTGTGGCGCGTGCGCTGGATAAGAAATACGTGCGGATCTGCCTCGGCGGTGTGCGCGATGAGGCGGAGATCCGGGGACATCGGAAGACTTACGTCGGAGCCATGCCGGGACGCCTTGTGAATGGTCTGCGCAGCGCCGGTGTGAAGAACCCGCTGATGCTTCTGGACGAGATCGACAAGATGAGCAGTGACTATAAGGGAGACACTGCCTCGGCGCTGCTTGAGGTGCTGGATTCGGAACAGAATCATAAGTTCCGGGATCACTATGTGGAGCTCCCGATCGACCTCTCGGAGGTGCTTTTTATTGCGACGGCGAACTCCGTGCAGGGGATTCCAAGACCGCTTCTGGACCGTATGGAACTCATTGAGGTGACAAGCTACACGGAGAACGAGAAGCTTCACATTGCGAGAGAACATCTGCTGGCAAAGCAGACGGAGCGCAACGGCTTGAAGGAAGATCAGTTCAAAGTCAGCGACGGAGCCCTCGCGAAGATCATAAGCGCTTATACCAGAGAGGCGGGAGTCCGCGGGTTAGAGCGCAGGATCGGGGAGATTGCGCGCAAGGCGGCGCGCGAGATCTACGAAGGAAAAAGCAGCACGGTCGATGTGACGGTGCGCAATCTCGAGAAGTATCTCGGCAAGGAAAAATACAGCCAGGATATGCGCGGTGAGACCGATGAGGTCGGGATCGTGCGCGGACTTGCATGGACGAGCGTGGGCGGAGATACGCTGGAGATCGAGGTCAACGTGATGCCGGGCAAGGGTGAATTCCAGCTGACCGGTCAGCTGGGCGATGTCATGAAAGAGTCGGCACAGACGGGAATCAGCTATATCCGCTCGGTCGGCGGACAGTATGACATTCCGGCGGAATTTTTCCAGAAAAATGATATTCACATCCACATCCCGGAAGGTGCGGTTCCGAAGGATGGACCGTCTGCCGGCATTACGATGGCGACGGCGATGCTCTCGGCAATTACCGGGACACCGGTGCGGGCGGATGTTGCGATGACGGGAGAGATCACGCTCCGCGGCAGGGTGCTGCCGATCGGCGGATTGAAGGAAAAGCTGCTTGCAGCCAAAAACGCCGGAGTCCGTACGGTCTGTGTGCCGAAGAAGAACGAGAAAGATGTCGAGGAAATATCAGGTGAGATCAAAAAGGGACTGGAGATCGTCTATGTAGAGACGATGGAGCAGGTGCTTCGCGTCGCTTTTTGCGAAAAGAAGGAGTAGAACATGGTCATCAAAAATGTAAATCTTGAAATTGTCTGCGGAATTACGAGCAAGATACCGGATACGGCCTACAACGAAGTGGCATTTGCGGGAAAGTCAAACGTCGGGAAATCATCATTGATCAATGCGCTGATGAACCGGAAGGCGCTGGCGCGTACCTCCGCACAGCCGGGCAAGACACAGACGATCAATTTCTACAATATCAACGACGCCATGTATCTGGTAGATCTTCCGGGTTACGGTTATGCCAAGGCATCCGAGGAAGTGAAGGCAAAGTGGGGGAAAATGATCGAGAACTATCTTCACACCTCCAAACGTCTGAAGGCTGTTTTTCTCCTGATCGATATCCGGCATGATCCGTCTGCCAACGACAGGATGATGTACGAGTGGATGGCGTATCAGGGATTTGCCCCGATCATCATTGCGACGAAGCTGGACAAGATCAAGCGAAGCCAGATTCAGAAAAATGTCAAGGCAATCCGTGAGGGACTCGGCGTGCAGCCCGGAACGACGATCATACCGTTTTCAGCGGAGACCAAGCAGGGAAGAGAGGAGATCTGGGAACTGATTGATTCGCTTGTCCTGCCGCAGGACGAGTAGGAGCCGGGCAGAAGTTTGGGCAAGACGAAGCCGGTAAATTCCGGCCGGAAAAATGGGAGACTATAAAACGCAGGGCGGGGATCGCACATACAAAAGAAAAACGTGTGTGCGGTTCCCGCTTTTTGCGTTCTGACACGGCAAACTTTAGCACTTCCGTGACAAGTTGACCATTGCGCATGACAGAGGGTTCGTGATAAAATAAAATTGGTAAAATTTTTTGGTGTATACAGGGAAAAGGGATTACAAATGCGCGCATAAAAGCGTTGGAGGATGATAAAAATGAAGAAAAAGAAGATCGTTATCGCACTGGGACATGACGCACTGGGAACGACACTGCCGGAGCAGAAGGAAGCTACGAAGCGCACGGCAAAAGCGGTCGCTGATTTTATCCGCGAGGACTATCAGGTGGTCATCACGCACAGCAACGGCCCGCAGGTCGGCATGATTCACACGGCGATGAATGAGTTCTGCCGTCTGTATCCGGAATATACGGCGACGCCGATGTCTGTCTGCTCGGCGATGAGCCAGGGATATATCGGATATGATCTGCAGAATGCGATTCGTGCAGAGCTTTTGAACAGAGGCATCTACAAGACGGTATCTACGATCCTGACACAGGTGGTGGTTGACCCGTACGATGAGGCATTTTACAAGCCGAGCAAGATCATCGGCCGTGTGATGACGGAGGAAGAGGCAGAGGCTGAGGAGAAAAAAGGCAACCATGTGACGAAGGTGGCAGACGGCTACCGCCGTATCGTGGCAGCACCGAAGCCGGTGGATATTGTGGAGATGGATGCGATTCGCGCGCTGACAGATGCGGATCAGATTGTTGTTGCCTGTGGAGGAGGCGGTATCCCGGTTCTTTCTCAGGACAATCATTTAAAGGGAGCAAGTGCGGTGATCGAGAAGGATCTGGCAGCCGGAAAGCTCGCAGAACTTCTGGAGGCAGATATGCTCGTGATACTGACAAGCGTAGACAATGTGTGCCTGGACTACGGCACAGAGAATGAGCGCCCGCTGAGTTCCATGACAGTGGCGGAAGCAAAGAAATATATGGAGCAGGGACAGTTCGGCGAGGGGGATATGCAGCCGAAGATTCAGGCTGCGATCGACTTTATCGGTGATTCGGCGATCCGCTCCGTATTGATTACAAAGCTTCACGTGGATGGAAGCCAGGTAACTCCGGGCATGGGCACCATGATTACAAAATAAAGTGACAGAATAATAAAGAGAGGAATATTATGTTAAGAAAGACAAAAATTGTATGTACGTTAGGACCGTCGACGGATGATGAGAATGTGATGCGCAGCCTGATCGAGGAAGGCATGAATGTGGCGCGCTTTAACTTTTCACATGGAGGACACGAGGAGCAGTTTGGAAGACTTACGATGCTTCGCAAGCTGCGCGGGGAGATGAAGTGTCCTGTCGCGGCTCTGCTGGATACAAAGGGACCGGAGATCCGTCTGAAAGAGTTTGCAAGCGGCAAGGTGGAGCTGAAGAACGGACAGACATTTACTCTGACGACGGAGGACATCGTGGGTGATGAGAGCCGTGTGGCGATCACATACAAGGAACTGCCGGACGATGTGAAGCCGGGAGATACCATTCTGATCGATGACGGACTGATCGGTCTGGAAGTCAAGAAGATCCAGAAAGTATCCGGTGCAAAGGCAGACGCAGAGGGCAAAATGCCGATGGATATTGTCTGTACCGTTATGAACGGCGGTATGGTTTCCAATAAAAAAGGTGTGAATGTTCCGAATGTGGAGCTTTCCATGCCGTACATCAGCGAGAAAGACTATGGCGACATTGTATTTGCGGTGGAGAACGACTATGATTTTATTGCAGCCTCTTTCGTGCGCTGCGCGGATGACGTGCTTGCAATCCGCAGGATTCTCGAAGAAAAAGGCGGCGAGGACATCCATATCATTGCAAAGATCGAGAATATGCAGGGCGTGCAGAACATTGACGAGATCATCCGCGTTTCCGATGGTATCATGGTTGCCCGCGGCGACATGGGCGTAGAGATTCCGCTTGAGGATGTTCCAGTCATCCAGAAGATGATTATCAAGAAAGTCAGCGGCGCCGGAAAAGTGGTTATCACGGCGACCCAGATGCTGGATTCCATGATGAAGCATCCGCGCCCGACCCGTGCGGAGGCGACAGACGTTGCCAACGCAATTTATGACGGAACAAGTGCGATCATGCTTTCCGGTGAGACGGCTGCCGGCCAGTATCCGATCGAGGCATTGAAGACGATGGTCCGCATCGCGGTTCGCACCGAGTGCGATATCAACTATCTGCAGCGTTTCAAGGATCGCAAGAATATGAGCAGCCCGGACGTGACGAACGCGATTTCCCATGCAACCTGTACGATGGCGGGAGACCTCAATGCGGCGGCGATTCTGGCAGTATCCAAGTCCGGACGCACGGCACGCATGATCTCCAAGTACCGCCCGTATTCTCCGATCATCGGCGCGTGCCTGACGGAGAAAGTATATCGTCAGCTCGGACTTTCCTGGGGCGTTGCACCGCTGCTTCTTGAGCAGAAGAATAAGGCGGAAGAACTGTTTGATTATGCGGTCGACACTGCAGAGGCAGCAGGACTGATCAGCAAGGGTGACGTGGTTGTTCTGACTGCCGGCGTACCGCTTGGCGTATCCGGAACGACCAACCTCATCAAGGTGCAGGTGGCAGGACATATCCTGGTAAAAGGAAAGGGAATCGCTGGCAAGAAGATTGCAGCAAACCTGTGCGTCTGCCACAGCGAGGAAGATCTTGCGAACTTCAAAGAGGGAGACATCATCGTTGCCGCAGATACCAACAACTGCATGATGAAGCAGATGCGTCAGGCATCCGGTCTCATCGTGGAGGCGGACAGCGACAGCTGCCATGCGGCGATTGCAGGACTCAGTCTGGATATACCGGTACTGATTGGTGCCAAGAACGCACTGGAGGTATTAAAGTCCAGCGCTTATGTAGAGCTTGACAGCGAAAACGGAGTTGTGACAGCGATCTAGGCGATAGCGAATATGTGAAAAAGCCTCACGCGGTTCTTCCCAGGGAAGAGCGCGTGAGGCTTTTTTAAAAGAAACTGTCACAATAAGCATAGTCACTTTTGGGTGATAAGTAATATTATAAGAAATAGATACTTAAAAGTTCCAGATAAACATGCGGCGGCAAATTCTGACCGCAAAATCCGGTATTTCTAACCATGCCGCAGCTGGCA
>OGZP01002914.1_pt1 | contig 10277 bp, 6 predicted proteins | sample 1576811 | NCBI WGS metagenome assembly OGZP01 (sample SAMEA3541553, study PRJEB24748) | human gut metagenome | biome: human gut; feature: human-associated habitat; material: faeces | place: China | collected 2012
CCAGTGATGGTCGGTGCGGTAGTAGATATATTCGTCCTTGTGTTCGGCAAGGGTCCCCGGCGCATCTGCGACCCGCGAACGCGGCGAAGGCTTCCATAAAGTAGCCGACCAAAAACTTACAGTTGTTGCCAAACAATCTGCTGATTTTGACCGCAGCAAAGGCCTGACTGTCGCTGAAAATATGCTGCAGGCCAACCCTGATATCCAGGCTATTTTCGCTCAAAATGACGAAATGGCACTGGGCGCTATCGAAGCAGCCAAAAGTGCTAACAAAAAAATCTTTATCGTTGGCTTTGACGGCACCCAAGACGGCCTGAAAGCAGTAGAAGCAGGCACTATGGCCGCAACTATCGCTCAACAGCCCGAACTGATGGGCCAGCAGGGTCTGGACGCTGCTGTAAAAGTAGCCAAAGGCGAAAAAGTTGAAGCTAAAATAGGCGTACCGCTCAAACTTGTAGACAAAAAATAATTACTGCCCTTTGACAATTTGGACAAACATAAAAACCCCGGCGCAATGCGCCGGGGTTTTGTTTTATCCTGCACAGGCTTCTGAAATAAACGCCTTCCTTTTAAAAGCTGTACTTCAAATCAACCAACCTTTATCCATTCCCCTTAGACTCAGTATCTGTTCCTATCAGCAGTTCATCAATCGTACAGCCAAGCAGCTTACGCAAACTCAAAAGCAAACGTAAACTTGGCGACAGGCGACCATTTTCCACATTACATAAATGCGACTGCGATACACCTATCTGTTTTGCCAAATCAGACTGGCTGATATCAGCACGCAGCCTGCGAATCTTGATTTCCATCCCCATTTTTCTGTAATCTATTTTTTCCATATTCTTCCTCCGCTCTCAGCAGCTGTAAGAAGTATCGTCAGCATCAAATTATTTTTCTGCTGCCATACTGCCTGCCAACTACTCAACTTACTGCCTTAGAAGCTGTAACGGAAGCCTACGTTGGCCCCCCAGTTTTTAGTTACGTCACCGCCAAAACTGCGTTCCACATCACCGTACAGCTCAAAGTTTTTACCTAAAGTGATATTGCCTCCGATGCCTACTTCGAGCCAGGTATCGCCGTAATCTTTTTCTGCGCTGTAACTTTCACCATTAGCAGCCAGCATGGTGACACTGCTGTTGCCGCTGAACTCGTGCAGAACCGAAGCCTTGACATAAACATCACCTCTGCTGAAGGCTTTACCGGCCACAATACCTAAACGACCGATAAAGCTGTTAAGATCGTCATAAGCCACTTTTACACCTTTATTACTAATGTAATCATAGCCGTCGATACGACCAAAAGTCAGCTGAGCCTGCGGCTCAAAATAAACATTATTACCGCCGTCAAAACGTTTGCTATACTCAACACCTATCGAAGTCGCATCGGTCGAATAATCGCCCTGATCGCTGTATTTACCATAGATATCCATATCACCATAAATACGGCCGCGTTTAACTACAATGTCTAAAGCGCTGTTATCTTTGCCCTGCAACGTTCCATACAAACTTACAGCTCCAATTTTGTTCTTGCCGCTGCCGCTGGTATAATTCAGGCTGCCGTCGCTGTATTCGTAGGCAGCGCCCACAAGCCAGTCACCAGCCTGAGCGTCATAACCAAACTGATAAGTTTTATATTTATTAGTAAATTCATCGCCGCCCAGCTTACCGCCGAACATTCTTTCCCAAACACCGTTATCGGCGCCGCTCTGCAGCTCGCCTAAACGCTGGCGCAGCGTACCGTTACCTTCGACCCAGGCGCCGTAAGCAACCCGATGACTGCCGGACATAACATCCACGCTGTTGACGGTAGTTTTACCAAGCGAACCGATTACCCAATCATATTTGCCATCATTTTCCTTATCTGCCAGGGTAATATCAAATTCGTACAAGCCATTAGCATAAACAGAATCTGAAACGGCAAACTTGGTATCAGCCGCTGCTCCCTTTACCAAAACCGCATGGTTTCTTGCCGCAGCCTCCAACCCGCCAGTCGAAACGATTTTAATAGCATTAGTGCCGGCCGCAGAATTTTTATCAATAGTCAGCTTGTCGCTGTAACTGCCGCCACCGTCAACAGCACCTGCGTTCATTACAAAGGTTCCGTCTGCAGCAGTCAGATTATCAACCTGCAGGCTACAGTAACGCCCGCTGTCGGCAGTCATATTGACTACTGAGCCTTTGCCTACCGTAAGGTCGGTGAGCGAAGAATTGCCCTTCATATCCCAATAAGAGCCATTGGTAAATTGCAAATCATTGATACTGCCCTCTGTCTTATAGCTTCTGCCAGAAAAATAGGACTGCGCCGTATCAAAATTTATTTTTACCGTTCCGTATGTTAACTCATGGGCACTGTTATACATCGCACTGGAACCAACAGTGCCTTCCAGCTTGACGTCATTACCACCGGCCATGTTGACTTCCACCTTGCCGCCTTCAGCAATCATGGCCGCGCCAAGATTACCGTTTTTAACAGTCAAGCCTTTGGCAAAAGCAACTTCCGCATCGGTACGGCTGTAAATGCCATACATCTTGGTATTGCTGTTCCCGGCATGGGTGGTCGTTGTAATCCTCGCATCATCGGCAAAATCTACTTTACTGTGTTCCTGGGCATAAACGCCGTACATAACGGAGCCGTCATTCTCACCGCCTACAGCGATGTCCGCCTTGCCCGCAACCTTCACTTCGCCCAAAGAATTGGCTTCTATTCCTTCAACATACCTTCCGTTGCCCTGAGCATCAATTTTTAAATCGCCCTGGATGTTTATCGTACCCTTACCATTTAATTCAATACTGGTAATGTCAGCCCCTACGGATCTGGCTGTAATCGTTAAATCCCCATACTCTGTTGCAGATTCCCATTGTCTCACACCACGAACGTCAGTGTTGTTTGCCGTGTTAGAGGTAAGGGTAAGTTCAGTATCGCCAAAACTACCCGTAACACCGGTGCTGTCTATGTTAATGCCATAAACATTATATTCGCCCAATATTTCTATCTTAGTGCTGTCACTGACATTAGCTGAATCGTGCTCACCCATCAGGTATATCCCTGAACCGGAACCATTCACTGCTTTGCCATAGATAGCCAGGTTTTTGACCTGCAAAGTATTGATATCACCAGAATAATTTAAGTTATTGGCTCTGATGCCATCGACACCGGCAGCTTCCAAATGTATGTCCAGGTCACCCGCCAGCTCCATTTTAGAACCATTGTACAAAGTAACACCGGCAGCATAATCCATCTGCTGCATTACATTATCTTTATTGATATTGACCGTTAAATCTCCGCCTTTAATACTGGCTTCACTGCCAGTACCAGCGCTGGATCCATCAACAAAAACACCATTGGCATAACTTTCAGCAGCATTACTGTTTATCGTAATCACAGAGCCGATATCTGTTCCTAAATCTACTTTCCCCTGCGTCTCGACACGCAGTCCATGGCGCCAGGCCTGAGCTTCGCCGGACTGATTATTCGTGCCAAGTCCGTTAATAGTCAGCTCGATACCCTTTTTAGCGTCCAATTTTGATACGCCGTCCACAAAAATACCGTTATAACCATAAGTGTCCCCAGCATCCGACAACGTAACCGTCACCCGTTCAGTAGCCGTTGTCGTATTATTTCTGCCATAAGTATAAATGCCGGCGCAGTTTTTTCCCGGATCATCCATGGTAATCGTGATTTTATCGTAACTTGCGCCCCAAGCTCCTGTACTTAAAGTATCAGTACCGGTATAATCAGATGCCCAGGCTGCGTTGTCCCCCCCGAATGTGCAAACGCACGCGGTGCCTGCAATAATCAACGATTGCAGTACTTTCTTACGTAATTCACTGTTTTGTTTTTGATTATATTTCTGCATCGAACCAATCTCCCTAAATTGTTTTATAAATCGCATCCGCTTTACCCTGCTCTAAAAGCGGGGCTGATAACATAATTTTTTAAAATAATTTTATATCTGCATTGCCGTCCTGCCTTAGAAGCTGTAACGAAAGCCTACGTTGGCTCCCCAGTTTTTAGTTATGTCACCGCCAAAACTGCGTTCCACATCACCGTACAGCTCAAAGTTTTTACCTAAAGTAATATTGCCTCCGATGCCTACTTCGAGCCAGGTATCGCCGTAATCAAAATCATTGCTCAAAGCAGCACCGTTCCTATCTTGCATACTTACACTGCCGTCCCCATAAAATTCATGCAGTACAGAAACTTTAGTATAAATGCAGCCTTGTTCCAGTTGCTTGCCAACAGCTATCCCTAAACGTCCAACTAAAGAATCAATACCTTCATTAGCAACAGCAATATTTTTAGATGTACCATAACTGTTGCCATTGATATGCCCATAAGTGAACTGTGCCTGGGGCTCAAAAAACATTCCGTTTTTCTGCGCAATCCGTTTGTTATATTCAACACTCAACGAAGTTGCATCAGTTTCATAATCGCCGCTGTCAGGATACTGAATGAAGGTATTGATATCGCCATAGATACGACCGTGTTTCAATATAATATCCCAAGCAGCACCATCATTTTGCTGTAAGGTACCATACAGACTCAAAGCTCCGATTTTGTTCTCACCGCTGCTGCCGCTGCCTTTAACATTACCCTGCGTATATTCATACGCCGCACCGACTTTCCAGTTTCCCGCCTTTATATCATAACCAACCTGATAAGTATGATATTTATCACTGAAACCGTTTCCATCCAACTTACCCCCAAAGATGCGTGCCCATGCTCCCTGCTCAGCGTTCTGATGCAGTGCACCCAAGCGGCTGTGCAGATTACCATTGCCGTTGACCCAGGCATAATATAAAGGTGCATTTGCCCCTGCTACCGCCAGTGCGTCACCAACAACCCTGCTGTCCAAATCTCTGACGTACCAGTTCTTCTGTCCGCCTGCCACAGCAGAATCAAGTACCGGCGTATATTCGTAAATACCGCCGCCATAAGTAGTTTCACCCACAAAGTCAGCATCACCGGTAACAGTAATAAAAGTATTTTCAGGCTTCAGCTCTTTCCCCACCAGCGAACTGATATTATTTATCGTTATCCCATGAATGCCTTTATCAGAAGCGGCAACGGTTATTTTGTCACTGTCAGTCCCGTCGTTATCAACAATAAAACTGCCGCCTGTACCAGTAAGCTTTTGAATAGCAAGAGTACTAAACGCACCCCGGTCACCGCTCAGATCGATTTTGCCGCCAGCAGCCGCTTTCAGATCGGTAACGCTCGAAGTTCCTGTAAGCCGCCAAGCTGCACCGTCCGTAACAGCAAGCTTAATAACTCCGTCATCATACAAACTTGTGCTGCCGTTAAAAACAGAGCCGGCAGTATTCAAGTTAACATTGACCACCCCTTTAATATCACTTTCAATGTCACCGAAAATAACAACCTCATTAGCACCGGCTGCTGAACCCTGATTGATAGTTACAATACCTTCAGCGCTGGTATCGCTGTTGCCCGCGGCAGAGATAGCCGTACCTCCTGCCGCATTGATGTATACTCCTTTTTGGAAATCGATCGAGCTGTCTTCAGTAACCGAGCTATCATAAAAATAAGTGCTGACACCGTAAACGTAGCCTGTACCGGTCGCAGTTATTACGGCAGTATCTTCAAAAACTACCTTGCCGCCATTTAAAGCAGAGACCGTTTCTGTGTAGTCAGTACTTTGCGCCGCCAGTTCAGTTTGTTCTTTAAAAGTAATAACGCCCTCGGCATCAGCTACAACAGCCCTGGCATTCCCACCGCCAGCAGTAACTTTTATAAGATTTGCACCGCCGGTTTCACCAAGCGTTATCCGGCCTTTGCCTTCCGTATCGTCAATATATTTATGCGCCAGCAGACCCAAAGCGGCGCCGGTATCTGAACTGACTGTCAACTGTAGGGCTTTGCCGGTAACAGCGGCATTTGTCGTTACTTCAATACCGGTCACAGAAGCATCCAAATCATTATGCAGTGTAATATCTGCTCTGTTAAAATCTATCTTTCCGTGCTCATAACCATAAATACCAGTCACACCATTATTCTCTTCTCCCGATTTTCTGGCCTGACGGTCAATATCGATCAGCAGGTCTTCCTTCACGCTTACAACCGCGTAATTATCGGCCTGGATGCCATAGAGCCCACTGCCGCCCTGCACAGCATTTGGTGTATAAGCTGTCATATCGGAAGCATAAGTTCCTGTCACAACGGTCAGGTTGTTGTAAGACTGCTTAGAAGACATGTCTGCTCCTGAAGGTTTATTACCGGTATCAGTCTGAGTGGCCCAGACGCCGCGTACAGTTTCGTTCGACTGGCCGTTGCTGCCGCTGATCACGATCTCCGCATTTTCGATCTCGGTTGTACCGATATAATTGCCATAACTGCCCTTAGTCAAAACACCTGTTGTATTTACCGTAGCTTTGTCACCTGCGGCAAGCCCCAGATTGATTTTGACATTCTTGGCTTTAAGGGAATTGGCAGCTTTATTTGCTTTGCTGTAATAACCTTCCACATCAATGCCGGCAACGACCTTGGGTACAGAACTTGTGCCGGATGTGGCAGCACTGCTGACACTGATATTCATCTCGCCAGTAACAGTATTCTTATGCTGACCGGCCGTACTTTCAAAGCCAATAACACTGCTTTTGCTGCCTACGATAGCAATATCAGCGTCTTTCAGCGTCAATGATGCTGTGCCGCTGCCATCATTAGCAATCCCGCAAATACTGCTGCTCCTGACGCTGGAACCAGTTTCAATAATTTTCACAACGGCTTTATCAGTTACTGTCAGACCGGCAGATCTACTAACACCGATCGTTACATTGCTGTTTCCGTCAAGACTTTCATTGGTCACGCTGACATTTTCGTACTCGCCGCCTAAATCAGTACCATATTGGCTATTATAGTCTTGCGCCCAGGCCGCGTTGTCCCCCCCGAATGTGCAAACGCACACTACTCCTGCTGTAAACAACGATTGCAGTACTTTCCCAGCTAAAGCTTTATTGCTGTTGACCTGCTTCAAACAGCTTTTTACTTTCTTCCGGCATTTCTGCATACATCTATCTCCTCTTTTTCACGAAATACTATAAAGAAATCCCCCACTTGGATGATGAGGGATATTCTTTATAGATTTTTCAAGCTGCCATCCTGATTTTAGAAGCTGTAACGGAAGCCGACATTGACGCCCCAGTTTTTAGTTACGTCACCGCCGCTGATACGTTCTACATCCAGATACATACTGGAATCCTTATTAAATTTGTGGTTGACGCCGATACCATATTCGATGGCGGTACCGCCGATGCTGTCACTGTAGCTGGCGCTTCTGCCGTCAGCGCTGACATGTGTATTGATGTCGCCGTCGAAGTCGTGCAGTACTGCCGCTTTCAGATAAACGCTGCTGTCTGCCGCAAAGGTTTTGCCCAGCAGGAAGCCGCCGCGCAGAACAATGCTGTTCATGCTGTCGTTAGTAACGCTCATAGTATTGTCGCGAGTGGTTACGGTATAATCATCGCCGCCCAGATGTACGTAGCTTGCACGCACCATAGGTTCAACGAACCAGCCGTCATTCAAATCCTGACGATAGCCGTATTCAACAGCAAAGCTTATAGCTGTACTGCCAAAATCACCGTCCAGTTTTTGGGCAATAGTGCCGCCGTAAGCGCTGGTTTCACTGTCAACTTTACCAACTTTGGCAATGATGTCTACATGATGACCTTTATCGCCAGTCCATGTGCCATATAAAGCGCCTGCCGCGGTTTTGATTTCACCGTCGCCATTAGTCAGGCTGGTATCACCTTTAGCATATTGTCCTGCCAGGCCGATACGCCAGTTACTGCCGATCTCACGGTCATAACCTGCCGCAAAGCCGTTATATTGATAATCGTTATCGCCCTGCAGTCCATCTACTTTGATTTTGCCGCCGACATATTTAGCCCAAACGCCGTCGTTATCGTCTGCAGAATTACGGACGTCTCCCAGACGTTCCATCAAAGTTTCATCAGCGCCGAACAGAGTCACTGCCGCTCCGGCTGCGATCTTGCTGGCATCCTGAGCCGCCATTTGGGCAGAGGATTGAGTTGCAGCCCTGGTAGTGACCTGTGTCAGGTTCAGATCATTATCGACAATGTCTGCTTTCCCCTCATATTCATAAGACCAGACGCCGTTATCATATTTCATTTCTTTGATGTTGTAGGTGCCGTCTCTATCTGCATTTTCGATAAGTACTACATCTTGGTCCAAATGTCCCTTAGTATCAGCGCCGGCAGCATTGTTATAGCCGTTGCGCATCCCCTGGTCAAAAACAGTGATATTATAGGTACCGCTGCCGGTTACAGTATTAGTGGAAGTAATTTTGTCGTTGCCTGCCGACTGACCGTAAACGCCGTTGGCATTGGTACGCATAAAGAGCTCGTTAGTATCGGAAGCATCCAGATCATTAGTAGTGATAGTACGGTAATCAGCAGTATTGTATTTCTCTGCCTGATTATTTTCGTCATAGAAGTAGACCGTACTGCCAGCAAGAGTAGTCTTATCCTCTACAGTCAAGGCTGCCAGATTATCTGTCAGGTTCATGGCAGTACCGCTGATATCGAGAGAACCAAGACTATTCTCCTGCGTCTGTACGTCTGTATCAGATTTCAGATTCAAAGTGCCGTTTGTGAAGTCAGCAGCGCCGTTAAAGGTAACGGTTCCTGTACCGGCATCAAAAGTAGTTATCCCACCTTCAATGTCTGCCGCATGGTCATCTGCATGCTTACCACCGCTGACAGTGATAGCAGCATTATCTGCAGCATAATACATTGTGCTGCCGTTTGCCAAAATACCATTGGCGCCTTTGAAGAGCTGAGTTTCTCCAGTAGCAATAGTACCACCTACCTCGGCACTGATATCCATAGCCCCGGCACTATGAACAGCAATAACCGCACCTTCAGCAGCTTTGATGCCTGTAGCAGTATTAGAACCTGCCCAGTCGGTACTTGCCTCTATAGTCACGGCGCCTCCAACTTCAGCCACCATACTGCCGCCTGTCAGTTCCAGCCCAACAGCCGTAGCTTGAGTGGATGTACTGGAGCCCGAATACGTATATTCAACTTCACTAACTGTTTCTGTTCTGTCTTGATCGCCAACTGCTGTTGCAGTGATTGTTAAATCATTTTGAACTTGGTACACATTAACTGAATTTGCAGACACAACTGCTTTGGCAGTAACATAAGCAGAACCTTCTTGCGCATCTGCGCTGATAGTCAGTCCACTATCAGAAAGCACGTGCAAAGAACCGCCGCTGGTAACAAGTCCCAAAGCTTCAGCTTTAGCACCGTTATTACTTTGATCCACTGTACCGATAGGAGTGATGCCTTTGCCGCCTTCACCGCCGTTAGAAACCGCATTAGCCGCTCCGTTTTGATATCCCGCTTGAGTTTTATCAGTTTCTGTTACTGCAGCCCCGTCAGTTCCGTCAGTACCAGCATTATCAGCTACATCCGTACGTTCACCCGGGTCACCGGTAGAATCGCCTTCGAGATAAGCATCTGCAATATTAAATTTACCTACGCCTTTACCGGCCGTAGCTTCATACCTGCAACATAGATATTAAAAACCAGGAAGATTCCTTATACAATCGGGTTGGGTATGCGCCAAAAGACAGAGATACGGATGCATTGATGATGGATGCTCCGATCTGGGAGAATTTTACACTGCCTTCACTGAAAGAAGCTGAAGGAAAGAGCAAAAGGCTCAACATGTCCTGGCTGAATCATCTGGCATTGGATGCAACAAAGGAGTATCAGGTAAAATGCAGGGATGTATATCAGAACATGAGAGAACTTTCCGGAGGTAACAAGCAGAAAGTAAATCTGGGACGCTGGCTGTTAAAGGATCTGGATGTCCTGATCGTTGATTGCCCGACACGTGGTGTAGATGTTGGTGTTAAGGCGTATCTGTATGATTGTCTGAAAAAAGCAAAAGCGAAAAACCTTGGAATTATAATGATTACTGATGAATTAGGTGAAGCGATCGGTATGTGTGACGATATTATCGTAATGAAAGATAATAAAATCGTCAAAAGCATAGAGCGTGGACCAGAGTTTAAGGAAGAAATTATTATCGAGGTGATGATCTGATGAAAAAAAGATTTGAAATAAAAAATTGGATTTCCGTAATAGTGCTGGCTGCTCTTTTCGTTGTGCTTGGAACGATGTCAGGTGGGAAATTAATCACACCTCTTAATATTAAAAATCTTCTGGAGCAGTCACTGCCAATCATTATCGGAGGTGCCGGAGTTATTTATATTATTGCAATGGGAAGTACAG
>OGZP01002917.1_pt1 | contig 10275 bp, 12 predicted proteins | sample 1576811 | NCBI WGS metagenome assembly OGZP01 (sample SAMEA3541553, study PRJEB24748) | human gut metagenome | biome: human gut; feature: human-associated habitat; material: faeces | place: China | collected 2012
GGACATGATATCCGCGACTTTAACCGTCAGGAACTTCGGGCTGCGGGGAGGGGGCGGGGTGCTTCTGGCGGAAGGATCCGGCGCTGGGGGAAGAAAATTACGAACCGACAGACGAAGAGCGTTACCTCGTGAAGCCCGCGGATGACCGGATTTATTTCCGGGGGCAGCCGGAAACCGTCTTTTGGATCGCCGGGGACCCGGCGCCAGGGAAAGAGCCGCCGAAAGAAACCGAGTACCCGGAAGCGCTCCGGTTCCTGCTTCCGGAAATTTTCGACCCGACGCTCGCGGACCGGGAGTTCCTGGCCTGGGCGAAGTTTGAGGAGGAACATGATGAGTGAGTGGAAAACCTGGACCGCGGCTCACGAGGCCGAACTGACGGACGGCAATACGCAGATGGTCTGTCCGCTTGTGAGAGCGGATATCGAAGCCTTCATCACACGCCACATACCGGAACTCCGGAGAGCACTCGTCCCGAAGTGGAACGCGCTCAGAGATATCAGATCCAAGCTGGATCCCAATCAGCTGAACGCCCCGCTCGAATTCTTGGATGACGTGGAGCCGGGTAATTTCATTGATTTTGCGGAAGACGAAATCCGAGCGTATCGGTTCCCGGATCCCTCACCGGATACCAAAAGTGAGTTTCAGAATCTGATCGGTCAGCTGATTGACGATCTGAATGGCCAGCCCTGGGTGAGCAATATGGCCATGGGCTATGCCTATAACTTTGGGCTGCGCCGCGACTCCATCAGTTTCTTCGAAAGCGCTTCCTATATGAGCGGCTGCTGGGTGATTGACTACCAAGCCGTGGCGGAACAGGTCATAGACTATCCGAAGTACAGGGGCCACACGGTGTCCGAATGGGCGAGGCTCGATGAAGGCCCCTGGATAAGGAGCGACCGGATCACGGCGAAATACACGTTCTGATTAAGTGAAGAGGAAAGAATCGCCCGCCGAATCCGCCGGAAGTCTCCCTGCCGGCGGATTTTTTATTCTCAGAGGTATGGGAAGCAGTTTGCGCTGAACCCCGCGCTTCAGACATTCGGATCCGCTTTTTCTCTTAAGGGGGGGGGGGAGTTTAAGAATGTATTTTTATTTATTTGTTTTTAATAAATAATTTTGTTTTAAAAAAGCACCCGACTTATCCTTCAGAAGGCAATCCGGGAGACTCGGCGACGAACCGCGAGACCCCGCCGGAGGGATCCATTCGGGTCCCGAGGAAAGCCTTGGCTCCCGTGGACTCTCGGGCGGGACGGTTCGCTCCGAAGCGTGATGAATTCTTCACCTCAGTACCCGGCCTCGCCGGTGCCCCAAAACAAGAGACCGCAGACCGCGAGAGCCGCTCCGAGCCATCGGAAAACCGTCTTTTCCAATGATTTTTGTGAATCTTTTCCGGCATCAAAACCAATCCCTTCTTCTTTTCCCGTGACAACTTGAAGGTATTGCGATCGAAGGACAGTATTGACCGAATCCCATGCGTCAGCCGTCACGAAAAGGACTACCTTTGATGTCAGGGGATGATCCCAATGAGGGAACCAGGGTGACTGCCCCCTAAAGGAGAAAGATATGCCAAGAAAACATGCAGACGCGGAGTGGTACCGTACCACCATGAGCCGGTGGCTGAACAATCGCGGGACGACAGTATTCGTCGGGCATTACCTTACGAAGGACAGCTTAAAGAATCTTGAGGAGAGTCCCGGAGAGAAAAAGACGAGCGAGGAAACCTCGTCAGGCAAGCCTTCAGAGAAGCCTGAGGAGAAGTAAGGCTGGCGCTGACCGCCAGGTACACGTTCCAGGGCATAAAAAGCGAGACTTCAGTCCCGCCGTAACCGCCCGGGAGTCACTCTCTTCCGGACGGATTTTTATGTCTCCACCGATCCCCCGTGACAAAATCGAGCAAGTTTGTGAGTGAATCCGAAAAGTGAGAGGCAGGGGCGGTTCGGATAATAGTTAATGCGAATATGACGAACGGCCCGGTATCGGAACCCCGCTCTTTCTCCGGTTTCCGCTCGGCCGCGCCGCGTATTCGGGGTTAAAAGCCGCGGGGAATCAAGCGTTTCCCCGCCCGTTACGGATTGAAAGAGCGGGAGAGAGGGGCTGTCTACCTTCTCTCGCTTACTCGTCAAAAGAGGTCACCCATGCTGAATCGCCGTCATTTGCTTCAGGGGTCCGCCGCCCTGGTGCTCGGGTCAAGCGCCGCGCTACGCGCCGCCGAGGCCGCCCAATTTAAACCGAATTTTGAGAAGCTCGAGCATCGCGTCACGGATAAGTCCGCCCCGGAGGTGTTCTTTATTCCGGCGCTGACACCGGACGCCATGACCCGCGTCTACCACGCGCTTCATTGGAAGCCGGTGGGCCGCGTCGGTGTCAAGGTGAATTTTGAAGGGAAGGGGAAGCCGTACGTTGATCCCAGACTCATCGCCCCGGTGGTCAGAGAAGTGAAGGGGACGTTCCTCGAGTCAAACACCTACTCCACGACGCGGGATCGGCTGAAGCTCGCCGAGGAACTTGGGTTCGCCGCGGTCGCGCCGACAGACATCATTGATGATCAGGGGACGATCGATCTCCCGGTGAGGAACGGTTACCACCTGAAGTTCCACCGCGTGGGGTCTCACTTCAAGAATTACGACTCCGTGATCTCGATCGTCCGCTATAAGCTTCACAACCTCCCGCAGCTCGGCGGGACGCTGAAGAACCTCTCGATCACGCTCTCGCCCTTTATCGGCCGCTGCAATATTCACAGCGCCGGGCGCTCGCTCACGTGGCAGGAGTCGGATCCCGAGACGACCGCGGAATCCATCACGGACGCCGTGAAGGGAGCGCTTGCCGCCCGCCCGGGCCGCTGGGCGTTCCTCTGCGCGATGCCGGCCTTCACGCCGAAAGATAACTGCCGCGGCGCGATCGATGTCGGGAATATCGGTGTTTTCGCATCGCTCGACCCCGTGGCGCTGGACGCGGTCTGCACCGATATCACACTGCAGAGCGCTCCGGACAAAGCGACCCGCGACGCCTGGATCAAGGCTCATACGCTCACGATCCTGGATAAAGCGGAAAAGAACGGCGTCGGCCGCCGCAGCTATCGGCTGACGATCCTGAAGTAAACACTTTCAGTTTTACATGCCAGATCCGTCCTGATTGATCATCAGGGCGGATTTTTTCGGCCTCTCTTCCTCGGATTCCGGCGGATAAAACCGCGTTTTCTTGAAGAATCCCTCCTATCTCCCCCTCGAAATAAACGGTATTGCGATCCAGGGACAGTATTGACAGGAAACTCTGATTCAGCCGTCATCAAACCTGCTACTTTTATTTCAGGAGATAAAGATTCCGAAGTGTCGGAAACTACCGATAAATCAAGACGGTTAGTGGATACTCGGAAAGGAGATGATCTGATGGCAGAGACAGAAGAAAGTGTCACGGCCCCCGTGACCGAAGTGACCGAAGTGACTGAACCCCAGCCGCCCGTAACGCCGGAAGTGCTGGACGACGAGGACGAAGACGAGTTCGATGATGAGTTCGAAGACGAGGATGAGGAGGAAGACGAAGAAGAAGAGAAACTCTCCGACGAGGAACTGAAAGAGATCGGGGACAGAATCGAAAGATTTGTCACGTCTCAGATTCCGTACCTTCGGAAATTCATCGTCAGAAACTGGAACCAATCCGGACAATACCAGTCCGCTCTCGACCCCGGCAGGCGTAAGCCGCTCGAGTTCGTGAACGACGAGGAAAAGGCAGCGTTCATCCCGTTCTGCGAGAAACAGCTTTACCGCGTCCCGCTCAGACATCCCGCGTACGAAGGCGAAACCGACGCGCTCACCTGCCTCGCGATTGACTATCTGAACGGTATGCGGTGGGAAAGCTGCATGGTGATGGGACACTGTTACGTCCTCGGGCCGGGAGGGAACAGGATCACTTACGCGAAGGACGTGGATACTTTGGTCGGCTGGTGGAATATCGATTTCACATCCGCGGCGAGAGAAATCCGGGACTGGCCTCTCGTGAAGGGCGGCACCGTGTATTACTGATCGCAGGAAAGCATATCCGTCCGGACAGACAAACCGGACGGATTTTTTCTGGCCGGAGAGCAGGGCAGTGAATGAGAACGAGTGCCTGACAATCGTTCATTCGTATCGAAACACTGAAAACCATCCGCACGGTAATTTTTATCGTCGCGGTTCTTGCGCTTTGGACTTGTATCGGACTCGGTCTACTTTGGGTCGCCTCCGCCGCGAGCCTCATCGCGGTCCCCATCATCGCCGTGGTTTTTGTCCTGAGTCTCATATTCGGACGTAAAGAGTAGACGGCGCGAATGCTGCTGAAGAGGCGCCTTTCCTCGCTATATCGCGACCGATCTCGCCGGTGTCGCGGTTGGTTTCCTCTTAGCGCTGATTCTTTGATTGAGTGAACAGCTGTTACAGGGCCATGAGGACAAGTCTGCGGCCCTGAAACGTTTCGGCGGTGACTGTATCGCCGGAGAGGCCGCGGGAGGGGAGAGTGACTTTAGGGAAGTCTGATCCCCAGGATTACCAACCCGTATGCGTCGTGTTTCCGAAACCGTCAGAATAAGAATTGGAATGGATGGAGCGGTTCCCCACGCGGCCTGATGTCGTGGTATTTCCAAATCCGTCACTATACGAATTCGTGTTCACGGAGCTGCCCCCGATACGGCCGGTCGTCGTGGTGTTGCCAAACCCGTCACTGTAGGAATTCGTGTTAACGGAACTATCCCCAACACGGCCGGTCGTTGTGGTGTTGCCAAACCCGTCACTATAAGAATTCGTGTTCACTGAACTATCCCCGATACGGCCGGTCGTCGTGGTGTTGCCAAAGCCGTCGCTATAGGAATTCGTGCTCACATAGTCGCCGTTCTGGTTATATCCGCTGCAGTTGGTGTTGCCGAATCCATCGCTGTAGCAGTTAACGCCTGCAAGGGCACTGCCGCTAAAGCAGAAAGCTGAGGCTAAAACCAGAATAACTTTTTTCATGGGATGGACTCCGTGTGTGTTTTATGAATAAAAACCATTACTGCAATATAACGGTATTCTAACCCCACCCCCGATGCGGCTAATCAAAGGATTCGCGGGGCGGCATTCAGTCAAAGAAAGGAAACTCTGATGAGCAGGAACACATTTGAGGACGCAGCAGCCAAAGCGATTCAGTTCCGGGATGACTGGGAGTGGAAGCCGTTCCATAACCCGAAGGATCTCGCGATCTCGGTGTCGCTTGAAGCTTCGGAGCTCCTCGAGCTCTTCCAGTGGTCCGGAGCGGACCTTGAAGCCGCCGGGAAGAAGCCAGAGATGGCGGAAGAACTTGCGGACGTCATGATTTACTGCATCTATATGGCGGACGCTCTCCATATCGACATCCCGGACGCGATCCTGAAAAAGATCGAAAAGAACGCGGCGAAGTACCCGGTCGATAAGGCGAAGGGGAATTCAAAAAAATACACGGAACTCTGAAGCGGTCCAGAGCCCCCTGGCTGTCCCCCTCAATCCTCCCCCGGCCGCGCCCGATACAAAAAACGCGGGAGCAAGAGCGGCGTCTTTTCTCAGCTGCCGCTCTGCCGTTACGAAAATATTGACATCCGGCTCCCGTTTCTCTAACGTTTCATCACAGAGCTCCCAGGCATCCGATCTTCCGCCCCTCCGCATCGGAGCCCCTTCATTGGAGAATGCGTTATGAGTCTCGTCCTGACAGAAGATTCCCCGATCACGGATGAAGTCCACGCCGCGGTACAGCGGGAAATTCAGAATTTCTTTAGGAAAAATCTCAAAAAATTCAGGCAAGAACTGATCGACGATCTGACAAACAATGATATCGATAACGATGAGGGCGGCCGTTTCGGGGACTTTCTGGAATCAGGCGAACTGGAAGAGGCTTTCGAGTCCGAGCCCGATTATTTTTCAAAAACCGATCGGTTTGTTCAGAAGTGGATCCGGCAGGTCCTCTATCCCACGGTCATTGATCACCTCAATATCACGTTCTGCGGGACTCTCGAGGGTCCCTTCGGAAGACGCGGCCGGGATGAGTGGATTTACTTCGGAAAGGCGCCGAAAAGCGTGCACTGGTTCCTGAGAGCGCGTAATTCCAAGGTCGAACCGAGCCATTTCGCGAAATACCCGGACCCGCTCCGAGAGCTCCTCCCGGAATTGATTGAACTTCTGGAAAAAGGCGGCAGGGCCCCGAACCCTTGACCGGTGTGTCACCCCCGTTAACCGATTCCCCTCTATTCCCAACACCTGGAGATCTCTATGTATTTTTACGCGAATGCCATCGACGCGTCTTACGTCAGAGAGACCATTGAAGAAACGATTGGATCCTATATCACGACACTTCGTGCGTCTGTCGCCAAGGCCTGGAATGAATCCGGGAAATATGAATCGGTTCTCGCGGACGACGGCATAACGCCGCTAGAATTCGTGAGTGACAAGGAACGGAAAGCGTTCCTCACGTTCTGCGAAAAAAAGATCCGAGGATACACGGAAGACACGGAGTATGACGGATACGGAGAAACATCGCTTGATCTGATCGGTATCGCCATCGATGCTCTGAATGAAGGCGAATGGGATGACTTGATGATGCTCGGAGATAGGGGCGGCTTCAATTCAGATTACTATCCGGCAATCAGCTACTCTGAGCGCGGGGAGACCCTCTGTGTGTGGTACGTTGACTGGAATCTGATCGCGAGGGAAGTCCTTGGGGGCCCCGAAGCCACGGATCACATGGTTCGATACTGGCAGCTGCGGGATGGGCCGGAGATCCGCTTCGATCGCCTCACGGCCCGCTATACCTTCTGAAGGAAACCGAATAAGGGGAGGGGAGCAGAGGGGTTCATCCCCCTGTCACGGCCTCCCGCCCGGGCCTCAGGAAGCCCCTGGAATTCAAAAGACAAAGTGAGGTGCCGCTATGGCTGCCGCAGTCCGCAATGAAATCAGTATCACGTTCGATAAGCTTAGTGAAGCCTGGAGGGACCGCGAGAGCTCCATCCCCGCGGTCACCCTCGAGGAGAGTTACTGCGCCGCGAACGCCTTTCTTCACCTCCTCGAAACCGCGGTGAGCGAAAATCCAGCGGATGAACTCGAAAAAGCGCTGATCGAGCTCGACCGTCTGAGTTCACTTGCCGGGGTCGTTGGACACTCGGATCATTACACGCTGCCGGATCGGTCTGAAAGTCTTCCCCCGTGTCTGTATGAGAATCTCTCAACCCGCACCGAGTACCCGAAAAAAGCCGCTCTGTGGATTAATTCCGCGATCTGGAAAGTGTTAGACCGTTCGGTTTCCTCGTCAGGTGCCTCTGAAGCGAAGTCTGACTGCGTGCATGCCCTCGGATGGCTTGCCCCGGAGCGGGTCCCGATTGAGGCGAGACCGCGGGCTTTACCGCCCTCAATCCAAGCACTCTATGAGTGTTTCCCGCCCCGAATTTCTGATGCCGCGGAACTCCTCCTCAGCGGCCCGTTTGAGCAGGCGATGCCGACTTGCGACGCCCGCGCGCTCCGCATTCTGGAAGATTTTTCTCCCGCACTCTGGGATGAATGGCCGGAAGACTCGGAAAAAGCTTTTCGAGAGAACGAGCGCTATTTCCGCGCGATCGCGAAGCGGCGTTGGCATCAGACGATCGCATGCCGCGGGGAAACCGTTTCTCCCTTTGATATCTACGTTGAGGCCATCGGGCACCAGGTGAAGGATCCTGAGAAAGCCGCTAAACAGGTTTTTGGCGCCCTCGGGAACCTCTATCTCATGGTGTCGGATGATCCCGCGTATTTCGGACGGAGTCTGAATTGTGAGGCCGCCTGTAAACGCATCCGTCAACTCGCTGACATGACAGGGAATGAGGAGACTCCAGCCTCCTCAAAGCGGACCCGGAAACGGAAATCCACTCTTTTGCCGTTTTGCTTCGCAAAGCCGGACTTTGCTCCCGCGAGCCCTGCGGCAAGCGCTTTCGCGGACGTGCTGAAGGAATTGAAGCTTGATGATCTGCCGGGCTACCTGGATTTTGTGACGGGGACTGTCCTTGTCTCGATCTACCGGATTCCTTCGAGCGGCTCGCCAGCCGCGGACGCCGATCGGGCGATCCAGTTAATCGAATTCCTGCAGAGCAAAATGGGGAGCGGGTACCCTTTTTATCACGTGACGCCCAAAGTGTTTGTTGATTCTGAAAATAAAACCTTCCAGAAAAAGAAAAACACGCTTCTCGGGAGAAAACAAAACGACACGAGGGCGAAGTTCTGCGCGGCTTACGCTGCCGCTCTTGAAGGAAAAACCCAAAACCCGGCACTTACGGCTGAGACCGCGTTCCTTGCGGTCAACACTGCCATCCGTCTGGTGACGAAGGACGAGGATAAGTCGGTCGATACCCTGCTGGAGGAACTTAAGACCCTGTGCGGGAAGATCAAGGCGGCATTTGAGACCCCCTGAAACCGATTCCGAGCCGCTTTTCCGAGAGTGGTAAGGACTGATCACGGGGGAGGAGGCTCGATCCCCAGCAAATGAAGCGGCCGCCCGGAGTGAATCCCGGACGGCCGATCTTTTATGCCCGCGTCAGAGTGTTGCGGTAATTACCGGCTTACCTCGCGGCCGGCAATACGGCCGTTCGCGACGCAGTCAGTCACAGCGTTCGAGCCGAGACGAACGGCGCCATGCACACCGCCTGTCGCTTCGCCCGCGGCATAAAGCCCCGGAATGACCTTGCCGGTCACCGAAAGCACTTCGGCTTTCGGCGTTCTCTGACTGACGCTGATGAAGGGTAAGAAGGGAATCTAGACGGCTTAAAAAAATGCCAATTTTATGTTGCTCATCTTCAGAAGGACAATAAAGTTCAGCAGTAGAAATGCTGTCTGAACTAAGGGATTCGAAAGTTGAGCCTGTCGATTCTGCTTTCCAGTAGCCATCAAAATCCATCTTCACTAATGATTGATAGATGAATTCATTACCTTTTAAAGAAGCGACACCTCTCCCCAACACTACATCGTAAGCTGTTTTCCCAACCGATCCTGCTGGGGCTCGGACACTCATAATCAAATCGCCAGCTGTGGCAAATTTTGTTTTTTGTGTAGTCCAAACTCTTGGACAAACCCAGCCATTTTTTAAGTCAGCGTTTCCTTGGACAAGAATATAGTCAGCAGGAGTATCCGAATAAGTGCTCCCGTCCGGTGACTGTCCCATCGTAATTTGAACTATCGCTCCTAGCTTCCGCTGTTCCCAAGCGTTTGTAAATCTAAACGCTTTTCCCCTTTTCCCAGAAAGGTTGGGTGAAAAATCCGGTCGGTTCAAGGGGGTACAGATTTCATTGCGCCTCGTGAGGTACAGATTCCATTGCGTTTTTCTACGAGCCGATGGGATAAGCAGCACAAACGCCACTAGTCTTGATACTTTCCTCACCTTATCTGATAACCTCGACAGATCGGAATAAGAAGACGATTATGAGCAAAATCACATTTGAAGAAGCGGCTGCGAAGGCGATCGAGTTCCGGAACGACCGTGACTGGAAGCAGTTTCATAATCCCAAGGATCTCGCGATCTCGGTTTCTCTTGAAGCTTCGGAACTCCTTGAGCTCTTTCAGTGGTCCGGCGCTGATCTCGAGGCCGCCCGTAAGAAGCCTGAAATGACGGAAGAGCTCGCAGACGTCATGATCTACTGCATCTATATGGCTAACGCCCTCAATATCGACATTCCGGAAGCGATCCGGAACAAGATTGATAAGAACGCGGCGAAATACCCGGTCGAAAAGGCAAAGGGCAAATCAAAGAAGTACACGGAACTCTAAATCCGATTTTCAATCACCCTTCATAACGTCTCTGAATTCCCTTCTGGTGAGCCGCACGCCGGTAGTGGGAGCAGGGCCGCCGGCGTTCGCGTGGAAAGGCACTTAAAGAAGTTTTCTCGATCAAGGTGGGGTAAAAGAGCGCACAGCACAATAAAAAGCCGCTTCTCGAATGTGGAGCGGCTTTAAATTGGGGGTCAGGAACAATCAGTTATAACTACCTGTAGGACGTGTCTCCAAAGGCATCTGTGTGGGCGGTACTGTTTAATTTTTTCTTCCCAATATGCCCGGTTGTGCTGACATCTCCAAAGGCATCTTTATGGGCGGTGGTATTTACCTGGCTATTCCCGATATGCCCGGTTGTGTTGACATCACCGAAAGCATCTGTGTGGGCGGTGGTATTTACCTGACTATTCCCGATATGCCCGGTTGTATTGACATCACCGAAGGCATCTGTGTGAGCTGTGGAGGGTGAGGAAAATTTTGTGGGTGACTCTGAGATAATTGCTCTTGGAGGAGC
>OGZP01002924.1_pt1 | contig 10245 bp, 10 predicted proteins | sample 1576811 | NCBI WGS metagenome assembly OGZP01 (sample SAMEA3541553, study PRJEB24748) | human gut metagenome | biome: human gut; feature: human-associated habitat; material: faeces | place: China | collected 2012
TTCGCGTTGCGGCATGGGTACAGGCTCCTTTCCACTACAGGGCAGGGAATGCGGCCCAGCACTGTATTTATCCTAATTATAACATATTGCCGAACTCTTTGATACAAACGGAATAATCTTTATATAAATTTAATGTAGGCCTACCCGATCCGCGGCAGCCCCGGCACTTTTTTGCACGCTGGGCGGGGCATTGGTTGAAATCAGGCCGCAAATCGGTTATACTATTTTGTAATAATTGGATTGTTCTGCCCTGCGGGCGGTATTGCCATATAAAAAGGAGTGTTTTTACAATGTCCCATACCGTTATGGTGACCGGTGCCGATGGCTTTATCGGCAGCCATCTGGCCGAAGAGCTGGTAAAAAGCGGCGAGAAAGTGCGTGCTTTCTGCCTGTATAACTCGTTTGGTTCCCTGGGCTGGATCGATACCCTGCCCCCGGAGATCCGCAATGAAATGGATATCTTTATGGGCGATGTGCGTGACCCCAACGGCGTGCGTACTGCCATGCGCGGGCAGGAGCGCGTGTTCCATCTGGCTGCCCTGATTGCCATTCCGTTCAGCTACCACAGCCCGGACAGCTATGTGGATACCAACATCAAGGGCACCCTGAACGTGCTGAACGCCGCCCGCGAGCTGGGCACCCAGCGCGTGATGGTTACTTCCACCAGCGAAGTATACGGCACCGCCCAGTATGTGCCCATTGACGAGCACCACCCGTTCCAGGGCCAGAGCCCCTACTCTGCCACCAAGATCGGCGCGGACCGCCTGGCCGAAAGCTTTTACCGCAGCTTTGACCTGCCGGTTTCCATTGTGCGCCCCTTCAACACCTATGGCCCGCGCCAGAGCGGCCGCGCCATCATCCCCACCATCATCACCCAGCTGCTGGCCGGCCAGCAGGAAATCAAGCTGGGCAGCCTGACCCCCACCCGCGACTTTAACTATGTCAAGGATACCGCCCACGGCTTTATGGCCATTGCGGACTGCGATGCCGCCATTGGCCAGGAAATCAACATTGCCACCGGCGTGGAACATTCCATCGGCGATTTGGCCAATGAGCTGATTGCCCAGATCAACCCCAGCGCCAGGATCGTCTGCGAAGCCGAGCGCCTGCGCCCCGAAAAGAGCGAGGTCAACCGCCTGCTGGGCGATGCCACCAAGCTGCGCACCCTGACCGATTGGAAACCGCAGTATACCTTTGAACAGGGCCTTGCCGAAACCATTGAGTTCCTGCGCGGCAACCTGGACCAGTACAAGGTCGGCCAGTACATTCTGTAAGGCTGGTTGTAAGGGAGTTTTATGCCAATAAAATTACAAAAGCTGCCCGCCGCTGTGCGGTGGGGGCTGGCTGTGCTGTGCGCTGCCGTGTGCGGCGTGCTGTGGGCCTATTACTGGCGGGTGTTCTTTGGGCTGGATAACCGTGTGTCCCCCCTGGTGGTTACACTGGGGTGTGCGGCCTTTCTGGAAGTATGTCTGCTGGCCGGGTATTGTGTGCGGCGGTTTGCAAAAGGATTTGCGGCAAAAGGGGCCGTGTGCATCTTTTTGTGCGGGCTGCTGTTTGCATTTGCCAACCCGCCGCTGCAAACGCCGGACGAAGCCGACCATTACCTGCGCACCTATGCCATCTCCACCGGGCACTTTGATTTTGATGCTTCCCGCACCTACCCGGACGATGTGGCCTACCTGCTGGAAGCGTTCCCCGGTGCATGGGTGAATGCGCATACCTCTGCCGGTGTGGGCACTGACCCCGATACCGGGGCGGAAAAAGCCTATAACACCGCGGGCTATGCCCTGAAGCAATACGGCAAGGAAGGCGCAGTGCAGAGCATGGCGGACAGCTTTGCCCTGTACCTGGCGCACGATGCGCGGGATTCTGTGCCGGACTCGGTCAGCGAGCCGGTCAGCTTTCTGGTCATTCCATTCCTGCCGGGTGCGGTTGGTATGACGTTGGCACGCCTGCTGGGCTTTGGCGCGTTGGGCTGCCTGTATGGCGGGCGCATCGTCAACCTGCTGGCCTACACGCTGTTGTGCGCGTTGGCGCTGGCCAAAGCGGAGCGTTACCGCCCGGCCTTTGCGGCCATTATGCTGCTGCCGATGTCGCTTTTTATGGGGGCATCACTGAGCTATGATGCAACCCTGCTGGGCTGCTATTACCTGATGCTTGCCCTACTGACCCGCAAGGAGTGGAACACCCAAACGGCGGGCATTTACACCGCCGCCTGCATCTTTGTCAATATCGCTAAACCGTACCTGAACCTTTTGTGGGTGCTGCCTATCTTTTTGGTAGCAAAGCGGGAATGGCACGCCAAGGGACGCCGCCCGCTGTGGGCGCTGGGCAGCTTTGGCGGTGCTATGGCCGTTACCCTGCTGACGGAATGGTACGGAACGGCGTTCCGCTATAACTATCCCATCATTGAGCGCCAGGGCGGCAGCACGGTAAACGGCGGTGAACAGCTGGCCTTTGTGCTGCGCAACCCTCTGCGGACCATTGCTGCGTTCTGGGGGACCCTGGGAGAGAATGATTTCTTTATTGGGCAGCTCGGCCTGTTCGGCTGGAAGGACCTGCCCATCAGCTTTTTGAACCTGACCGGCCCGCTGGTGCTGCTGTTGGCCGCCCTGCTGGCTGCTGCGCAGCCAAAACGCGCCGATGCGTTCCCCACCCGCCGCCGCGTGGGCGGGGTGGCGCTGCTGGCGCTGGTGTACGCCGCCGGTGCCATGGCAGCCATGTATATCACCTATACCCCGGTGGGCATGGTGCGCATTGTGGGGCTGCAGGCGCGGTATTTCCTCTGCGTCTGGCTGGCATTGCTTCCCGCCCTGGCCGTACTGCTGCGCAAAACCATCCGCCCCGCCATCACGGAAGAAAAGGCCGAAGCGGCCATCACCCCGCTGTGCGCCTGCTATGCCGTCTTTGGCGCTGTGCTGCTCTTCCAGCACTACTTTGTGGGGCCGGTGTACGTCGTATACGCGTGAGCTGGCTTACGCGTATATGAGAGAATAGTTAAAAGAATAGAGAATAGTTAAAAGAATAAAGAATAATGGCGGTGTGCCTGCGGCACGATCAAATCTGCGGTTTTTCGCGGCTTTTGCGTGATAGTCTGCGAATATAGAATCAGCCTTTATATGCTACCTTGCCCCAATTTTCTAAGCCGCCCACCGGGCGGCGGTCCATCAACATGATTCTCTATTATTTTTTAATTTCAATCCGGGAGGTGCTGTACCGTGCAGATTGTATTCGGCCTGCTGTTTTTGCTGTTCTTCTCCGCATGCTGTCTGTGCGTGGCGGCATGCACCCGGTTCGATGCCGCCCTGCTGCCGTTGCCCGCCTTGTGCGGGTCGGTCGTGGTGCTGTATCTGCTTTCCCTGCTGGGGCTTTTGCAGTTCGGCCATTTTATCATCATGGCGGTCTGGCTGGCCGGCGGGGTCTACTTTGGGGTGCGTGCCGGGTGGCGGGCTATCCGGCGGGCGCTGTTCAGCCCCGGCTTTTTGCTTTTTGTGGGCGGCAGCTGCTTTTTGTGGGTGCTGTTTGCTTTGCAGCAGCCCATGTTTACCCAGTGGGATGAATTTACCGCCTGGGGCCTGGCCCCCAAGATGGTGGCGGAGCGCGCTGCGCTGTATGTGGCGGATCCCATCAACCTGACGGCGAGCTTTACCTACCCGGCAACCAGCCTGGTTTCCTATCTCTTCCAGCGCGTACCGGGCCAGTTTTATGAATGGCAGTGCCTGGCCGGGCTGGATATTTTGTTCCTGGCCTGCATTGCCCCGGCGGCAGCCATGCCGCGCAAAAACTGGGCGGGTGCTGTGTTGGTATTTGCTGCGGGCTTTCTTCTGCCGTTCTTTTTCAGCGTGGTTCCGGCGGGCACCCCATCCACCATGTACGCCAACGCCATGGCGGATACCCCCCTGGCGCTGCTGTTTGGCGGAACCCTGTGCCTGTATGCCGCGGCGGGCGGGCGCAAAACCGGCTTTTTTGCCTGTGCCATGCCACTTGCCGTGCTGACCATGACCAAAGATATCGGTTTTGCCTATGCCTTGATCGTTACGTTCCTGATCGGGCTGGATCAGCTGTTCGGTACGCCGCACCCGGATACAAAGCCTGCCCGTATTTTCGGCGTATCGCTGGCAAAATGCAGTATTCTGGCGGCGGTGGTGCTGGCGGTGTTTATCAGCTGGAACCGCTATACCGCCGCCGTGACCCCAACCGAAACCACTGGGGCCAGCGTGGGCAGCGCGGGCCTGAGTTATGGTGCTGTGCTGACCGGCGGCATCAAGCAGCTGCTGGGCATTGGGCGCGATGAACGCTTTGCCCAGATCATGCAGAGCATGGGCCAGGCATTTTTGTACCGCCGCGTCTGTTTGGTGGGCGCGCCCATCATGGCCGTCAGCTGCATTCTGCTGCTGTTCACGGCGGCCTTTGTGGCAGCGCCTGCCGGTGCCGCACGCCGCCGCACCGTGGTTGGCTTTGTGGGCGGGGCGTTCTGCTTTGCCGCGCTGTATCTCTTCCACCTGATTTTGTACTTCTACAATTTCTCCGAGGCCGAAGGCTCCGCCTTGAAGGACTATGAGCGTTATATCGCGCCCTACCTGCAGGGGTGGATGCTGTACGGCTTCTGTGTGCTGGGCTTTGCGGTGGGGCAGGGCAGCGGCGCGGCGCAGCGGCTGGGCCGTGCGGCGCTGGGGCTGGCCGCTGCGGCAGTGCTGGGTATTTTTGCCTGGCGCGGTGTGCCCGCAGCCGGGTTCTGGACCAACGCCGACAGCCTGTACACCCTGCGCCGCGATGTAAAGAACCGCGCTGAAGCAATGAACACCGTGCTGGACTGGCCGGACCGCGTGCTGGTCATCAGTCAGGGCGATGATGCCACCCGCTGGTACTACTACAAGTATGAGCTGACCGCCAAGGTGGTCAACGGCTATGGCGGTACCTGGTGGGGCAACGATGATTATTCCAGCCGGTGGGACTCCGACTTTATGAACCTGGTGGAAAGCCTGAACTGGACCTTGTATGACTTTGAGGCGGTCTGCACCGCAGACTCTCTGACCGCCTATATGGAAGAAAAGCAGATCGACTACCTGCTGATCGACCGCGCGGACGACTATCTGGAGCGGGAGTTCAGCAGCCGGTTCGAAGGTGGGCTGAAAGCGAATATGCCCGCAACCCTCTACCGGTTTGAAGGCCGCAGCAAGCCTATCGCCTTTACCCCGGTGGCTGTGGCAGAAAGCGGGGTGGTACAATGAAAGATAAACGCCCAACCAAGCGTTTTGCCGCCCCCGCCCGTGCGGGCCGCCCGCTGCGCCCCCAGCAGCTGCTGATATTGGCATATGCCGCCGCTGTTATTGTGTGGCTGGTGTACGTGCTGGTGGGCAGCGCTGTGATGCTGAACCATAAAGCAGACGGCACTATGGTGACCCGCACCCTGACGGCGGATGACCTGGAATTTGAAAGCTTTGTCAATTATGATGACGATGAATGGCATACCGCGCCGGTGGATGAACCCGGCTGGTATCTTTCCACCGACAACGACCCGCACATCATCTGGCGGGGCGAAGCCTGGCTGGAAACGGTGGAGCTGGACGCCGTGCACTACCTGCCGCCCGGCAGCGTAGCATTGTATTACCTGCGCCCCGGCCAGACCGAGTACAGCGAGACCCAGAAAGTTTTTGCCCGCGTGAGCGGCGAAAACCAGTATACCTTTGACCTGGGCGGCCTTACCGTGACCGGGCTGCGCATTGACCCGGACAGTGTGGGCGGCGTGCCTACCCGGCTGGACGGCGTGGTGCTCAACCCGGTGCAGCCGTGGTACCTGCGCTTTGTGCCAAACGGCGGCCAATGGCTGCTGCTGTTGTTTGCCCCGGCTGTGGGGGCTGCGTTTGCCTGCCTTGCCGTTGATGTTTTCCGCAAAAAGTAAAAAAGAGCCCTGTGGGGCGGTGCGCCCATGGCTTGGGGGCACACCCGCAGGGCTTTTATGTTGTATAAAATGGTGATTCTATGGAGCTGCTTTGCATCTTTGCCGCGCTGGCGGTGCTGTTTTTGTTCTGCGCGTTCCTAACGCTCAAATGTAACCTGCATGCTGCGCTGGCCCCGCTGACCGCGCTGGGCATTGCCGTTGCCTGGCTGACGGCTGCGGGCATGGCAAACCTGCTGCTGCCCGGCACTGTGCTGCTGTGGGCGGTGTTTGCGGGCAGCGGCGTGTGGGCGCTGGTGCCCCACAAAGGCCAACGCCCGGCCTACCGCCGCCTGGTTACACCGGGGGCGGTGCTGTTCTGGGGCATGGCGCTGGCATTTGCGGTGTACTTTTTCATCCGCCAGCCGCTGGCAACCAAGTATGATGAACTCAGCCTGTGGGCTACCGCCGTAAAGGTGACCAAGGCGGATAACCGCCTGTATGCCCTGGCTACCCTTGGAACCCCCTGGCCCCAGACCCAGAACCCCGGCCTGCCGCTGCTCTCCTACTTCTTCCAGTTTTTGGGCCATTATGCAGACTGGAAGATCTATGTGGCGTATGATGTGCTGGCCGCCGCCGTGTTTGCCGCGGTGCTGGGCGGGCTGAACTTCCGCCAGTACCGCATGGCGGTGCCGCTGGCAGCAATCTGCTGGTTTGCCCCCTGGTTTTTGACGGTGTATAACCATACGATCTATCTGGATACCACTTATATGACCGCCTATGGCGATGTGCCCGCGGGCCTTGCACTGGGCGGCGCTGTGGCGCTGTGGCTGGCGCTGCGCAAAACCGGCGGCCCCAAGTGGGCCGTACTGCCGGTACTGGCGCTGGCGGCCAACATCAAGGCCAACACCTTTGTGCTGTCCCTGGTGGCGGCGGGGCTGATGGCTGTGGATGCCTGGCTGTTTGCGGAGCACCCCTTCAAAAAGGGCCTTGCCCGCCGCACCGGCTTTGCCATTGCCTGCTTTGCCGCGCCCATGCTGATCTATTATTTCTGGAACATCCGCTATGTGGGCATTCTGGTTGCCAAAAGTGCCAGCGAGGGCGGCACCGGCGAAACCAGCGCCCCCTTGTCCGCTGTGGTCATCAACGGCATCAAGATTTTGCTGGGCCAGCCGGTGGAGGGCTTTTACGCCGAGCGCCAGAGCCAGTTCACCCAAGCCATGGCCGATATGGGCCACCAGTTCTGGACTTCGGATGGTCGGCTGAGCATGATCGGCCAGGGCCGCAATGTTGTGGTGCTGATTCTGCTGGTGTTCTTGGTGGCGGCCATCTGCGCCAGAGGCCGCCAGCTCAAGCTGCGCATTGGCTGCATCGGGGTGCTGTCCCTTGCATGCTTTGTGGGGTATAACCTCATGCTGGCGCTCAGCTATGGCTTTATTTTCAAGCCGGATCAGGCCGTGGGGCTGGTGGATTATAATCGCTATATCTATACCTACTATATCGGCTGGTTCTTTATGGCGCTGGCCTGCTGGAGCACCGCCCTGCAAACCGCGGATGGCGAACAGAAAGCCCCGGCCCGCCGCTGGATTGCCCTGGCGGGCCAGGCCGGTGTTCTGCTGATGGCCGCCGCCATGCTGGTGCGGGTGAACGGCATGATCCTGCCGCAGCTTTCGGTGCTGGGCTTCTCGGATGGCGAATTCGCCGACCGCAAGACCGCCCGCGCCGAAGCTGACTGGCTGTGCAGCGATTACCTGAACGAAAACGACCGCGTGTTTTTTGTCAGCCAGGGGGATAACGGCGAACACTGGTTCTCTGCCGTGTTTGATTTTTACCCCGTCCTGGTGGATTACTCCGGCGTGGGGGCCACGCAGGAGGGCGGCGGCGGAACCTTCGGCCTGCCGGAGCTGGAACCGCAGGAGGAGGGCGTGAAGCAGCGCTACTACCACCCCTACACCGCTGAACGCCTGGATGAAACCGTGCGTGCCAACGGCTGTACGGTGCTTTACCTGCAAAAGATCGACGATATCTTTGTGCAGAGCTATCAGAACCTGTTTACCGACCACCTGGCCGCTGCGCAGGCGGGGCAGACCCTGCTCTACCGCGTAACGGATGCCGGGTATGAGCCGGTCACAATGCAGATGAGCAAGGAGGCGGCCCAATGAAAGAGATGACATGGAAAAGCCGCCTGAACCGACTGTTTGCCCATCGCTTTGCCTTGCCGGTGCTGTGCTGGTGCGCGGCGCTGGTGTTCTGGCTGGTGCAGGGTGCGGCGGCCTTTGTGGGGGACAGCTCCGCCAAGGCAAAAGGCACCCTGACGGAAACCTCGATCCCCATTGAAAGCTGGCAGCTGGCCGAGCTGACCTGGGGGGAGCCGGGGGAGAACAGCGCACCCCATGGCCAGCTGATTACCACAGGCGGCGACCCGCAGATGATTTTGGAGGATGTATCCGGCCGCGTGGTGCGTACCGTGAGCTACAACGTGGAGTTTGACGGCGATTCCCGCGAAATGTGCCTGTATTACACCACAAAAACGGGGGAGCCCTACAGCCAGGACCGCCGCGTGTTCCCCAAAGTGCTGGCAGACGGCACCTATGTGTACACCCTGCCGCGCACCCGGATCGTGGCACTGCGGCTGGATCCCTGCAGCCCCGATGAAAACAAGACCGTGGGCCTGACCTTTACTCCGCAAAGCATTACCCTGAACGCCGCCAGCACCCTGCCCGGCGGGGCAGATTACTTTATCCCCACCTGGTACCAGCTGTTCGGCCTGATCGTGTACCCCGCCCTTGCCGCCGCGGCATTGGATTGGCTGTGGGCCGTGGGCAGACAGCTTGCCAAAAAGAAACAATAACCCGACAATAGCCTGATACAACAAAGCACCGTGCCGCAAGCAGGAGAACCCCCTGCATGGCGGCACGGTGCTTTGTTGTTGGTATGGGTGAAATCAGCAAAAGGCATCCCCCAGCCGAGAGCGAATGTATTCCAGGAACGCGGCAGATGCTGGGGCATATTGCCATCGGGTGGTGCTGTCCTGGGCATTGTTCCCGGCCATGGTGGCCACCGGCACCGACAGGATCTTCGCCAACCTGTTCTGGATGGGGGTGATGATCTGGAGGAAATGAAAAGCGGGCTAAGCAGCCAAAAAGGAATCACAATGTTGAAAATCTTGAATGACACAACAAAAAAGCACCGGACAAAAATTTGTCTGGTGCTTTTTGGTGCGCCCGCGGGAATTCGAATCCCGGACACCCTGATTAAAAGTCAGGTGCTCTACCAACTGAGCTACGGGCACAAATACTCAATTTGCCTGTTACAGCTTAAATATTGTAACAGGTATGGGAGAAAAAGTCAAGCTTTTTGCCGCATTTTCAGCCAGAAAATCTGCCGCAGGGCAGCTGGTGCAGGAACCTGAAGCATAAACGCATTGCAAAACAGAATAAATATATTGAAAAACAATAAAAATGTATTGTAAAACGATGCAATATATGCTATGATAACAGCATCGGATATACCATAAAACATCAGGGGGAATGACCAATGCGTCAATTACCAGAAAACTTTTTTGGCTGGAACGACCACAAAAGCATTATGCTGACCAAGTTCGCCACCCTGGCGGCGGCCATGGGGTGCGTGGTGATGGTGCTGTGCGGGCCGCGCATCGTCAGCTGGGTTTTGGCGGTGCACGCGCTGCAGCTGGTGCATGGGCCAAAGCTGGGGTATTTTTTGCTGGGGCTGGGCTATTGCAGCGCCGCGCTGGCCCTGTGGATGCTGTATAACCTGTACATGTTTTTGGCGCGCATTGAAAAAGAAGAGGTGTTTACCCCTGCCAACGTGTTGGCCCTGCGGCGCATCAGCTGGTGCTGCACCTGGGCTGCAGCGCTCTGCCTGCCGGTGGGTGCTGTGCTGGGGCTGCCGTTCATCTTTGCCATTGGCGTTGCGGCGGCGTTTATGGCGTTGATCGTGCGGGTCATCAAAAATGCGTTTGCCCAGGCCGTTAAGATGAAAGACGAACTGGACTATACCGTGTAAGGGGGCGCAGAAGATGCCAATTATCGTCAACCTGGATGTGATGATGGCAAAGCGCCATATGGGGGCGGGGGAGCTGGCTGAAACCATCGGCATTACCCCGGCCAACCTTTCCATCCTGAAAAACAACAAAGCAAAAGCGGTGCGGTTTTCCACCCTGGAAGCCCTGTGCAAAGCGCTGGACTGCCAGCCCGCTGACCTGTTGGAATACCGCCCGGACGAAACGTAAAGAAACGACCTTGGACAATACCGCATAATTCCAGCCTTGCGGCTTAAGCACCGCTCTGGCAGCTGCGGCACGGCATCTGCGTTGCCAAAATGCTCGATAATGTCGGGTTGCG
>OGZP01002929.1_pt1 | contig 10236 bp, 8 predicted proteins | sample 1576811 | NCBI WGS metagenome assembly OGZP01 (sample SAMEA3541553, study PRJEB24748) | human gut metagenome | biome: human gut; feature: human-associated habitat; material: faeces | place: China | collected 2012
ATATAGCTATGAAGGAGTCGAAATTCACGATATACCCGATTGGCTGCTACAAGAATAAGCAGGGCGAAATATCTCCGTCTACAGAGTAAAATAGATAGTTACTTTTCCTGCCTCCTGTGATAAACTTGTTCATGAGCGGGGGAAAGATTTTTGGACTGCACCCCAATATCGTCATAAAAGCAGGGGAAATGCCCCGGAATTATTTAATATTAGGTAATAAAAATGACAGAAGAGAAATATACAATCCGAAAGTATAAAAGAATTTTATTTTATGTGGTGATACTTGTGCTGCTTGCAGCATTTTTTTTAGGGCAGAGCATTTACCCCAGTGAGAGGGAACCGGTCACGGAGGAAAGCATTACTTATGCCGGAACCTTTTACCGGGAATTGCCAGACGGAACAGAAGAGGAGATCCGGGTTCCGGACCGGTATGATGTGCCTGCCGGTGAGCTTTTAGTCATCCGGTCAGTGCTCCCACAGGACTATAATGAAAATACGATCGCCATCAGATCCTCTATGGAGAATGTGCGCATTTATATCGGAGGGGAACTGAGGACGGTGTATGATACGAAGAATACCAGACCCTTCGGGAAAAATTCTGCCAGCGGGTATGTGTTCTGCGAGACATCAAGTGAGGATGCGGGGCAGGAAGTGCGGATCGAACTGCAGTCTTTTACTGAAAAGTATTCCGGTGTCGTCAACACGGTATATTGCGGGGATAAATCAGATATCTGGACCTATATGTTTCACTGTTATTTTATAGTAACTCTGATCGCCTGCACTATGTTGTTTTCCGGACTGGTCGTGCTGATCATCAGTCTGGTGCTCGATATTATATACAAGACAAGATTTGATCTGGAGTATCTGGGATGGTGCATGATCCTGGGAGCAGTGTGGATGCTGGGAGAATCGAAGCTGCGTCAGCTGTTTGTTCCCAATGCTTCCATTCTGTCGAATATGTGCTTCCTTGTTGTGATGATCTGCCCGATTCCGATCATGTTCTATATTGATAGTGTGCAGCAGGGAAGATACCGGAAGGTCTATCATGTGGCAGAGTGTATCATTTGTGTGAATTTTGTGATATGCACGGTCTTACAGGTACTGAATATCGCAGATTTTATTTCGACAATGTTCTTGTCCCACATAGTGATCGCAGGAACGTTTCTGACGATATTTATCACCATCTGCCGGGATCTCATCAAGGGAACAGCGAAACATTACAAGCTTCCGCTGATCGGACTGGTAGCTGCCATGATCGCAGTCATGCTGGAGATGACAGCGGTGTATCGTGTTGTGTCTCTATCCGGAATCTTTATCGCAATCGGGCTGGTGGCTCTGCTGGTCGTTACTCTGATCCAGACGATGGACCGCATCCGCGAGCTGGAGCTGGCACGACAGAAAGAGGCCCGGGAAACCTTGGATTACCTGACAGGACTTCCCATGCGTCATAAAGGTGAGACACTGATTATTGAAAAAATGCAGGAGCATGATGGCTGTCTGGGATTTGTGGATATGGATAATCTCAAGAAGATCAATGATGTCTATGGACATAAGGCGGGGGATTATGCTCTCAGGCTGGTAGGAGCAATGCTCACAAAGTGCATGGAGAATGCGGTGGTCTGTGCATGTGCAGACAGGGAGAAAGCTTTGAAGAATACTATATAAGAGCGGACAAGGCATTGTATTATGTCAAACAGAACGGCAAGAACAATTACCGGTTTTATGAGGAGCTGGTGGAACAGTAAGCATCGATATTCCATGCCATTTTAGAATACCTGATGCCGGCCGATGTATTGACACTGGAATAAATCGTGGCAGAAATCCCAGATAAAAGCAGGAATTTAGGAGAAATAAAATAATGTCAAAAGATGAATATCTGATCACAGATGCCCCACTCAAAGCGCTGACTGTTTTTGCAATGCCTATGATTCTGGGCAGCTTTTTTCAACAGGTTTATAATATGGCGGATTCCATTATTGTCGGTCAGTATGTTGGTTCGTCTGCACTTGCGGCTGTCGGTGCATGCGCGGCACTTACGAATGTATTTATTTGTGTGGCACTTGGTGCCGGTGTCGGTGCAGGCGTACTGGTGAGCCGCTATTTTGGTGCCAGAGATTACGGCAAAATGAAAACGATTGTGTCGACATCTTTGATCAGCTTTCTGATCCTAAGCATACTTCTTGGTGTATTTGGCTTTCGTTTTTCCCATCCGATGATGAGCCTTTTACAAACGCCCACTGATATACTGGAGGAAGCTGTACTGTATCTGCGGGTGTATTTTGTGGGATTTCCGTTTTTATTTATGTACAATATCCTTTCGACAATGTTCACCTCAATCGGGGAATCAAAGATTCCGTTGGGTCTGCTGATATTTTCTTCTGTTTTGAATATTATTATGGATCTTTGGATGGTGGCAGGACTTGGATTGGGTGTATTTGGTGCAGCCCTTGCAACTTTGATTGCACAGGGCATTTCTGCAGTATTTTCATTCCTGATCTTTTTTTACCGGATGCGCCAATATAAGAGTCCATTTCACTGGTTTGACAGACAGGAGTTACATTATATGCTCCGGATTGCCATACCGTCAGTTCTGCAGCAGTCCACAGTATCAATAGGCATGATGATCGTGCAGGCAGTTGTAAACCCATTTGGTACACAGGCACTCGCAGGTTATTCGGCAACAATGAGAGTAGAGAATGTTTTCGCACTGATATTTGTGTCCATTGGCAATGCAGTTTCGCCGTATGTGTCCCAGAATCTTGGTGCTCAGAAAATCGGGCGTATTAAAAAAGGTTATCACGCTGCACTGGTGTTAGATCTGTGCTTTGCAGTTCTGGCTTTTATAATTATTGAAACACTACACACCCAGATTTCTTCATTATTTCTGGGAAAAGACGGAACTGCTTTCGCATATCAGGTATCCGGGGATTACATGAGATGGCTTGGCTATTTCTTTATTTTCATGGGTATTAAGATGGCAACGGATGGAGTTTTGCGTGGACTTGGAATCATGCGTCCATTTCTTATAGCTAATATGGTAAACCTTGCGATCCGTCTGTCGGTTGCTTTGATTTTTGTACCGCGCTTTGGTATTGCATTTGTCTGGCTTGCCGTACCGGCGGGCTGGTTGGCAAACTTCCTGATTTCCTATGCGGCGCTTAGAAAATCGTGGCCGGATGATAGAATCGCTGCATCCTGCAACGGTTGTATGGATTCTGCAGAAACGAAGAAGTAGCTGCAGCTGCCAATGGAACCGCACGGATTGACTGCAACAAAAACTTCCAGAGAGGCGGGGAGGAAGCAGGAGCTGCTGCGGTTGAATCCATATCGGAAAATATCTATAGTCGAAAAGCAAAAAGGCGGGAGTCTCTGTGAGAGGCTTCCGTCTTTTTAGCTACAGCAGGAAGAATGAGTTTTCTAATCGATCTTTAAGATCAGATCAAGTACGCGCTTTGCGCAGCGCTCCAGATCACTTCGCTCCAGTTCACCCAGTTCCATCGCTTTTTTTACACGCTCCGGGAAACCGCACGCCATCTTCACGTCATTTCCGGCTTTGATCTCCTTGTAATGTTCCCCTCTCGTCCACCAGTCGGAGGTTACCATTCCTTGAAAATGCCACTCGTCACGCAGGATGCCTTCGAGCAGATCGTGATTTTCCGAAGCGCGGTGGCCGTTGATCATATTGTAAGCGGACATGATGACCCACGGATCGGCTTCCTTCACGATGATTTCAAATGCCTTTAAGTAGATCTCGCGGAGTGCGCGCTCGGAGACGCGGGAGTCGCTGTGCTTGCGGTTGGTCTCCTTGTTGTTGCATGCAAAATGCTTCACGGCTGCGCCGATGTGCTGCGACTGGATGCCGCGCACCATGGCTGCGCCCATTTTGCCGGTGAGCAGCGGATCTTCCGAATAGTATTCAAAATTTCTTCCGCAGAGAGGATTGCGGTGAATGTTGACCGCCGGTGTCAGCCATACGGCGATGTTGTTCTCTTTTACTTCCTCTGCGCCTGCGGTTCCGACCTGCTCAACCAGGGCAGGATTCCAGGTGGAGGCGAGCAGTGTGGCGCATGGCCATGCCGTTGTGCAGACCTCACACTGCGGGGTGATGCGCAGACCGGCAGGACCGTCGGCGGTCATGATGTTTGGAACGCCGTATTCCGGAAGATTGCCGTAGCCGTAGGTATTTGCGACAGAGGTATTCGGCTGGCCGCCGAGCAGATGAATCAGATCATCGTCGTCCAGCTGGGCGGTAAATTCATCCAGGGAAATCTTTCCCTCGTAAACGTCGATCAGCGGATGCGCGTTTTCCTTATAGAAATTCAGCAGAAGGTAGGAGCCGCGTCCGCGTGTTGCCGGGGCGAGAGCCTCCTCGGTGCCCGGTACCATTTTTTCAAAAACACAGGCATTCGGATCGTTGGCAGTTCCCTGCGGAAGCTCTTCGTAGCTTCCGTCTGCGAGCAGACGCTTCTTCAAGCTTGTAGGTGCGGCTTTGGAGGAAAGCTGTTCTACCAGCAGGTTGGCGTTAAGCGTCATGACATAATCCAGCGCAATGACATCCCGGACGGAAGTTCCGATGTAAAAATGATAGTCTCCCTTTTCCAGTATGTAGGAGGATTTGAAAATTTTTCCCAGATCATCGTAGGAAGCCATGGAATCCTTTGCTGTCTCGAGCGTCAGAAGCTGGCTTTCGCCCGGGAGGAGCGTTCTTGTCTTGCAAAAAGCGGAGAGTTCGCGCGCCGGTTTCTGCAAAAGTCCCTGCGGCGCACTGTAATACATCTGCACGACTTCTTTTCCGCTGTAATCTCCGGTATTTGTGACAAGGACAAAAGCGCGAATGGCCTGCTCGGTTTCGGTCACACTCTGCACCACAAGGGAGAACTGTGTGTAGGAAAGTCCGAATCCGAACGGGTAGCATACGCGTTTTGCCGCATCCCCAAAAGTCTCAAAATAGCGGTAACCCACATAGATATCCTCGGTATAGTCCACGTAGTCAACCGATTCGTGGAAATTCGCGGTGGAAGGATAGTCGTCCACGGAAGCGGCGAAGGTGTCCGGAAGCTTGCCGGACGGGGATACCTTTCCACACAGCAGTTCCGCCATGGCAAGTCCGCCCTCCATGCCGCCCTGCCATGCGATGAGCGCGGAGGAGATCTGATCGTCATTTTTGATCCAGGAGGTATCGATGATGCCGCCGATATTTAGGACGACTGCAATTCTGGAAAAATGCTGCTTTACCTGCGCGATCATGGCGGATTCTTCCTTTGTGAGATAGAAGTCGCCGTCCGGGAAGATCTCTCCGGAGATTTTCGGCATGCTGGTCTCTGTCTCCCACGGATTGTATTCCCCGTTGTATTCGATGCTGGAGCGGTCCCAGCCTTCTCCGGAAAAACGGCTCAATACGATCACAGCCGTGTCGGTATAGGCGCTGGCGCCGGCGAGAAGCTCGGCGGAGAGCGCCGGCTCTACCGTCATGCCGGGAACGGAACCCTGATTGTACTGTTCGTTCACATTGGCGCGGTAGAAATCGCACAGCGGCTCGTAGAGGGAGACGGCATCGTGGAGCATCTGAAAGCCATCGTAGAGATTGTGCACATACGATACGGTCACATCGCCGCTGCCGCCGCCTCCCTTGACATAATCAAAACTGCCTTTTCCAAAGAGTGCAATCCGGCTGCCTGCTTTTAACGGCAGCAGATTGTGCTCGTTCTTTAAGAGAACCATACCCTCTGCTGCAGCTTCCCTGGAAAGTGCGATGTGTTCTTTGGAAGCAGTCACGTAACAGCCCTCTTTTAACGGACGGTTTGGCTGATACATCACTCTGGTCCATTTCTTCATTTTGACCTCTTTTCCGGCTTACGCCTGATATTATTTTGATATTTTCCATCATGGAACATTGTCTATGTTCGTATTATAAGCAGATAATTCCGTTTGTTATAGATCGAATTTTGCCAGAAATATGGGTCGATATTGATATTTTTTCCTTCTGAAGGTATGATGGTAGAAAGAGAAACCGTGCATGTGAAAAACACGGAGAGAGCAGGAAAGGGAGGGAGCGGGAGTGCAGCAGGGGGAACATGAGATTATATCCGATGACGGGCTGATGCAGCTCTATTTTACGCAGGTCGACGCGTCCAATGAATTGCTGCCGGCACACTGGCATGAGCATCTGGAAATGATCTGTATGCAGCACGGGGCAATGACAGCGTACATCAATGAGACGTCGTATGAACTGCAGCAGGGAGATATTCTGGTCGTCAATCCGAGAGACATTCACTACACGCATGTTCACGGGGACGGGCATTACTATCTGCTGCAGATTCCGCCGGAGCATTTAAAGCGCGTCAGTGAGGACTGGCGGGGACTGCATTTCGGGGAATATGTTCCGTATTCGGAGGAGACCGCATCCGTGAATTGCCGGATGTCACAGAAGCTGGAAGAAATGAAGTGCCTGCAGGAGCAGGCGGCGGACGGTACGCATCTGCTATTTCTTGCAGCGGTTTATAAGCTGCTGTATCTGCTGTATACAAAGGATGCGGCCACGGTCGATCATGTGCTGCGCCACCGCTCCAGGAGAGATTTTGAGCGGATCGAGCAGAGCATGCAGTATGTGAAAAGAAATTACACGAACCCGATTACATTAAAAGAGACGGCAGATGAACTGTCGCTTACGCCGGAATATTTTTGCCGTCTGTTTAAAAAGTACACCGGCCAGACATTTTTGACTTACGTAAACCAAATCCGCCTGCAGTATTTTCACAGTGATCTGCTGCAGACGGACGAGAGTATTACTTATTTAATGAATAAAAATGGAATTACCAACTATAAGGTGTTTCTGCGCAGCTTTAAGGAAACCTATGGCATGCCGCCCGGTCAGCTTCGCAAAAAGCAGAGAGAAGTAAGAGATGCCGGAGCAATCAGTGCGCGGTCAGCTTCTTCATCCGGAAATGATAGTAAAACAGAAACAGAACGGATGTCAAAACCCAGGACACCGGATAATTGAGGAGCGTTACGGTGAGCGTCGGGAAGAGGGCAACCACTCCGAAAATCCATACCACACGGAACAGGCAGATACCGCCGGTTGTGATGAGCATTGGAACGACGACATCACCCATGCCGCGCAGCGCACCGGAGAAGACCTCGGTAAAGACGAACAGCCAGTAAAACGGAGCCATGGTCGCCATCATTTTCAGTCCGATCTCCACGACATTTTCATCGGTCACAAAAATGTGGAAGAGCGGAATGCGGAAGCATACGAGCACCAGCATCAGAAGGATGGCGGCAGCAAAGTCCATGCCGATACACACGCGGATACTTTTTCTGACGCGGTCATACTTCCCGGCGCCGTAGTTCTGACCGACGAAAGTTGTGATGGCGATACCGAAAGCACCGCTGACCATCCAGACGATCGCGTCCAGTTTTCCGTAAGCCGCCCATGCGGCAACCGTGTCGGTTCCGAATTTGTTGAGCGCGGACTGGATAATCATGTTGGAAATGCTGTACATGGCATACTGAAATCCGCCCGGCAGTCCCAAAAGCAGCTCTGATTTGAGAAGTCTCGGGTGGATACGGATCTCTTTTAAGGAAAAATCGCAGAGATCTTTCTGGCGCATCAGAAAAACGGTGACGATCACGGCGCTGATCCCCTGCGAGAGAAGCGTGGCGACCGCCGCACCGGCAACACCGAGTCCCAGCCCGACGATCAGGAGCAGGTCGAGAACAATATTGATGACGCAGCAGATCATCAGACAGTACAGCGGACGTCTGGAATCTCCCAGCGCGCGCAGCAGTCCGGCTCCGGTATTGTAAATAAACACGAAGAAAATGCCGGCAAAATAGATGCGCAGGTAGAGGATGGAGTCACTCATCAGTTCTTCCGGCGTATTCATCAGTCGAAGAAGCGCCGGGGCAGCAGTGATGCCGATCAGTGTCATGATGACGCTGCCGATGATGGAGAAGGCATAGATCGTATGAATACTGTCGTCCACCTTTTTGCGGTCCCCGGATCCGAAGAACTGGGAGACAATGACGGAAGCACCGGCAGTCAGCCCGGTAAAAAAGTTGACCAGCAGGTTGATGACCATTCCGGAGGAACCGGCGACCGCGGCAAGTGCATTTTTCCCGACAAAGCGTCCCACAATGACGGCATCGATCGTATTGTAAAGCTGTTGAAAAAAAGAACCCAGTAAAATAGGAAAGAAAAATAAAAGAAGCTGTTTCCAGATGATACCGGATGTGATTTCGTTCTTGGAAGAGGTTTCGTTCATGCTATAATCTCCATATCTGTCGTAGAAAAGTATAAAAAAATCTAAAAAATAGTCCGAAATATATTATAAAATCTGTAGGATAAAATAACAAGAAAATCCGTTTATGTTTTTTGCGTTCTGTGATAATATAACACTATACAATGCCTGTTGCCAGGGATGGACAGGAAAGCCACGGAGGACACACTATGGATAAGAAAGAGAATCAGCCACGCGAGAAAAAAGGTATGCCGCTTGCGCCGGTCTTTTTGCTGGGAGCAACGGTGCTGCTGTTGATTGAAATGTATTTTATCGTCAACCTGCCCCGGGTATATCTGGTGCAGATCATTCTGGGAGCAGCAATTCTCGCCTGTACCTATGTATTTATTGCTGCTTTATTAAAGGAGATACATAAGAGCGGAGAGCAGGCAAAAGACGAATATGAGAGGATGCTTCGCGGAGAAAAGGCGTCGTATCTGATGCTGAAGAAAATCTCGGAGCAGCTGGAGGCGGTTGACCGCAATACCAGGGAGCCGGGCGAAGAGATCATCACAGTGCAGAAGGCGATCGCCAAGGTGACCATTACCAGAAGCAAGGAAAATGCAGATGCACTTATGAATTCCAACGACCGCGTAGTAGACAATCTCTTACAGTTAAAGGAGAGCATGGATGCGGGATTCGAGCAGTTTGCCGGAAAGCAGCAGAACATGATGGATGATTCCGTTAAGGAACTCGTCTTAAAGCAGCAGGAATTTGCTGAGGAATTAAAGGAGATTACCGCAGGGCTTAAGGAGATTAACGAGGAACTCCAGGCAGTGAAGGAGACGGCTGCCGAGGAAAAGGCACAGACGCTTGCCGCTATTGAGAGCCGGATGGACGAACTGGTAAGCCAGAATGCGGCGCTGGAGAGCAGAATTGCAGAAAGCGCAGTAGCTGCAGCAGTGCAGAAGCCGGAGCCTGACATGGAGCCGGAGCGGGCAGAATCAGAGCCGGATATGGAAGCGGAGCCGGAGCTGGTCATGGAACCACAGCCGGAAGAGGTCATGGAGCCGCAGCCGGAAGCGGTCATGGAGCCGGAAGCGGATTTTAGCATGCCGGATACACCGGAGGAGGAACTGCCGGTTGTAGATGCAGAGACGGTGACGGATGACACCCCGGTGATGGAAGAGTATGAGGAACCGATCGTAGATTCCGACGCGATTGTGGAAGAGGAAGATGCGGCAGCTGCCACAGACGATCAGAATGAGGCTGAGGCAGAGAGTGCGGCGATAGACAGTTTCGATTTTGGAGCAGATGGTCTCGATTTCGGAGGAGACAGCTTAGATCTTGGAGTGGACGGACTCGATCTCGGGACAGAGAACCTTGACCTAGGAGCAGATAACTTAGATGCCGGAGCAGGCGGACTTGATCTTGGGGCAGACAGCTTAGACCTCGGAGGAGACAGCCTTGATTTAGGAGCAGATAGTCTCGATCTTGGAGCAGAGAACCTTGACCTTGGAACAGAGAACCTTGATCTCGGAGTGGATAGCTTAGATTTAGGAGCAGATAGTCTCGATCTTGGAGGAGAAAGTCTCGATCTTGGAGCAGATCTGAAAGAGGAAGCCGCGCCGGAGAATGAAGCACCGGACGAGCCAGAGCCAGTAGCCGAGCCGGAGAACGAAATACCGGACGAGCCGAAGGTGGCCAAGCCGCAGAAAGAGCCTGAGACAAAGGCAGAGGAAGCTGCACCGATGGATTTTTCCGATCCACACAAGCTTATGACTCCGGAAGAAATTGCCGCATTGATTGCAAAAATGTAAGAGCAGGTTCCGGGATAAGTAATGAAGTTATTAGCAGTTTCAGAATAAAAAATGAGCGTGGAAGATTCTCTGAAGTAAAATATGAGAATTTCTTCCACGCTATTTTTGTATCTAATTCCTTGTCTTTCCAGTCTTTGACACGCCGATGATTTCCAGGCATCCATAAAGGGGGAAAGGTAATTTTCCAGCTCCGGATA
>OGZP01002930.1_pt1 | contig 10236 bp, 10 predicted proteins | sample 1576811 | NCBI WGS metagenome assembly OGZP01 (sample SAMEA3541553, study PRJEB24748) | human gut metagenome | biome: human gut; feature: human-associated habitat; material: faeces | place: China | collected 2012
AATAAAGAATGGGTATGCCATGCGCTGTATGTTTTTCCAAGTCTTACCATTCATCTTACGGCGAACCGATTTAAACGAGGTAATAAAAAGAGGGATAAGCATAGCCAATAGAATAAGTGTGACTATAGCTGCAATCATCTGTCTTGTAGGCATAGCTGCCGGGTTAGTAAACAACATTGGAAAGTAATGCGGCCTGCAATAACTGATGCCCAAAACTATACTTCTTTCCTCCGGGTAGCAGGGCTTCCTCTGGTTTTACCGGTTGCTGAGACTGAGCTAGAGAAACAAACTTTTCAGGAGTGGAATGAAAAAGCTCTAAATCTTGTCTGACTTTCTCACGGCTGCCGGTACATACCAACATATACAGTGTTTGTTCTGAATGAGGAGCTAATACTACCGGTCGCAAAAAAGCATTTGTATAGTGCCATTGTTTGTCACCAATCAGTTTTCTGGCTAAATGATCGTGTGTTTTCTTTCGGAAAAATGACTCTAATTCACTATTCAGCACTTCCCGGATAAACGATTCTTTATAATTCCAGGCTACTCCATAGAAATTCTCACAATCTTCATATTTTAATATGAAATCCTGCTTCTCGTTTCCCACTTCAATTATTGGTGTAAAAGGTATTGCGGTGGGGGTGAACTTCAGTTTGCCCATATCTTCAGCAGTCCCGATAAAGAATCCGTCCAAACAAATCTCGGCAGTTCCTTCGGAAATAAGTTCCAGAATGTATTCACCACTCTTTCTGCCATAATAGGAGATCGGGAGAATTGTAAAATCTCCGGTTCCGGTGAATTTTACCACTTCATCAGTCAGTCCTTTCAAGCGTAAAGTTGCAGTTTTCCCTTTTTCAACTTTATATCTGAATCCTATAGCCCCATCTTCCATACCTGAAGGTATATCTATCCGGTAGCTTACCCGATCGCCCGCGTCTTTTCCAAATCCTTTTCCCAAAACGGACCCATCCAGTGAAAAACTGCTACGTTCTTCATTTCTGTACCACCCGTCATACACCAGTCCATACTGAGGAGTTTTAAAAGCAGGTTCATTCTCTGTATAATCTATCGCACTATACCATTGCAAACGAGAAGCTCCTGAAGCTTTCACCTGTGGGTGTGCTTCCGGATAATCGATATAGGCCATTTGATTCAGGGCCAGATTTTGATAAGTCTCCGTATTGTTTACACAACGTATACCTACCAGTGTGCTGCTTTCATCCAATATATAATAAGTAACATCTGTAAATACCCGGTCTTTCCACTCCAACTCATAGCGATAGGTGATGCGATTCATGGAAGGATTTATATTCCATGGATAATAGGACGATTCAAAAAGGACATGCGGAACCAACTGCCGGTTTCGGTAATAACCGGGCATTACAGAAAAGTCAAAGCGTATTCCTTTCTTTATGTCAGGTATATGCGAAATTCCTGCATAACGCTTTGAATAAGGTCCCCAGGATGTTAATGAAGTTATATCATGACTATCATTGAAACAAGATGGAGGGACGATCGCCCCCAACTGTGGAATCATTAATCCACTCATCAACAGCCCTGCTATAAATCGTTTCATGATGTGATTAGATTAAAGTTATACAGATTAAAGTACTCTAAGCTTCACCAATTCTTTGGGAGTCGGTTTTTCATCCAGCTTTTTACCGTTTACCTTTACACTTTGAAATCGAATATTTTCTCCGTTCTGGAAACAGTAGGGGGTAGGTACTTTACCGATTGTTACGTTTTTCAATATAATGTTCTGAAGAGGACGTTCTGCAAAACCGGCCATGTAAATACCACATTCATAGGATTGCTTGCAGGTTACATTCTCAATCAAGAATGAGTCAAATAACGTTGGATGGAAAGCTGAGCGTTCCCCTTTATAGTTCGGTTCAAAACGTATCAGGGCAGTACGTACTGTATCTGCTTGTACATTACGTACATATACATCCTGTATGTAAGCTCCACGGTCAAGATTCGATTTGAAATAGATGGCATTGGAGGACTTCGGAATTGTAATATTTTCAATAAAGATATTCCGGACTCCACCGGCAATCTCGCTACCAATACATACACCATTAATTTTAGAGCGGAAAGAACAATTACGTATCACAACATTTTCCGTCGGCTGACCGATGCGCCATGCGTCATTATCCCGTCCTGATTTGATGGCTATTGCATCGTCGCCTGTGGAGAAAGTACAACCTTCAATCAGTACGTTCCGGCAGGATTCCGGATCACAACCATCATTATTATAATTATGACTGTCAACTGTTACATTACGGACAATTACATTGTTACAGAAAATAGGATGAATCACCCAGAACGGAGAATCCATGATAGTGACGCCTTCTATTCTTACATTAGCACAGCCAAAAGGTTCGATAAAACCGGGACGAAGTTTATAGCCTTCGCCGAATATACGACGATAAACCGGTACATTGGTACGCCCCATCTTACGAAGCATTTCCTGTTCTACTGTCTGAATATTATTCCAGGGTGAGAATTTTTTTGAGCCGTTTCCATTTACGGTGCCCTCACCTGTCAGAGCTATATTCTGCACATGATATGCGTATATCAGCGGAGAATAGTTGAACAGCTCGGTACCTTCCCAACGAGTAATGACAGCCGGTAAATAGTCACTTTCATTGGTGCTGAAATCAAGTATCGCTCCTTTTTCCAGATGTACGTTTACATTGCTTTTGAAGACCAGAGGCCCATTCATATAGTAAGTACCTGCAGGAACAGTGATTTTTCCTCCACCGTTATCGCTACAAATTGTAATAGCCTTTTCAAAGGCTTCTTTACACAATGTTTTTCCGTCTCCGACTGCACCAAAGTCCGTGATGACATAAGTTTTGTCGGGAAATGTCACAGGATCTAGGCTCTGCACGATGGCATCTGCTTTATCCCAAGGTGATTGCTGAGCGCAGATATTCATAGCAAATGTCAACGCCACAGATGTGATCATTAAAGAGATTTGTTTCATCATTATTTATTTTTTAATAGGGTTATACTTTCTTGAATAGTACTTTTCAACTTCTTTTCTATCCTGTCGGGTTCTAATCCAACATAACCTTGGTAACCGACCTTTTTCAGCAATTTCATGAACTGTTGATAATTAAAGGAGTCTGCCCGGTTAAGTCCTTTCCGTTCTGGAATGCCCGCAATATGATAATGAGAAATATAAGAATGATATTTTTTTATATCACTCATTATATCACGTCCCATATCGTTCATATGCCAGACATCATATAAAAGTTTGAAATTCGGTGAGTTTAGTTTTTTACATAATGCTACTCCCCATTCCGGATTATCACACTGATAATAAGAGAAACGCTGTTTTGTGAAAATCTCTTCAGTATTACGGCTACTGAGTAACTCCATTACCAAAGTCACATTTGCTTTTTCTGCGATATCCAATAGGGGCTTTAATCCTTCCACACATGCTTCCAAAGCTTCTTCATCCGATAAGTCTGTATTTATTCCGGAATAACATACCACTTGCTTAATTCCTTTTTCTGCTAATAGGGGAATGAAGCATTTATAGTTTTCAATTAGTGATGAATGCCACCTCCGGTCGCAAAATCCTCGTTCGATTCCCATATCTATACCATCAGCCATGGCAACGGTTAGTCCCTTCTCTTTCACAATGTCCCACTTTTCCGGATCTACCATATCAATAGCTACAGCTCCGTTTTCTTTTGCCATATCACATAATATAGCAGTCTGTGTACGAAAACTCCACTTTACTAAAGATATGCCTATCGGGTCCTTTCCGTAAACTTCAGTTATGGAATTTATGGATAACCAGCAGATGAATATTACTTGAATATAGCGCTTCATAATTTTCATATATACTTAAGTTTTTATTTGTTTTCAAATAGATTACCGGCTTCTTTTACCTCTTGCCCGATTTCTTCATTGTACAACTGGGATATGCATTAATCCTTGGACAGAATTCTTCAATAGATGCCCCGACGTTTATCTTTTATATGGTTATCTTATACAGTGTAATTAATCCGTTAAAGGATTTTGCAAAAGCCGGATATAGTATACCGAAAGGTTTGGCTTCTATGGAACGTGTGGATAAGATTCTAAAAGCAGAGAATAAAATTAAAGAAATATCAAATCCTAAACCATTGAAAGGCTTGTTTGACGAAATTGTATTTAAGGATATATCTTTCAGCTATGATGGTAAACGGGAGGTACTGAAGCATGTAAATCTAACCGTTCCTAAGGGGAAAACCATAGCTCTAGTTGGACAATCTGGTTCTGGAAAATCGACTTTGGTGGACTTGTTGCCACGCTACCATGATGTACAAGAAGGAGATATTACAATTGATGGTACAAGTATTAAGGATGTGAGAATTGCGGATTTACGCACTTTAATTGGAAATGTTAATCAAGAAGCCATCTTATTTAACGATACATTCTTCAATAATATAGCTTTTGGCGTGGAGAATGCTACAATGGAGCAAGTGATAGAAGCTGCTAAAATTGCTAATGCGCATGACTTTATAATGGAAAAGCCGGAAGGATATAATACGAATATTGGAGATCGTGGAGGAAAATTGTCCGGTGGTCAGCGCCAACGTGTTAGTATTGCTCGTGCAATATTGAAGAACCCTCCAATCCTTATTCTTGATGAGGCTACGTCTGCGTTGGATACCGAATCGGAACGTTTGGTACAGGAGGCATTGGAGCGTTTGATGAAAACGCGTACGACAATAGCTATTGCTCATCGACTTTCTACTATTAAAAATGCAGATGAGATCTGTGTATTGTATGAGGGGGAGATTGTAGAACGTGGTAAGCATGAAGAGCTAATCGAAATGAATGGCTATTATAAGCGTCTACATGATATGCAACAGTTATAAGACTTTGCATCTTGTCGTAATTATTGGATGAAATTAGGAATATCCCTAAAGCATTCGATGAAAATAATCTAATTCACGATTATTTTGTATTTCTATAATTAGTAGTTCTCCATTCGTGTCTTCTGCAAGCATATCTACACGATTAAACTTATATCTTTTAAATTTTTCATACTAACAAATGTAGGGCTTTAAGTGTTGATATGTAAACTATTTGGCTTTTTATATTATTCTCTGCATCCTATATAGAACAATTCGTTAGATGTTATCATCTAGTTCTGTAAAAAAATGTTGTAAATATGGGGCAAATTGCTGAATAAAAACTGCAGTTTTTCTAAAAAGTGCTAGTTTTATTCAGCAATTTACTCTATATTTGTCTGTATAACCCCAAAACAAGAAATGATGGATACGCTTTATAGGTCATACCGGATGTTGCTTGACAACATATCCACTGATTTTATCCGTTGTCTCCATGAGGACTATATGATAATCTAGGGGTTGAGCTTCATGAGTTTGGAAACTACTGGTTTGAAACGGGAACTCCCACTTATTTAGTGGAACTGCTTAAAAAACATCATTATGATCTTCATCGGATGGCAAATGGAGAAACTGATTCACAAGTACTGAACAGCATAGATTCTGAATCTGCTAATCCTATTCCGGTGATTATGAATCTTTTTTATAGACGAATATATTTATTGTTATATAATCATTCTTTTTGCATCATTCTTTTTGCATGATGGCTAAGAATTGTTATCTTTGGTGCAAAGAATAATTGTTGTATCATTATGAATCAGAATCCTTTTATTACTTCTGGGTATGTATCACCAGAATATTTTTGCGATAGAGAACAAGAGAGTGCCGAGATTATAATGGATATAGAGGGTAGGAATAATAAAGTCATGATTTCTCCCCGACGAATGGGGAAGACTGGGTTGATACTTCATTGTTTTCATAAGCCTGAACTTAGCGAGAACTATTATTGCTTCTTTATTGATATTTATTCTACGCTGAATCTTTCTGATTTTATTGTACTACTGGGTAATAAAATCTGTGAGGTGTTGAAACCCAAAGGAAAAAATGCCGTAGAAGCATTCTGCCGAATTGTCCGTTCTTTGGAATTCCGCATTAGCTTTGATTCTCAAGGGTTACTGGAAGCCTCCTTCGGAATTGGAGATATCAAAGATCCTCAGCGGACATTAGATGAAATATTCTCTTATATCAATACTGCAAGTAAACGATGTGTCGTAGCGATTGATGAGTTTCAACAAATTAGTAAGTATCCGGAGGCTCACACGGAAGCTCTGCTTCGTACGTATGTTCAGCATTGTCCTAATGCATCTTTTATCTTTGCCGGTAGTCAGAGACATATGCTGCAAAATATGTTTTTCAGTGCTTCGAAGCCATTCTATCATAGTGCTTCAGTATTGAGTTTGAAGCCTATTCCACTGGAGAAATACAGCGATTTTATTATCCGGCATTTTCGTGAATCGGGTAAACGGATTAGTGCGGAGGAAGTAGCGTATGTTTATGAATTATTTGAGGGGCATACATGGTATATACAGAGTGTTTTTTATCTGGCTTATTATATGACTACGGATATTTGTACTGCCGAAATTATTCGCAACGCCATTGAAAAGAAACTGGATGATAGCGGAGAGATCTATGAGTCAATTCTTTATGGTATTCCTGAAAAACAACGTGGATTACTTAAGGCTTTGGCTTGCGAGGGAAAGGCAGAGAGGATTCAGTCTGGAGCATTTATCAAGAAATATAATTTGTCTTCTGCCAGTTCTGTACAGTCAGCGGCAAAAAGGTTGTTGGATAGTGATTTAATTACGACAGAAAACAATAACTTTTATTCCATTAGCGATCGCTTTCTAGCTATGTGGCTTAAACGGAAACTTTGCCTGAACTGGATATAAAATATTCATTTGTTAAGGGAGAATTATTGATTCATACTAGATGCATTTTGATTCTTTATCTCTCATATCTCTCATAAATCAATATAAACTGTTAATTACTAGATAATTATATTATGAGAGATGCAGAAGTCCAAAGTATCTCTCATACTTTTCTCCTGCATCTCTCATAGATTTCCGATTTATCTTTCATAATATCCTGTAGCTGGAACGTAGATGGGCTGTGTCGGTTTTCCGATATTTTTCAACTTGCCTTCCGCTTTCAACCGACGGAGTTGCCGTGCCGCCATGCTTTGGGTGAATTCACAAAGCGATTGCATTCTGGAGCGTGTCAGGGCGACATTGGTTACAAAATATTCCGTCAATTTATTATCTATTTCTTCTTGGGAAAGGGAAGCGGAGTGTGGTTTGTATTTTGAGCGTCGCACATGAGTAGCTATACATGAACTTCTTAGATCTCTATCGGCTTGGAAGCGGATGGACTTAAATTTTACTTTATCAGCACGTGTGCCGAGCGAATGTACCGGTTCGGTTGTTTGCAAAGTGATTTGAAAATAACCGATTCCGTCCAAATGTACTCTTTCTCCTTCGCGGAGATGATTTCCCATGCATCTGCTCAATTCCATTAACATAGCTTCTACTTCTGATTTTCCGAAAGTAGTTGCCTGATGAATTTCCATTGCCAACCTTTGAGAAGTGACATGCTGAAAATTAACCACTCTTGGGTGGTAACTTGGTTCTTCCCCTTCTTTTTCCGGTTGAGGATTCTTGTAAAACTCGAATTGTATTGCCATTTCTGTTTTGATTTAATGGTGATTTATATGTCAGGCTACTTATGTTGTTGGCATATCTTGCCTTTGTTTTCGGATAATTTGCCGGCATTATAATCGTTCCACTCTAGTGAATGGTTCTGTGCACTACTGTGAACGGTACTGTTCACTAGAATAGACGGATCTGAACACTGGAGTGGAACGGTTGCAATGCTTCATCAAAGATACGACATTTGGAGCTGGAAAACAAGAGATTAGACGGTTGTTTTCATATAAAATACTGTAAGTTGTTTTGTGGAATACAGCTTGTTGGGAGAAGGAGGGGAAGGAAGTATGAGAGATACGGATGGAAAACATGAGAGATGGTGAAGAAAAATATGAGAGATGCTAGTCTTGGGAACATCTCTCATAATATAGTTTGTTGTGAATTAGAGGATTATGTTGATTTATGAGAGATATGAGAGATGAATACCAAATATTTCAGAAGGAGGGGTTTAAATAACTATAAATGAGCAAACCTTTTGTGGCAATGTTTGTATATATAACAAATTATAGGTAATTTTGCCACAGAAATTAAAGGAGACACTCATGAAAACGATTAATCAAATTATTGGAGAAAATCTAAAGAAAATTAGAGAGTTGTCCGGTTTTACGCAAGAGCAGATAGCCAAATCTATTGGGATAGAGCGTTCTACGTATAGTAATTATGAAGGAGGGACAAGAGAAGTTCCGTACGATATTTTAGAACGGCTTTCAAATCTGTTTGGCTGTGAACCTTTTATTCTGTTTGAAGATAATATTCAAACTGATAATGAAATTATGGCTACTGCTTTTAGACTTTCCGATTTAGAAGATAGTGATTTGAAAGAAATAGCTAATTTTAAGGATATTGTGAAATCATATCTCAAAATGGAACGAATAGCCCAAGATGAAGCTGAATAAATTTATAATAGAAAGACAAGTATCAGAGTTTCGTACAGATAATGGGCTTAGTTTATCCGAACCTATTACATTGAAAAGTCTGCTCCTAAAATTGAACGTGCTTACAATTTTCAGACCTTTGTCTGAGAATTTTTCAGGTATGTGTCTAAAGGATAATTCCGGACACCGTTTCATGTTAATCAACTCTCATCAACCGCGAGGAAGACAGCATTTTACGATTGCCCACGAATTGTATCACTTATTTATAGAAGAAAAACCGACACCACATAAATGCAATCCGGGATACAGTAAAAATAAAGTAGAGCAGAATGCGGATATGTTTGCCTCCTCCTTATTAATGCCGGAAGCCGGAATTTGCCAGTTAATACCTGAAACGGAATTAAATACCAGAAATATTTCCATAGCAACGATTTTAAAACTTGAACACTATTTTTCTGTTTCTCGTTCGGCTCTGCTATATCGATTATTAAATATTGGTCTCATATCGGAAAATACACGTTCCCAACTTGCTGAAATAGGAGTAAAATACTCAGCAAAATGTTTTGGATATGATACAGCCTTATACGAAGCCGCAAATGAGGGGTTAGTTATCGGTGATTTTGGAGAGAAGGCACGTAATTTATTCGATAAAGGAAAAATTTCAGAAAGCCATTATATGGAACTACTCAGTAAGATTAGTATCAATGAGACACAAAAAAACGAAAATAGTACTCGATGCTGATGTGATTATCCATTTTATAGAAGCGGGTAACTTTTCACTATTGCCTGATATATTCCCCGAATATGAATATATAATATTGGACGTGGTTTATAATGAAGTTTCAAAGAACTCTAAAACAATAATTATCTCTGCTACTTTTCTAAATTAAGAAAAGAGAAATTTTCTCCTAAAGGAGAATCTATGAAAGAGTATTTCTTGTTGCAACGTAGACTGGGGCAAGGTGAAAGCGCGTGTATGATTTATTGCAGAGATAATCAGGATGTATTAGGAAGTAGTAATTTAAGAGACATAAAAGAATATTGTTCTCAAAATAATATCACGTATCTGACAACCCTTGATTTTCTGTATTACGCTTATTGCAGAAAAAGAATGACACAACAAGAATGCACTGAATTTATGCAAGCGGTAAATAATGCAGGAAGTAAACTTCCTGTCATTGATATAACTCAATATATATGTACTGTGCAAATCTAATTGTAAACAACAGCCCTACACCACACATGCAGGACAAATAAATAAAATAATGAGAATAACACAAATGAGAGACGATGGCAAGGTGAATACACTGCGTACGTTGAGAATTGAGCAGCTCGTGGAGCTGATGAAAGTGGAAACCAAAGCACAGCCCGTCTCAAAAATGAGAGAAGTCCTGCCCTATATGCTTCCTGGTGATAAAAACGACTATGTTCAGAAAGTGCCGAAACTGCTTCCTGCTGCCGCCTTTGTCCGTAGAAACGGGGTGATGGTTATGGCGGAATACAATGGAATTGTAATGATTCAGGTGAATAATCTGTCGGGGCCTATGGAGGCCGATGAAGTGAAGAAGTGGGTGAAAGAACTCCCGCAAACGTATCTGGCATTTGTCGGTTCTTCCGGGAAGTCTGTCAAGATCTGGGTACGTTTTACTTATACTGACGATCTTTTGCCGGTCACCCGCGAACAAGCGGAATTGTTCCATGCGCACGCTTATCGGCTGCCATTGAAAAAATCGTTGATCATCAAGGAAA
>OGZP01002932.1_pt1 | contig 10234 bp, 8 predicted proteins | sample 1576811 | NCBI WGS metagenome assembly OGZP01 (sample SAMEA3541553, study PRJEB24748) | human gut metagenome | biome: human gut; feature: human-associated habitat; material: faeces | place: China | collected 2012
TGATCGTTTCTTCTGCGGAATAACCACGGTATTTGTGGTCGCGGATAATACGGCGTGCCGGAACTACACTCTGGTCTGACTTCAGTGCATCCTTTACATGGATATAGGCAATATAGGACTTTAACATCTCATAGGCTTCCAGCGTATCCTGTCCGCACTGTACAAAGTTGGCAAAGTCAAAAATAGCTTTAAAATGATCCCCGTAAAAGGTATCCATGAGTTTTTTGCATTCCGGAGCCATTGCTCCATAGATATCTTTTTCATTTTCATGCAGGAGCAGTGTATCATTCGCAGAGGCATAGTCCACGAATTTACCGATCCTGTCGAAGACTTCGCCCTCATAGGCTGCCGGATCACTCTCCTGCGGAAGATAGAAGCTGAACATCCGGATCGTCGGGCATTCCATCTTATGGCTGATCTCCACTGCCCTCTTGAACTCTTCAAAATGGGGAGTGAAATCATCCGTGATCAGAATCTTACCCAAGGGAGATCCCAGGGCAGAAAGCCGGATTCCATTATCATCCAGTGTCTTCTTGATCTGCTCCACTTTTTCATCCGTGTGATAGATCAGATTTTCTCCATCCACTCCACGCATCTCCACATAAGACATTCCCAGTCCTTTCAGTCCTGCGATCTGAGCTGTCAGTTCCGCTGCGATTTCATCTGCAAAACCTGTGATTTTTACTGTCATTCTTTTGTCCTCCTTAATAAGTGCCTGTCGTATCAAATACAATATCAGTGTCTTCCTTTTTTCTGGAAGTGGCACGTTTTTTGTTCAATTCTCGTAAAAACAATTCTTCATCCAACGGCAGTTCCACGGTGCGGTCCAGCCAGCTGGACAGGTGCATGGCATTGGACAGGGTCAGCCCCCGGATTCCCTCCGTTCCCTCTGCCACCAATGGAGTTCCTCTTAAAATATGACCTGCGAACGCTTTCAATACACCAATATGCTGCTCGTTTTGTCCATCCGTCTCAATCTCAATTCTGGAATATTCCGGCTTTTTAAATCCTTCCTTCTCCGTTTTGCAGAAATCGCTCACATTGGTGGACAGTTTATCAAAAAATAGTCTGCCTTCCTCGCACACGATTTTTCCCATCTCGAAGGTCAGCTCCAGCCGGTTGGTTCCTGGAGCATCTGCCGTGGTAGTCACGAAGACACCGGTGGCTCCGTTTTCAAATTCCATATAAGCCGTCACATCATCCTCGACCTCGATATCATGCCATTTTCCTTCGTGGCAGAAGGCTCTCACCTTCACAGGCATGCCGCACAGCCATTGCAGCAGATCCAGCTGGTGCGGACACTGGTTCAACAGCACGCCGCCACCTTCTCCGTCCCAGGTTGCCTTCCAGCCCGCCGCATCATAATAGCTCTGATTACGATACCAGTCGGTGATGATCCAGTTGACACGTCGCAGCTGCCCAAGTTCGCCGCTCTGGATCATTTCGTGAAGTTTTCTGTATACACAGTTGGTTCTCTGATTTAACATGATGGCAAAGGATCTGTCAGACCTTTCCGCTGCCTCATTCATCTCCCGCACCTGTTTCGTGTAGACTCCTGCCGGTTTTTCGCTGATCGCATGCAGTCCATGCTCCAATGCATAGATGACGAATTCCGGATGCAGATAATGTGGTGTTGCCACCAGAACGGCATCACAGCTTCCCGAATCAATCATTTTCCTGCCATCATCAAATACCTTGACCGTCTCCGGAAGATTGTTCCTTGCCCAGTCCAGGCGGCTCTGCCGGATATCCGCTACGGCGGTCAGTTCCATATCCGGCACAATCCCTTTCAACACATTGCCTGCATGACCGGTTCCCATACTCCCAATACCAATAATGCCCAGTCTTACCTTTTCCATTTAGACACCTTTCCTTTCATTCTCTGATGTATTTCTTTGATGTTCTTATTGTAACTTCTCTACGGTTGTAATAATATGTGTATAAAATACTAATTTTATGCAAAATAACGACCTTTGGAGTGCCTATGAAAACCCAAATGACTATTCCCTATTTTACAATTGATGCACCCTATGAACTGGCTTACCGCAACAACGGAACCTCTTCTCCTGCCAGACCGCATACGCACAACGCTCTGGAAATATATCTTACAATGTCCGACCTACCGGATGTCCTCTTAGACGACACTGTCTCCAGTGTTTCGAAAGGATCTCTGATCATCATTCCGCCTCACCATGTGCATCAGCTGTTCAATCAGAAGCTGACCATCTATGAGCGCTACGTCCTGAATATTAACAGCGACTGGCTGTATACTGTCCTTGGAGCCGGTTCCAGACTCATGCCTTATGCAGATCCGGCTTTCTCTCCTGCGATCCTCCGGCTTTCTCCCACCGGGCTTACCGGGCTCTGCAGTCAGCTGGATCACTATTTGCAGCTGCATCCTCAGCCCTCCCTTTCTGCCTATGCGGATTTTTTCTCTCTGCTAAGTATACTGGATAGCCGGATCCAGCACGGCCTACAGGCATCTTCTACCGGACAGCGTTCTATTTCCCAGTCCCAGAAAAACATCAATGAGGTCATGGCCTTTATCAACCGACATCTGACAGAGCCACTGACCCTGGAAAGCATTGCTGCAGAATTCTACCTGAACAAGGACTATCTCGGGCGCCTGTTCAAGGAACATACCCATGCCACCATCGGGCATTATATCTCCGTGCAGCGGGCTAACCTCGCCCAGACGATGCTGGCAGAGGGCCGGACCGTCACCGAGGTACAGGAACTTCTCGGCTTCTCCAGCTATGCCTATTTCTTTAAATTTTTCAAAAAAATGACCGGGATCTCTCCCAGTCAATATCGTAAAGATAACACTATGCCTCTGTCACATTCTCCGTCTCCACATTCCAAAAAAGGAACTGCAGCCTGTGTATAAACACACATTGCAGTTCCTTTTGCTTTTACCTGTCTACTTCACAAGCTATCTTATTATTTAGTCAGCAGCATCATAATGTCATTGCTTCTTGCCACGAACTTGGTCATGGCATCGGCAGACAGAGGTGCGTGCTGAAGCTTTGCCAGATCGTACAGCTGCTCGCAGATCATTTCTGCATTCTCACCATCCTGGTGCTCAGTAATGTACTGTACCAGAGGATGGCTGGCATTCAGGATCAGGGTCTCTCCCTCACCGCCGAAGGCACTCATGTCCATACCGGGCATGGAATAATGGCGGTCTGTCTGGACTGTTCCTCTCTGTCTTTCCAGAGTACTCTTTCATATTCCGCAGACTCTCTGGCACATTCCCGCAGGATTTCTCCGTCCAATCCCCTCCACATATGCTCCGAATCTCTGTACAGATACGGCAATTGCAGTACATTCATCTCCGGTGCCTGTTCTGCGATCTGCGACAGGGAAACTCTTACAAAAGCAATGCCGCCGTATTTGATCTGTTCCAGTACTTCGCTTTCCGAACCCAGTTTTGCTTCACTCTCCACGATGATGTGGATCCGTCCTCCGGTACACTCCTGCACCAGTTCTGCAAAACCTCAGCGTTACCCAGCGCCGCATCCGGGTGCCATTAATTCGCTCCGACGTCTCTGTGACCGATGCCGCTCTCGTCCAAAGTTCCCGGCAGATGCATCTGCGCTGCCGTTCCATCCGTCAATATTACCTTCCACGTTCCCTCCAGTGAAATCCCCATCGCAATCCCTCTGTTCTTATATAATTTTTTATATTTTTCAGTCAGTCATCACGAAATATAGTTGGCTTCATTATAGACCGCACCTCAAATCCAATGCAACGGATTCTCCTTCATGTTCTATGCAAAAAAGAACCTCATTACCGATATTTCTATCAGTAATGCGGTTCTTGAATTCTTATCAGTATGCCCACGGTTCAAATACAAAACGCCGCATAAAGCGGAACCACCTTTTTGTTGTCCTCAAACGCAAAGTTTTTCGCGGAAAGTTTGATCGCGTAAGCCGGCTTATAGGTATCCATATAGACCTTTAAGCTTTTGGCTCTGGTATTATCGGCGGATTTCACCTCAATCGGGATCAGCTGACCATCCCGCTGGATAACGAAATCTATTTCAGCCCCACGCTCGGATTCCCAGTAGTAAGTGTTATAACCATTGATGGCAAGCTGTACATTGACATAATTTTCTGTCATGCCACCTTTAAAATCATTCAGTTCCTCCACCATATAGAGAATATCGTTTGCAGCCAAATCCTTCTTGGCGCAAAGCAGCCCCAGATCCGAAACGTAAATCTTAAACGCATCAATATCCCGATAATTTTCCAAAGGCTTCTTGATCTGCTCTACCCTATAGACCTGTGACGCAATTCCCGACAGACAGAGCCATTCAATCGCATTTTCAAATTCAGAAGCACGTCCACCCTTTTTGATCAGATTATATTGAAAGCGGGTATTTTTCTTGGAAAGCTGAACCGTAATATTATCATAGGCAAGTCTGGTTTTCTTAATTGCATTCAGATTATTGTATTTGCCCATATCATTCAGATAACTTGTCAGAATGGTATCCTGCGTATGGCGGATCAGGATATAATCCCCTGTCTGGACAAACTGCATCACACACTCCGGCATACCGCCTACCACAAGATACTGACGGTAAAGCTGCATGGCTGCATCATGGAGTGCGGATGGCATCGGCCGATTCGTTTCAAAACATTTTTTAATCTGCTCTACAAGTTCATCCTCTCCCACAGCAATCATAAATTCTTCCATATCCATCGGATACAGCGTTTTCATATCAACCGTACCAACGGGAAATGAAAATTTTGCTCTGTTGACGGCAACGCCCAACAGGCTGCCTGCCACAATAATATGATAATCCGGGGCATCCTCACAAAAATATTTCAATGACGTTAAAGCCCTTTCGCAAAGCTGTACCTCGTCAAATACAATCAATGTTTTTTCTTTTACAATCGTCTGACCTGCAATATGAGATAAAATCGGTATCAAATAATCAGGACTGATCTTTTCCTCAAAGGTTTCATTCAGTTTTGGATTCGTTTCAAAATTGAAATAGGCTACATTTTCATAATGAATTCGCCCGAACTCTAAAATAGAATAAGTCTTCCCCACCTGTCTTGCCCCCTGCAAAATAAGAGGTTTGCGGTGTTCATTTTCTTTCCATGCTTCCAGAAAACCCATGATTTTTCTATACATGATCCATCCTCCTTAAAGGTCCTGAATATAGTATAATTATTATTCATGTAAAATTCAATATGTTTTTGTGCTGTTTTTGCATTAAAATGCATGAATGTTTTTATAAAATCATCATTTTCCGACATGTTTGCTATGGTTTTTACATTTTTTACGTTTTTACATTTTTTTACAAGGAATCGCGTTTGCAGTAAAAGCAACCCCCGCCACAGGTTTTTATTCCTGTAGCGGGGGGGTGCTGTAAAATATGGGATTCAACTATCGCAGATCAGTATTCCAATACATAGGTTGCTGTCTCGGTAATCGGGAAGCATACCTGTCCGCCTGCATTCGAAACTGTCTTGGCAATGTGGGTTCTGCCGTTGGCATCTACCTTGTAAACCGTCACTTCTCCGTTTTTCACAGGCACTGTGGTATGGAATACAACGCCTGTACCCAATGCCTGTTTGTTGGTAAAGTCGATGGTTCTGGAATGCTCTGTAACAGTATCCTTATGTTCAAAGCTGGTTTCCTTGTAACCGGACAACTTGCTCTTTGCAAGGAAGGTTACTGCATCGGAGTTGCCGATGAATACATGCAGGCCACGCAGAGCTGAGGTGGACACTGCTTTCACTGTTGCTGCAGGAATTGTCTTGTCAAAGCCGCTGGCATCTACATGAAGCAGATCCTGGTTGGCACCGGATACATTCTGCTGCTTGTCTTTTGTCTGGGTAGAGATCACTTTTGTAATGGCATCCCATCCGGTGATCTGCTCTCCTGCGATATTTGTGGTGGTCAGTACCGGTTCAGGAGCTGATGAGCCGGAGTCAGAGGAATCACTGCTGGTGTCTCCGGCGGACGGTGCAGTTGTCGGGGTTACAGGAGCAGGGGCCGGAGTCGGGGTCACCGATGGATTTTCAGAATCATCCGATGTTGTGCCCGGAGTTCTCAGAACATAATAAGTATGCTGGCTCATATTTTCTTCCAGAGTTGCTGGATCCGGATAATAACCTACACTTTTGTACTTGGAGTCATATACAATATAACATACGGTACTATAATTATAGATTCTTCCTATAATAACCTCATATGTATCCGTAGGATACGGATATCGCACAATATATTCGTCCGCAAATTTTTCTGCCTCTTGCAAGGTAAAAAAGGGCAGTTCCGCACTCTCCAACTCTTTTATGGTCGTTGCTCTCACCCAGTCCTTACTACCATCCGGCCATTTTTTGCACCAATGTGCATGAATTTCTGTTGCTGAGCTGTATACATTATATGGCGATGCCTCATTTTTATTACTCTCGGGCTTGTCACTCTGAGGATCGTCATACCAGCCCGTAAATATATAGCCATCTCTAGTAGGTGTCGGGAGACTTGTAAGCATTCCGGCTATCATTTTAACGCTAGTGTTCATACTCATTTGCCCTTCGTGAAGATTAAATGTGGCATCATACTGGGGATAATAATAATAATATGTGGCGTTATTCAGATCCAATTCTGTACACGAATCTTCTACAGCCTCATATGAATTTAAATACTTTTTATACAGATAGATATAACTGTCACCTTTTTTCCCTAGCAGGTAATAATAATTACCGTTTGTACTGTTGCTTAGCGTGAAATATTTTAAATGAACTTCTTTCGCTGCGCTAATAAAGTTAATATAAGTTGCATTGTCTAATTGACTCAAATCCGCTAAGTTTTTAATTACATCCTCTTGATTCTCAGCTGTGACTTCTGTCCAGCCCGTGTTTACACTCTCTGCCGCCTTTGCGTGCATCTCCGGCACCATGCCTGCTATCAACGTAATAGCCAGTGCCAGACTAAGCACCTTTCCTAAAAATTTTGTTTTTCTCATTCTCTTTCCCCTTTCTTCTGTACTTCCGATTTCTATAAATCTGAGTTGTGTTTATTATAACAGCATTTCCAGAAAATAAGCGGCAGATTGCACCAATCGACCCAAAAACGACATCAATCGACCGGGACGGAAATATCGTGCTTTAATTCAGACGAAATAGTAACAAAAAAGAGCCTCATTACTGATATTTCTATCAGTAATGAGGTTCTCATCTTATTCTCATATACCCCAATTTATTGCTTGCGCAATACCCTCTCAGATCTGCGTGTTTACCGCCAAATTACTTATCGGCGATAGCAGCCTGTGCAGCAGCCAGTCTTGCGATAGGTACACGGAAAGGTGAGCAGGATACATAATCCAGACCAATCTTGTGGCAGAACTCTACGGAAGAAGGATCTCCACCGTGCTCACCACAGATACCAACGTGCAGCTTAGGATTTACAGGCTTACCAAGCTTGATAGCCATCTCCATCAGCTTGCCGACACCGGTCTGATCCAGCTTAGCGAACGGATCGTTCTCGAAGATCTTGGTATCATAGTAAGCGTTCAGGAACTTACCTGCATCATCACGGGAGAAGCCGAAGGTCATCTGGGTCAGGTCGTTGGTACCGAAGCAGAAGAAATCAGCTTCCTTAGCGATCTCATCAGCAGTCAGAGCTGCTCTGGGGATCTCGATCATGGTACCTACTTCGTACTTCATATCTACACCGGCAGCTGCAATCTCAGCATCAGCTGTCTCGACAACTACCTTCTTAACGAACTTAAGCTCCTTCACTTCACATACCAGAGGGATCATGATCTCGGGCTCTACATTCCAATCGGGATGTGCCTTCTTAACCTCGATTGCCGCACGGATAACAGCCTTGGTCTGCATCTTGGCAATTTCAGGATAAGTAACAGCCAGACGGCATCCTCTGTGACCCATCATAGGGTTGAACTCATGCAGAGAAGCGATGATGGTCTTGATGGTCTCTACGCTCTTGCCCTGTGCCTTAGCCAGCTTCTCAATGTCAGCTTCCTCGGTAGGAACGAACTCATGCAGAGGCGGATCCAGGAAACGGATGGTAACAGGGTTACCCTCCAGAGCCTCATACAGCTGCTTGAAGTCGTTCTGCTGATAAGGCAGAATCTTCTCCAGTGCTGCTTCTCTCTCCTCTACAGTGTCGGAACAGATCATCTCACGGAATGCTGCGATTCTGTCCTCTTCGAAGAACATATGCTCAGTACGGCACAGACCGATTCCTTCAGCGCCCAGCTCACGAGCCTTCTTAGCGTCTGCAGGAGTATCTGCATTGGTACGAACTTTTAACTTACGATATTTGTCAGCCCAAGCCATTACACGGCCGAACTCACCGGCGATGGTAGCATCAACAGTCTTGATCTCGCCATCATAGATGTTACCGGTAGTACCATCGATGGACAGCCAGTCACCTTCATGGAAGGTCTTGCCAGCCAGAGTGAACTGCTTGTTCTCCTCATCCATAGCGATATCGCCACAACCGGATACACAGCAGGTACCCATACCACGAGCAACTACTGCTGCGTGAGAGGTCATACCACCACGAACGGTCAGGATACCCTGGGAAGCCTTCATACCGGTGATATCTTCAGGAGAGGTCTCCAGACGAACCAGAACAACTCTCTCTCCTCTTGCATGCCATTCTTCTGCATCTTCTGCGGTGAATACGATCTTACCACATGCAGCTCCGGGAGAAGCACCAAGACCCTTGCCGATAGGAGTTGCAGCCTTCAGAGCAGCGGTATCGAACTGAGGATGTAACAGAGTATCCAGGTTACGAGGATCGATCATTGCAACTGCCTCTTCCTCGGTTCTCATGCCCTCATCTACCAGATCACAAGCGATCTTCAGAGCTGCCTGAGCGGTTCTCTTACCATTTCTGGTCTGTAACATGTACAGCTTACCATGCTCAACAGTGAACTCCATATCCTGCATATCTCTGTAATGATCTTCCAGAGTCTTACATACTTCCTGGAACTGAGCAAATGCCTCAGGGAATTTGTCAGCCATCTCAGCGATCTTCATAGGTGTACGAACACCTGCTACTACGTCCTCACCCTGTGCGTTGGTCAGGAACTCACCGAACAGGCCCTTAGCACCGGTAGCCGGATCTCTGGTAAATGCAACACCGGTACCACAGTCATCACCCATGTTACCGAATGCCATAGACTGAACGTTAACAGCAGTACCCCAGGAATAAGGGATATCGTTATCACGACGATAAACGTTTGCACGCGGGTTGTCCCAGGAACGGAATACAGCTTTGATAGCGCCCATCAGCTGTTCCTTGGGATCATCAGGGAAGTCTACACCGATCTTAGCCTTGTACTCAGCCTTGAACTGGCCAGCCAGTTCCTTCAGATCATCAGCAGTAAGCTCAACGTCCTGCTTAACACCCTTCTTCTCTTTCATTGCATCGATCAGCTGCTCGAAGTACTTCTTACCTACTTCCATAACAACGTCGGAATACATCTGGATAAATCTTCTATAGCAGTCCCAAGCCCAACGAGGGTTGCCGGACTTCTCAGCGATTACGTTAACAACGGTCTCATTCAGACCAAGGTTCAGAATGGTATCCATCATACCGGGCATGGATGCTCTCGCGCCGGAACGAACGGATACTAACAAAGGATTCTCGTGGTCGCCGAACTTTTTGCCGGTGATCTCTTCCATCTTAGTAATGTACTCGTTGATCTGACCCTGGATCTCTTCATTGATCTCGCGTCCATCTTCATAATACTGTGTACATGCCTCTGTTGTAATGGTGAAGCCCTGAGGAACCGGCAGACCAATGTTGGTCATCTCAGCCAGATTCGCGCCCTTACCACCAAGCAGTTCGCGCATGTTTGCATTACCTTCGGTAAACAAATATACCCATTTCTTCATACTTCTTTGTCTCCCTTTTTATAATATTTTTGACAAAACTTTGTAACCCAAACCATTACCGGAGCATTTCGGCCTCGGTTTTTAGTACTTTGATATTGTAACAATCTACCAATAGAATATCAAGCCGAAATTGATAATTTTTTGACAGACTACCGATTTTCGTGCACAATGTCGAAAATAGCTATTGTGTTTTTGTTTGTTTTGTCTAGTACTTTGGTATTATGTAACCGCTTACATTTGTTCAACTTTCTTTACATGCTTTTTACAGAAGCTTTTTGCATAAAAAAGAATATCGCTTGCGAGATTCTCCGCCTGCGGCGGGTCGCTTTTGCGACATATTTCATAAC
>OGZP01002957.1_pt1 | contig 10166 bp, 5 predicted proteins | sample 1576811 | NCBI WGS metagenome assembly OGZP01 (sample SAMEA3541553, study PRJEB24748) | human gut metagenome | biome: human gut; feature: human-associated habitat; material: faeces | place: China | collected 2012
GGACGAGCCCGCCAACGGCCGGGGCCGCGAGTGGCAGAGCGGCCGCAACGTGTCCGGCGAAGCCTACGAGGAAGGCATGCTGCGGCTGCGCATGGCCTATGCCATCATCTACACCCTGCCCGGTCTGCCCTGCCTGTACTACGGCGACGAGATCGCCATGCAGGGCTACCGCGACCCCTTCAACCGCGGGTACTACTGCTGGGACAGCCACGAAGAGCGGCTCAAGCCGGTGCTGGCGCAGCTGGCCCAGCTGCGTCACAGCTGCGAGGCCTTCCGCACCGGTGCGCTGCGGGTACTGCGGGCCGAGGGCGGCGTGCTGCACTACCAGCGTGTGGGAGCCACCGAGACCGCCGAGATCATCGTGAACCGCTCGGAGCACATCATTGTGGAGCCGCTGGCCAGCGGCAAACACACCGAGGTGAACCCTATGGGCTTTACCATCGTGGTGGAAGAAAACGGCCACAACCCCAACCACAGCTACTACGACATCCAGTAATGCCTGTAGGCCGTAACCATTTAAAATGCTCTCCGCTTGCGCTCTGAGCATCCTTAGCGGAATTTGATTTTGATCTGTAAGCTGGGAAGATCTGCGGATCTTCCCAGCTTACTTTTTCACAGAGAGGGGCGCAGCGGCAGACAGACAGCTTCTCGGGCACCCCCCTGCCGTGGGATTTCTGATCTTTCTTTGGCATTTTTGTCCAAACTTTGTTTTCTGCGCAACGTTCTAGTAAAAAACACTTGACCTTCCCCCAAGGGGATGCCCTATAATAGGGCCATAAGGAGGGAATTGCCCATGAACACCGCCCCATTTTTCTGGCTCATTGCCGCGGTCGGCTTTCTGGTGCTGGAGGGTTGTACCTTTAATATGACCTCTATCTGGTTTGCCATCGGCGCGGCCGCCGCGTTGATCAGCTGTCTGTTCACCGATCTGTTCCGGGTGCAGGCGCTGCTGTTCATCGTGGTGAGCGTGCTGTGCCTGCTGGCCTTCCGGCCGCTGGCCGCAAAGCTGCGCAAAACCCACACCGCCACCAACGGCGACCGCAACCTTGGCCGGGAAGCCACCGTGCTGACCCCCGTCACCGCCTGCCGCATTCAGCTTCGAAATCTGTGAGTCCTCGTCCGTCCAAGACAGAAGTCCGCTTTCGATCTCCCGGAGCTTGTTTCCGATCTCTGCGTTCAGGTCATCTCCTGTTGTATACAGCGTCTCAGAAACTACCGTATCCATCGCAAAATCTGTATTTGTATATTTCTCCGCATCTTTCGCCAGAACCGGCACTGCTCCCATAAGCGTGCCACAAAGCATCACACCTGTCAGTGTACAGGCGATTTTTTTATGAAAATTACGCATATATTTCTCCTTTATAACCGAAATACGCATCCGCTGTGACATACAACGAATGCGTTTTAATTTTTCGGTTATATCTTACCACAGTTTTGTTTTTGCGGCAAGTTATATATTATTAACTTGTTACTATTCGCAGTAACTTCACCATTATTTTGAAACAGCTGCACTTTTCTCTCGCTTCACTGGTGTTTTTGAAACTGCTGCTTCTTCTTTCAGTTCCTCCACTTCCTGTCCGATCTGGATATTCTTACGCGGGCAGGTTGCCTCGCACGCATGACAGCAGATACATTCACCGGAAAGAGGGGTATCTCCGTCAATATCAAGATGTGCAGGGCAGCGTTTTTTGCAGAGACCGCATTTGGCAGGGCATTTGGAACGGTCTCTTTTGAATAACGCTGACGGCAGGATCGGCATCAGCGCAAAAACAGCTCCCATCGGGCACAGGAACTGGCAGAAGAAACGCTCCTGTGTACACATGCCAATCAGGATCAGGACAAGTAAGATGATTCCGATCTTGTAAGAGGCATTTGGAAGTTTCCGCGCTGTCAGCATGGAAAATACATCCCACGGGCTCATTCCCTGGAGGTTTGCATACCATCCGGTGAAAATGGAAAGGAGGATAAATGCCAGAAGGATATATTTCACTTTCTGCAGACAGCGAACCACTTTTTCCGGATATCCATGTCTGCCTTTCTTATGAAAAACTTTCTGGCGGATAAATAAGGTCAGCTCGTACATGGCATCTCCCAGAGAACCAAAGGCACACGCATATCCGCAGAAATGTCTTCCGAACAGTACCGTGATCAGAAGCAGTGCGCCTGTAACATCGAGGAAGGAATTCCATGTCACCGGCTGTCCTGCCGCGATCGCTTGAAAGATCGACTTAACTCCCGCAAACGCGGTGGAAAAAAGTGCCGGTGCCACAATGAAAAATATAAACTGTATGGCAGCCCGGATCAGACGGACTTTTCTCTGCCTTTTTTTCATCAGTTTTCCGCCTTTCCTAATGCATCTACAACTGCATTGATGATTCCGGTAGAACTGAAGGTTGCTCCGGAAATGGTATCAACATCTGTACTCTGTGCGGAGAGAATGGAGCTGATAACGCCCTCTCCCTGTGAGAGATAAGCAGAATCCTCGCCCGGTGCACTTGTCACCTGGATGTCGGTGATCTCATCGCTGGCAAGTGTTACCTGAACCTGAATGGTTCCACCAAATCCCTGTGCTTCACCTGTGTAGGTTCCGTCTTTGTATACATTATCAGCATCAGATGTGTCTGCATTGCTGCTGTCCGCAGCTGTGATATCACCTGCTGTCTCCTTTGAAGAAGCGTTTGCGGCTGCAGCCTTGGCTTCTTCCTGCGCTTTTGCCGCATCTTCGAGGGCAGTCAGCATTTCCTGCTGCTGTTCTTCCAGCGCACTCACGCGGTCTGTAAGCTCTGTGATCTCCTGTGCCTGTGTATCATTTTTCTGCATAAAATTATAGCCCAGGACTGCGCCGATGATCAGGATCAGGCACAGAACTCGCATATAAAAACTATGGTATTTCATTTTTTCTCGTTACTCCTGTTGATTATTTTTTAATATGTGTTAATTCTGAGCCTGACTCAGTGCATTCTGAAATGCCTGAATAATGCCCTGTGAGGAAAAAGTTGCCCCAGATACAGCATCCAGACCGTCAGCTGACTGACTTCCCATTACCTGATTATAAATAGAATTCCATGCTTCATCAAAATACTCTTCATCATCAAGTGTACTGTAGGATGCTTCAACAATCTGTCCTCCGGAGATAGTAACTGTTACTGTTACGCTTCCTGCTCCATAATTTCCGGCTCCGCTTCCCGTGTAAGTTCCATCTCTGTATCTTCCTGCCGGTTCTTCAGTCGGTTCCGGTGTTGGGGTCTCTGTCGGAACAGCAGTCGGTTCCGGTGTTGGAGTTGCTTCTGGTATTACCGTTGGAGTTGGTGTAACAGTAATTTCCGGTGTCACTGTTGGAACTGGGGTTTCTGTTGGGGTTGGCGTAATTTTTGCACCTTCCAGTGCTTTCTGGGTTCCACCAAGAATTCCATTCGAAGAATACGTTGCTCCGCTTACGGTATCAATTCCATCTACAGACTGTTTTTCCAGAATTGCAGGCTGTAATACTTTCCATGCTTTCTTAAAGAAAGAATCTGTGTCTGTGTTCGTATTCATCAGTTCTATAATTTTTCCATCCTTAATAGTTACTGTAATATAGACAAATCCAGAATACCCTCTTGCTCTCCCTGTGTAAGTACCATCCTGATATTCAGAAGTCGGTGTATCTGGTTCTGGGATATCTGGTTCTGCTGTCGGAGTAGGCGTAGCTGTTGGTTTCACAGTCGGTTTGGCAGTTGTTGTCTCTGCTTTCGCCAGTGCTTTCTGAGCAGCTTCCAGAATACCATTGGATGAAAAAGTTGCTCCACTTACGGTATCTACGCCATATACGCCCTGCTTCTTGAGAATTGCAGGCTGAATCTTAGACCATGCTTTGCTGAAATATTCCTTCGTATCTGTATTTGTATTTGTGATTTTTGTGATTTTTCCGTTTTTGATGGTAATTGTCACTTTAACCGGTCCGTCAAAGCCTTCTGCTTCTGCGCTGTATGTTCCGTCTTTATAGGTCACATTTTCTGCCGGTTTCGGAATAGATGTCGGTTTTGGTGTTGGTTTTGCTGTTACGACCGGCTTCACGGTTGGTGTCGGTGTTGTCTTTGCATCTGTATTCGCTGCTTTTGACAGAGCATCCTGTACTGCCTGAATGATTCCATTGGAGGAATAGGTTGCTCCACTGACAGCATCAACATTCGGAGTCTGACCGGAGATCATCCTGCTGATCACTCCCTGTGCAGAGGCAAAATAAGAAGGAGTTTCGCCGGAGGCACTCAGAACATCAATCGAAGTAATTTTTCCACCGGAAATCGTTACCTGAACACTGACCGTGCCTCCAAATCCTGTGCCGCTTCCCTGATAAGTACCATCCTTATATCCGCCTTCCGGAACGGATACAGTCGGAGTAGATGTAGTTCCCTGTCCTGTCGCAGAAGTTTTCTGAGATTCATCCGGAAGTGTTTTTGCCGTTCCTTTTTTGATTCCGGCTTTTGCCTTTTTGGAAGCAGTTTTGCCTGTTTTTGCTGAAGAAGAAGTTCCATCTGAAAAATCCTCATAGGAATATGCTGTTGTAATCAGCCCGGTCAGTTCTTCTGCATCCTTAACATCGGCACTCTCTGACTGTACTTTCTGCGTACTTCCGGCCTTTCCCTGAACACCAGTCACCGCCACTGCCGCGATCACTGCCGCTGCCGGAAGAAGCTTGATATAATTTTTTCTGTCCGGAAAATCCTTTTTGTCCTGTTTTTTCATAGTGTCTCCTGTATTATCTCAAAACGTACAAAAGCAGGGGCTGTTAAAAAACGGCCCCCGTCTTTTGTGCTGACTTTATAACTTTTTATTTTACAGTTACTTTAAATTTTGCTGTCATGCCGCTGCATTTCACAGTGATAACTACTGTACCTTTCTTAACGCCTTTTACAACGCCCTTGGAAGTTACAGTTGCAACGCCTTTGTTGCTGCTTGTGTAAGTAACTTTTCCAGTTGGAACTGCACTTACTTTGATGGTAGTTGTTTTGCCTCTGTTGATTGTTGCTGCTGTTCTTGAAAGTTTCAGAGATGCATTTTTAACAGATACCGTTACTACCTTTTTCAGCTTTCCTACCTGAACTGTGATCTTAACGGTTCCGGCTTTTTTCGCTCTTACAACACCTTTGGAATCTACGGTTGCAATGTTCTTGTTGCTGCTTGTAAATTTCGCAGTTCCGGAAACACCGCTCTTGGTCACTGCGATTGTTGTAGAAGTCTGACCTTTTGTATAAATAGTTGTTTTTGCTGCTTTTGCTGCAATGCTCGGATTCTTAACAGTTACTTTGCAGGTGATCTTTGCTTTTCCGGCTGTAGCTGTGATTACTGCTGTACCTGCTTTCTTTGCTGTTACAACACCTTTGGAGCTTACAGTTGCAACGCTCTTGTTGCTTGTTGCATATTTTACTGTTCCACCGATTGCAGATGTTGCTTTCAGTGTATAGGAAGCAGGTGTTCCTCCAACATAAACTGTGACAGCTGTTTTGTTGATGGACATTGCATTCTTGACAGTTACTTTGTAAGTTGCTGTTTTTCCATTCAGAGTAGCAGTGATGTTTGCTGTACCTGCTGCTTTGGCTGTTACAACACCCTTGGAGTCTACAGTTGCAACTTTTGTATTGCTGGATTTCCATGTTACAGTTCCTGCCAGGTTGGTTGTTACCTTGAGGGTTGTAGATGTTTTATCCTGAGTATAAAGTGTTCCTGAAGCAGCGTTAAGTTTGAACTCAGCTTTTACAAGTGAATCAATTGCTTCTCTCAGATGTGTAATCTGCTCATCAACGCCATTCTGTGTCTGTTTGTCAATATTTGCAAGCATTTCTTCGCACTCTTCAAGTTCGTTTGCAACATTTACCCAGCTTGCCGGAGTATAGTCGCTTTCTTTCAGTGCTTTTGCTTCTGCAATCACTGCCTCAAGTGCAGTTGTATCCACTTCTTCTTTTGCTGGTTTTACAATATTTGCATCTGTTGCCTGGAACTGTACAGTAAAGTCTTCGTATCCAAGAGCATATACGGTCAGTGTCCAGTATCCTGTTCCGTCGTATCCTTCTGGAAGCTGGCAGCGCAGGGATTTTGTAAGGCCAAGCTGAATACCCATAGATTTGTGCATCCAGTTATCTGCTGCAAATTTTGTTCCGTAAGTCTGAAGTGCATTTGTGCAAGTGCTGTCGTTTCCATAGTATGTCCATTTAACAGCCTGCATTGCAGCACCAAGATCTCCGTATCCATCTCCTGTAAGGTCAACTCTCAGGAACTCACCATAGTTGCCACTTGCTTCTTTTACAGTTGTGGTAATATTTTCTGCTTTTTTGAGGGCTGCATCTTTAACACCTGAATCTGTTCCATTTGCTCTTGCGCTGAAGCTGAATGTACCATCTTCATTCTTTGTAGCTGTCTTAAGACCATTTGTATTTGCCGTAACATCTGCTGTCAGATTATAAGACCGAAGATTAACTTCTCCGTATCCACCAACCAGTGTTCCATCATTTTCTACTACTGTATAAGCCTTTTTGAAATCTTCATAATCCGAAGTTTTTACTTTAACCGGTACATATTTCAGACCGCTTACTTCATAGTCAAGCATTTCATCTGTTGTACCATCTTCAAATGTAAGAGTTCCCCTGCTATATGTAGCTTTTGTTCCGTCTGTGAATACAACTGTTGTCTGTCCTTCCCAGTAAGAAACGGCATAAGAACCTTTCTCACCTTTAATAATTGCAGTTGTCTGGAAGCTTCCTCTGTGAAGACCGTGGTTTGTAGTTGCTCTTGTTACAGTATCAAACGCTCCAAGGTCTGCCTCACCTCTTGTATCTTTGTCTGCTGAAGCAGTTGCATCACCTGCTGCATATACACCTTCTGCTGCCCAGTACTGAGCCCAGGTAAGTCCTGCATATACATATTTATATTCTGCAACTTCATAATCGAACGCAAAATCATCATATCCGCTGGAAGTTACAACAAATTTAGTTCCGTTTGTTACTTCAATACCTGTAAGATCCAGTGTTCCGTCTTCTTTGACGATCACTTTTGAACCTTTTCCGGTGGCCTGATAAGTCTTATCTCCTACTGTTACAGCAGTGATTGTCTTGATGTAAGCTGTCAGCTGCTCTTCTGTAGAGCCTTCTGCCGGTACAAGTTTACTGTTTTCAGCATCGTAAGCTGCCGGTACAGCTGCCTCTTTTGCATAGAAAGAAGCCTGGATCGGTGCATATTCGCCATTTTCATCGCTGATAACCAGAGTATGGGAACCTGCTGCCAGTGTTCCGGTTGTGATCTTGCCATCTGCATATGCAACTTCTGTTCCGTCAACAGTATATTTTGCTGCAAAACCTTCCGGAAGAGTGCCATCCAGAGTGACTGCTGCTTCTGTATCTGTTGTATGAATGTTTGCAACTGTTGCTTTTACGCCTGTTTTTGTCAGAACCTTTTCATCATTAACATCAAATGTGATGATTCCCTTGTCAGTGTAATAAGTAACACTGTCAATGGTTTTTCCCATCATGGATTTATAATGTTCAGATGATGTCGGGCATCCATGAACACTTGTAGTAAAACCTGTGCACCATGCCAGTTCATAGCCTTTCCAGATATTTTCCAGATGACGCATACCGTACTCTGTACCATCTGTTGTATTAACCGTTGCACCATAGATTTTATCCGTGCTTGTACTGATCAGGGAAGAGAAGGTTTCATTATTGATCTTCAGCTGATAATCTCCATATTTGCTCTGTGTTTTCAGTTCTGCTGTTGCTTCAACTGTTTTCTCCTGTGCACCCTTAACATCACTGAAGGTAAAGCTTCCATCTTCATTTACTGTCAGTTCTTTATAATAACCCGGAACTTCTGACAGTACATAATAAGAGTAGGAAGCATTCTCGATCAGAGAATCTTTTCCTGTATAAGTATTGCTTGCTGTCTGTCCTTTGTTTGTGACTGTGATCGTTACGGAATCATCGTCTGTCACCTTTTTCTGATCCTTCAGAAGTGCAAGATCACTTACTTTAACAGGGAAGGTGACACCTGCCAGATTTGTTCCTTCTACATCTGTATGATAAGCTGAATTTCCATTCATCATACCCGCTGTTCTGGATTTGTTCAATGTGGCAGAGGTAAATGCATCGACTTTGACATCGTTATTCTTTAATTCTGCCTTATAGAAATCGTCATAAGGAATGTTCATGAGAACGTATGCTTCGCCTGTTGTCTGGTCATCGCCTGCCTGATCAGAAAACTCGTCCTCTGTTACCTCGGAGCTGAACAGATCTTCCTCAGAATCAGTTTCTGCTGTGTCTGCATCCTCATCTTCTACCACATCTACATCTGCAGTATCATCAGCAACTTCTTCTGTATCTACCTCTACTTCTGCCTCAGTCTCCGCATCCGGTGTTTCTTCTACTTCTACAGCATCTGAAACTACATCACTGTCTGAAAAATCAGCCGCCATTGCAACTGTCGGCATACTTGTCATTGCCATAGCTGCACTGAGCACTACCGGAGCTACTTTCTTTAACAATTTCTGATTTGCCATCTTCTTCCTCCTCTTTCTTTCCGTTAGGTATTTCTAACTATTATTTTATACCACAAACCTATATTCCTGTCTATATTTCAGTTAGAATTTTCTAACCTGTGAATTGACTTTTTTTCTCGTTTAACATCTTATTGATAATTCTTTTTCAATAAAAGTATAACAAAATACACCTGTTATACCAGGTAAACATTCCCGATACAGCAGGTGCATATTATTTGTCATTTATTCAGTTTTACTTTTATGGTCCCTTCTGCCGAACTGTCTCTCAGTCTCTCAAAAACTTCTTTGCTTTCTTTCCACGCTTTCGGTGTGCCGCCGATGATCGAGCAGCCTTCGTGGAGTGTGATCGGACTTCCGTCGATCTGTGTGATCACGCCGCCGGCTTCTTCCAGTATCACGGATGCCGCCGCATAATCGTATGGCTGGAGTTTCAGTTCCAGATAAACCGTATTGCTTCCAGATGCCGCACGGCAGAGTCCCAATGCCGCTGAACCGCCACAACGGATGGAAAGGCTGTTCTGGAACATATCTTTGACCACACGGAACAGCCAGTCGATTCCGGCTTCGTTGTATCTTGCACAGCCGAACTCCACGATTCCCTCCGTGACGGATTTATCCGCAAGCTGGATTCGTTTGCCATTAAGGTAACTTCCCTTGCCGCGGATCGCAATATACATATCATTAATGTACGGATGATAGACAAAACCAGCGATCATCTGATCCTTATGTGCAAGCCCGACAGAAATACAGCTGTGATGATAATCAAACATAAAATTCGTCGTGCCATCGATTGGATCAATATAAAAGGTAAACTCGCCATCTGCCTGTGCACCGGCATTTCCCTCGGTATCTTCTTCTCCGAAGAAAGCTGCTCCCGGAAGGATCTCGCTGAATCCTTTGATCAGGAACCTCTGGATCTCCATATCGTAATCGGTGCAGAAGTTCGCAAGCCCCTCTTTCTGATGGATCATTGCATCGGATGGTCTGGCCTTGACCATCTTTTTGCCGGCTTCGCGGATCAGACGCTCGATCGCACGGTATCTGGAATCCATTCGTTCCTTCGGATCTTCTTTGATCTCAGGTGTGGCATTTTCTCCCATTGCTTCTGAAACAGAGCGGTCCATGGATGGATTCTCCGTCATTGCATATGTGCCGGAAGATTTCTGCTCCTCATCCGCGGATCTCCATGGTGTCACATCCCAGCCGCCAAATCTGCGAATCGCACTCTCAATCTTTCTGCGGCTTCTGTCAAATCCCCAGTACCAGATTCCACCGAGAAGTCCGCCCACTGTATTAAAGAACAGGTCTGCAAGCTGGAAGGTTCCCAGTTTGAAAAACAACTGACAGAACTCGATGCCGAGCGAAAACAGGAAGCTGATCTTGAAACTTAAGATCAGGACATCCTGAATACTTTTTTCCTTATAATGTTCTCTTTCTTCCTGTGCCCAGAACAAAAGGACGATGAACGGAAGAAACAGGATCAGGTTTTCAAAATTCTCTGTGTAAAGCTCTCCATTATTATGTAAACTCCAGATGCCGAGCACATGATCCAGAGGATTTCCCCAGATTGTCCGGCACAAAAGTGTCCGAAACAGCATCATACTTACATAAAATACCAGGAAAAAATGTTTCCTGAACC
>OGZP01002959.1_pt1 | contig 10159 bp, 9 predicted proteins | sample 1576811 | NCBI WGS metagenome assembly OGZP01 (sample SAMEA3541553, study PRJEB24748) | human gut metagenome | biome: human gut; feature: human-associated habitat; material: faeces | place: China | collected 2012
TAAATATGGGTCAAGTTAAGAGCTAAAGCAAGGGGTTTTACGACGCATTGGATAATATGAAATCGAAAAAATTACCATATTTGTCTTGGACAGATGTGGTAATTTTTTTGTGCATTTTTTGAAAATCTTTTATAATAGTATTAAAGATTTATATACAGAAATGAGGTGAAGCGAGCGTGAGTTTTAAAGAATGTCTGAACGAGTATATAAAACAAATTCAATGCACAGGTAAAGAACTGGCTGTCAGTAGTGGGATTTCAGAGACTGTTATCAGCAGATATCGTAAAGGAGAGAGGATGCCTTCTGCTGACAGCGAGTATCTCAAAAAACTATCTGATGGAATCATAAAGATAGCAGAGACCAAAATGATTCAGGATTTTAATGCAGAACAGGTATTTGAGAAATTACGTAAAAGTCTGATGACGGGCCAAAAGGAGTTGCATTTTGACAATCAAAAAGTAAATTTGCTGCTGACTGAGCTGGACATTAATATCTCAAAAATAGCTGCTTTTATGCATTATGATCCATCTTATCTGTCCAAGATACGAAATGGAAAAAGAAGTCTGGCACATTATTATCTGACCAGTCGTAAAGAGGAAGTAGCAGTCAGCAAAAAAAATATGGAATTCCTTCTGAAAAAAGCCAGTTCACTGATGGATATTTACAGAAAGGAACGAAGAAATAAGTTAAATATTTTTCTGGATGAAGATATGCATAAGGAAGGGCATCGGCGGAGAGTACTGGCAGCTCCATCATTGGGAACGATGTCGGAACAACTTTTGGAGAAGATCCTGAAGCGCAATGCAATTTGTGGAAATGAGCGGAAGATAGTTCTGGAATGTTATACAAAGCAAAAAGAAAGACTGGAAATGATCCTGAGTCATAGTACCGTGGAAGATGAGATTTCAGAAATCATTTCGGAAGAATATGAGAAATATCCATTGGTGCTTTCTCTTGCAGAGTGTTTCCTGGAAAAAGATATCCAGCTTTCATATGACGAATATCTTTCCGGAATAAGAGAAGCAGAGGCATATGCAGAAAATCACAAAAACTATACAGTCCATGTGACGCAGATGAAAGGTTTTCGCAATATTCAAATTACCTGCTTTGAAGGAAAATGGTGCATGGTATCCAAAAACAGAGCACCGGCTATCCATTTTGTTATACATCATCCGAAACTCAGATATGCACTGGAAAATATGACTTTGCCGATTCAGGACGGGAAGATGTAGAGAAAAAGGAGAGGAATATGAAACGGAAAAAAAGAGAAGCGTTTATAATGGCAGCTGTTGCAGGAAGTTTTGCGGTTAGTATGACTGGTCCGCAAGATATATGGGCACTGGGAAATAATGGAGGACGCTCATATAAAGTGCAGACTATACAGGACAGTTCAACGAGGAAAACCGCAGCCAGAGGTTATGTACCGATAGATTATACAGTAAGTGGGGATGTGACATGGTGTGGAAAGTGGCAGAGCGCTTCTGCTCCGGCACAGGTTTATCTGACTGCAATGAGTGCGGATCAGAACACGATATTTGGCTTTTATTCACCAGTGTCTTATGAGCATATGCTGGATTATTCAATGGGAGGTGTATCTTATAACCAGCACCAGGATGGTTGGTTTGATGCACAGACAATGGTGCCAATGTTACATTTTATGAAGGCAGAAGAATACTGTGATTATATGACAGAAAATATTCTGGATGGGAATCAGGCAGAATTACTCAGTCAGGCAGAGATTACACCGAGTCAGCAGAAAATGTTGGATGAATCGGCTAATTTAAACTATCAGCAAAATCAGCAACTGGTACAGGGAAGTGGATTTCAGGTAGATGGAAGTTATAGTGGAATGGCGGAGAGGACTTATGGACTTACCTTGGATCAGATACCGTTTCGGTTTACGATATTGACGACAACAAATGGAGTACAGCTTTCTTCGACAGCAGATATGATCTATACAACTGCACATACTGCTTTTGTCGCATGGGAATCGCCATTTACATTTTTTATGTTGACGCCGGAAAATGAATATGAAAACAGTTACGCGGATTTTGAGCAGTTTGTTTTGAATACAGCAATGACAGATCAGTTTGTGCAGGCCTTTATAGATGCAAGAACGCAGATCATGCAGTACAGTGGCAGTTCCAGTATGTCACAGATCGGAGATTACTGTCAGGACAGTGTCAGTGCATCGATAGGGAACGATTCTACTTACGATGCAGAACGTTTTACGGATTATATCTATTCACAGAACGATTATACATTGCCGGATGGAGAGCATGTAAAAATACCGACTTCTTATGATTATGTGTACGCAGATGATCTTGGAAATGTTTATGTATCTAATGGTACGGACCAACCGGCCGGAACCACACAGCTTTATCCAAATTGAAAGGAGGAACAGGAGCATGAAAAAAACAGCGCGCATAGGCAAAAAAGTAGTTACGTTTTTTGTAACAGCAGGTCTGGTGGCAGGAAGTGCCCTTCCAGTATATGCTGCAATGGTGGGAAGTATGGCAGTTGAAGAAAATACGGTTGTACAGTCAGAGTCAGAACAGATGCCTCAGGGAGATGTTATAGCATTGGATGATATAGGGATTTCTGTCCAGGTTTCTGATTATACTGCGATTCGCCAGGATGATGGATTTGTTTATATTTACGCGATGGCAGATGAGTCTATTCCTTATGTGATCATTGGAAAATATGATGCAGCGTCTGTTAACTTTGTGAATGAATTTACAAAGTATATGGCGGAAAACTACAGTGATCTGCAAGTATCAGAAGACATGGATACAGTAGAACTGGAAGGACGTATATTTACAAAAATTGGTTACACGTATACTACGAGCGGATATGTAGTACGTGACAGAAGACTTTTTTTCAGTGAAAATGATAGAACCTATATGTTTGGAACAAAAGAGATAGAGTCGCTGGGATATTACACAGGAGATATGCTGGAACAGGTGGCTGGAAGTATGGCTTATCTTGCCGGAGGTGACAGTGATTACGCAAATCATGTGGACAGTGAGCGTTCCGTGACAGGAGGCGCAGAAAAAACGCTGGAGGATATTCAACAGGCAGCCGATGATGCTGTACAGCAGGAACCTTCTTTAGCAAATAGTATCATTTCCGGTGGAACGGTTGGAAGTATTGTTGGAGCTGCGGGAAACAGTACAGAAGAGCATGCAGATGGAAGTGATATTGTTTTTGATGAGACAAAAGCATCGTATAGTGGAACGTGGGTTCCATTTCAGGATGGATTTCAGCTGTATCTTCCCAGTGATTGGAGTACGTATGAATTGACACAGGAAGACACAGATCAAGGCGTACTTTATATTGCCGGAGATACTTCCGGGATAGAAAATTCACCGGCAGTTTCCGTTGTCTGGGCGTACAGTGATGGGGCAGAAACATTGGAAGATATTGCAGCTGTAATTCAGAATAGCGATTTTCAGCTGGATGGTATTGTTACGATCAATACAATACTGACTTCATTAAGCCTTTAAAACCACTGGGGACAAAAACTACCGGGGACGGAGGTTGATGGTATTCAACTCCGTCTTCAGTGGCTTTAATATCGTCCCCGGTGGCTCTGCTCTTATAGAGGCAGCATGAGTGCGATCGTGCTGCCTTTCTCATTGCTTTCGAGCACTTTTACCTGTCCGCCATGCTGTCTGGCAATTTCGGTTACGAGGGCGAGTCCAAGACCGGCACCACCCATGGCACGGCTTCGGGATTTGTCTACGCGGAAAAACGGGGCGAAGATTTTTTCCTGATATTCAGGAGAAATTCCAATGCCGGTGTCAGAGATTTCAATGAAAGCACAGTCTGCCGGATGAGGCTGTGAAGAGGCATCCAGAATGACTTTTCCTGGATGGAGAGTTACAGTTACTTTTCCTGAAGGATGGTTATATTTGATAGCATTTTCCACGAGATTATACACAGCACGGTAGAGAAGAAGATAACTTCCGGTAACAGTACAGTCGCCATCTCTTTGGATCAATTCAATTTGCTTCTGCTCAGCCACTGAAGCCAGATCACAGAAAACTTCCTCTGTAAGCTCTGCCAGCGAAATTGTCTCAGAGCGTTCAACCGTCTGAATACCGGTCATATCGAGAAGAATCTCTGCCAGATGAGAAAGACGCCCGGTCTGTTCCTGAATCAAGGAGAAAATCTCCTGGTATTCTTCTGTGGAAGGTGTCTTTTTGCGGGCAAAAACTTCCAGATTTGTCTGCATGACGGCAAGCGGAGTCCGAAGCTCATGTGCGGCACTGGCAGAAAACTGCTTCTGTGCAGTGAATGCATCATCCAGACGAGAGAGCATTTTATTAAAAGAAGCAGTCAACTGGGAAATTTCGTCATTACTGTCTGGTATTTCCAGAGATTCTGAAAGATTCTGCGCCTGTATTTTACCAATTTTTGTACTGAGGTCATGCAAAGGAGTCAGTGCACGGCGGCTGATAAAATAAGTTCCAATACTGCTTAGAAGAATAATAATGCCGGTAGCGATCATGCTTCTGATGCGAAATAAGTCTTTGGTCGCCTGCACCTGATTGGAAAGATCCGGAAACAATATGGATGGATCTACATTGAAAGTGATTGGTGTGGAGTCAGTTTTATTAATCTGTACGATGTAGCTTTCAAGATTTTCCATTCCGGTGACAGCGGAATTACTGATGAAAAAATACATCAGAATGCAGGTGACGGTTACAAGCAGAGTGATGAGCAAAGTCAGCCGCCACTGCAGGGAGCGTTTCTTCAGTGGATTTTTTATTGTATGATTTTCTTTCATTTCAGATCCTCCGTCAGAATATAGCCCTGTCCGATCCTATTCTGGATCGGATCATTGCCAAGAGCCGTGCGCAGCTTTTTGCGAAGGGCAGAAATATGGACACGTATGGAGTTGCTGAAGCTGTTGACGCTTCCGTCCCAGATATGTTCGATCAGTTCTTCCGGGCCGATGATACGATTCTGGTGAAGCATAAAATATTCCAGCAGTGCGGTTTCCTTCCGGGTGAGAGAAAGTTCTTCGTTGTTGATGCTGGCTTTTCTTGTACGGGTATCAAAGGTGATACGTCCGCATTTCAGGCAGATATTTTCCTGAATAAATTTTCGCCGTGTCAGGCTGCGGATCCGGGCTTCCAGTTCCTCGAAGTGAAAAGGCTTTGTCAGATAGTCATTTGCTCCAAGATCAAGTCCTTCTACTTTGTCCTGGATCTGTCCTCTGGCGGAAAGGATCAGAACAGGTGTGAAGGAGTTTATTTCCCGGAACTGCCGCAGGATTTCCAGACCATCTATGCCGGGAAGATTCAGATCCAGAAGAATCAGATCATAATTTTCGGTCAGGCACAATTCCAGTCCCTCATCTCCATCAAAACAGGTATCTGTTTCGTATCCATTCAGGCGAAGTCCCTCTGCAATCGAGCAGCAGAGCTGTTCTTCGTCTTCTATCACTAATATGTGCATGTGTAATCTCCTTTGTCTGATATGATGTACAGGTCAAAAATGCTTATATTGGAACTCTGGTATTATCATATCATGTTCCATATAAAATTTCCGTAAAAAATACAGGTATAAGAAGAAATTTTGATTTTTTTGATTTCTTAACAGAGATTTTATAGACAGGATGATATAATACAGTTACAGTAATCAAAGCGTGTATAATAAAAGCACAAAACAATTTATAAATTACAGGACAAATATGAAGGGAGATATATATCATGAAATTCAGAATGAAAAAAATAACAGCACTTATGACAGCAGCAGTATTGGGAGCATCCACCTTTGGCGGTGTGTCTGTAATGGCAGCAGAAAGTACAGAAGCAATGGCAGTTCCGGCAGATGAAGCGGGGATGGTGGTTGATGGAGATGCGGTTGCAGCAGATGGTGATGCAATCCCGTCTGATTTTATACAGGGTACTTTTAAACCATCTGAGACAACTGTGCAGGCACAGGATTCTTATGAGTATCCATTCCTTGGACTTAACATGAAACTTCCGGAGGAACTGCTTAAACAGATAAAAGCGCAGACCATTGCGATGATCACAAATGAAGTATGGAATGACAATGCAGATGCAATTAAATATGCATATATAAGCTGGAGCGAAATGACCGAGGAGCAGAAAGAGGCAGAGGTTGACAAGATGGGAACGGCATATGATGACTGGTACAATAGTCTTGCAAAAGTTGGAGCGATTGGAATCTATGACGAAGATTCTGAGAAAGAACTGGATAAGATCACAGGCTGCACAGAACACAAAGAAATCGGAAGCAGCAGTGATGGAAAGTATAAATATTATCTGAGCACTAATAAAGATGCAGATGAATCCCTGAAAAAAGAAGTGGAAGAAATTGATGTGACACTCACAGAGATGACACCATTCCAGAAGCTTTCCGCATTTGACCAGCCACAGGAGACAAGCAATGAAGGTGATTCTACAACTGTAGGCAAGTTTGAGACAAAAGGCGTTGATGGAAAAGATTATACAGAAAAAGTATTCAGCGATTATGATCTTACACTTGTGAATGTTTTTACTACCTGGTGTTCTCCATGTGTAAATGAGATTCCGGATCTGGAAAAACTCTATGAAGAGATGAAGGAAAAGGGTGTTGGAGTTGTCGGTGTCGTTCTTGATACAGTGAGTGATGATGCCAAACAGAATGAGGATACAGTGAAAAAAGCCGGTGTCCTTCAGGAGAAGACAAAAGCATCCTATCCGTTCCTGGTCCCGGATTCAACAATGATGAATGGACGTTTAAATGGTATCTCTGCTTTCCCGGAAACATTCTTTGTTGACAAAGAAGGAAATATTGTAGGAGAAACCTATTCAGGAAGCCATACACTGGACGAATGGAAAGAAATCGTAGAAAAAGAACTCAAGAACATTTCTAAATAATAAAGCGATTTTGACAGAAAGATAAGAAAAATGATGAAAAAAATAACAGATTCAAAGTGGATAGGTCCTGCGCTGGCGATTCTGGGAATCCTCCTGATGATATTTGGAATTTACCGGGGCGAAGTGGATGTAGTCTTTACAAAGGCAATTAATATCTGTATGGAGTGTATTGGAATTGGATAATAAGAAGATAAAAATAAACGAGTGGCCGAGGCATGGAATTCAGGCATTGTGGGCGGCACTTACAAACAGTCATGTTTCCGGATTTGTGACTGGAAAGATTTATACCGGAAAATTGAAAAATGTATGTGTTCCGGGGCTGAACTGCTATTCCTGCCCCGGGGCCACAGGTGCCTGTCCTATTGGTTCCTTTCAGGCAGTGATCGGCAGCTGGAATTTCAAAATGGCATATTATATAGTTGGATTTCTGATTTTTATCGGAGCTCTGCTGGGAAGACTTGTCTGTGGATTCCTCTGTCCGTTTGGACTGATCCAGGATCTTTTGAATAAGATTCCTTTTCCCAAAAAGATTCGGACATTCAGGGGAGATAAGCTGCTTCGTAAACTGAAATATGTGATTCTTCTGGTGTTTGTAGTTTTGATGCCATTATTTGTGGTGGATATTATGGGGCAGGGCTCCCCTTATTTCTGTAAGCTGATCTGTCCGGCAGGTACGCTGGAAGGCGGGCTTCCACTGGTGCTTTTGAATAAATCCATGCGCAGTGCAGTGGGATGGCTCTATGTGTGGAAGAATACGATCCTGGTGATCACAATCATACTCTCCATTATCATTTATCGGCCGTTCTGTAAATATATCTGTCCGTTGGGTGCTTTTTATTCTGTATTTAATAAAGTTTCTGTTTTCCGTTATCGAGTGGATGCAGAAAAATGCGTTCACTGTGGAAAATGTGCAAAAGCATGTCAGATGGAAGTAAATCCGGTGGAAAACCCGAACAGCTTAGAATGTATTCGCTGTGGAAGATGTAAAAAGATCTGTCCGACACAGGCAATTCAGTGTGGGACAAAAAGAAAATGAAATTTTTATATGGGCTTAATATCAGATGATAATCAATATTAAGCTTGTATAACTTCTTTTTTGGTATATAATACTATTAAAATCAAAAAAGAGGAGATTAGTTATGCCAGAAAAACATAAAAGAAAACATCTGACATCCTTTCAGATGATTATTTTAGGTTTTGCAGGAGTGATTCTTTTGGGATCACTCCTGCTTATGTTACCCGTCTCATCTGCGGAGAGAGTTGTAACGCCATTTGATCAGGCACTTTTTACTTCAACTTCTGCTGTATGTGTGACGGGTCTTGTTGTGCAGGACACAGGAAGCTACTGGTCAGGTTTTGGACAGGCAGTGATATTGCTGCTTATACAGACAGGCGGCCTGGGAGTTGTAACGGTTGCCGTTTCGGTGTTTATGCTGTCAGGACGAAAGATATCACTGATGCAGCGAAGTACCATGCAGGATGCCATCTCAGCACCAAAAGTCGGTGGTATTGTCCGCCTGACAAAGTTTATTCTGAGAGGAACGTTTCTGATCGAAGGAATTGGTGCGGTTTTGCTTCTTCCGGTATTTTGCCGTGATTTTGGAATAAAAGGTATATGGATGTCGATTTTTCATTCCATATCGGCCTTTTGTAATGCGGGATTTGATATACTTGGTACCGCAGATAACACTTTTGTATCATTGAGTGGTTATGCCGGAAATTTCTGGTTAAATATAGTGATTATGCTTCTGATTATCATTGGTGGCATTGGTTTTCTTACATGGGATGATGTTTATACGAATAAACTCCGATTTAAACGTTATCGTATGCAGAGCAAGATTATTCTGTTAACGACCGCAATCCTGATTTTTGTCCCGGCGATCTTCTTTTTTGTCTGTGACTTTGGACAGGTATCGATTGGGAAACGGACGCTGTTATCGCTTTTTCAGTCTGTAACGACAAGAACGGCTGGTTTTAATACCGCAGATCTGTCATCGATGACTGAGGTGGGACAGGCGATCATGATACTTCTTATGCTAATGGGAGGATCACCAAGTTCTACAGCAGGTGGCATGAAAACAACGACAGTGGCAGTCCTGCTTTTGAATGCGTTTGCGACATTTCGAAGTCGTGAGGATGCGGGGGCTTTTGGAAGAAGATTCGACAGTCAGGTAATAAAAAATGCCGCAACGATAGCAATGCTGTACTTTGTATTGTTTTTCTTTGGAGGAATAACCATCAGTGTTTATGAAGGGCTTTCATTGCAGCTTTGTCTGTATGAGGCTGCTTCAGCAGTAGGAACCGTAGGACTTACTCTGGGAATCACACCGGGGCTTCATATCCTGTCACGACTGATACTGATCGTGCTTATGTATCTGGGACGTGTAGGAGGACTGACCCTGATCTATGCGGTAGTGTCCAGAAGAAATACAAATGCAAAAATGCCATTGGAAAAAATAACAGTTGGATAAAGGAGAGAGAGCATGAAGAATATTTTACTTATTGGTCTTGGACGATTTGGAAAACATATTGCAATGCAGCTGAATGAAATGGGACACGAAATCATGGCAGTGGATATCAATGAGGAGCGAGTCAACAGAATCCTTCCTTTTGTTACCAATGCCCAGATTGGAGACAGTACAGATGCCAGTTTCCTGGAATCACTGGGAATAGGAAATTTTGATATCTGCTTTGTTACCATTGGAGGCAGTTTTCAGAATTCGCTTGAGACAACATCATTATTAAAAGAACTGGGAGCAAATCTGGTAATTTCCCGGGCAGAGCGTGACGTACAGGAAAAATTCCTTTTACGGAATGGTGCAGACAGAGTCGTTTATCCTGAAAAACAGGTGGCAAAATGGGCATCTATCCGTTATGCGGATGATCATATCCTTGACTATATGGAAGTAGATGCGTCTCATGCGATCTTTGAAGTAGCAATCCCAGATGAATGGATTGGAAGATCTGTTGGAGAACTGGATATTCGAAGAAGATATAATATAAATATTCTTGCAGTAAAAAAAGAAAGAGAAGTCAGTGTGACAATTTCTGTAGATACAGTTCTTGAAGCTGACAGTACGCTTCTGGTTCTTGGAGATTATAAAGCAATTCAGAAATTTTTCCACATCTGATAACAGTGAATTAACAGACAGGTGAAAGAAGTGATTTTTAGGGGGAGAGAGTCATGATTTTTGGAATGACATATTTTCAGATATGCCTGTATTTTCTGGTTTATTCTTTTGGCGGCTGGGTTGTTGAAGTTA
>OGZP01002968.1_pt1 | contig 10139 bp, 9 predicted proteins | sample 1576811 | NCBI WGS metagenome assembly OGZP01 (sample SAMEA3541553, study PRJEB24748) | human gut metagenome | biome: human gut; feature: human-associated habitat; material: faeces | place: China | collected 2012
CCATCCATATCGCTCATCTTCGTATGGCAGTGGAGCTCCACTCGCTTCACCGGGGCATTATCCACACGCTTGGAGGTAAAGTCCTCGCTCTTCTTAATGCCCACGATGGAACCGATAGTCAGCTCGCCGTCGAACTTATCAATGGTGGTGATTCCCTTGATCTTGATGAAGTTTCCTTCCTTGATAGCCGCAGTGGCGTCCTCCTCCTGACCCTCTCTTAAGAACATCTTTACAGTAATACTGTCTGTAAAGTCTGTAAGATCGAAGATCATGAGCTTGTTTCCGCTCCGGAGTTCCCGCTTCTCCGCCCGGATCACTTTACCGCGGATCACGACCTCGCCGATCTCACCATCGATGTCATGGATATTCACCGCATCGCCCTCAAAATCGCGCCCGAAAAGAACATCCGGGTTCTCCGACTTTCGGTACGGGATCCTTCCGTCGGAGCCTTTCCGGAAACCGCCGGAGAATCCGCCCTTTCCCTTCTCTCCGAAGGTCTTCTTCGTGAATCCGCCGCCGTTCCCGTTCTGTCCGCTGCCCGCGGACTTTCCAGTCTGGTTTCCGCCGCCCTTTCCAGCCGCGTCCGTCTTCTGCTTTGCAGCTCCAAAACCGGCCGATGTCTTTGTGCCGGAACCGCTCTTTCCACTGGCTGCCTTTCCCGGATCCGCGCCGGATCTGGCGCCGGAAGCTCCAGATCCGGCCGCACTTTGAGCTGCCATCTGAACATCCGCGTTTCCATTTCCATCCCCGAATGTCCCGTTAAATCCGCCGTTTGACGTTCTTTCATCCCAAGGGGCACTCTCCGCTGCACCTTCTAAGTAATTCTCCTCACTCTGTGCACCTAAAACGAGTTCTCCTCCCGGCTTCATGAATACCGGCTGGTCCATCGGGTCTTTCTTTTCACTCTCTTTATATAAAAATTCCACCTCAGCCGCAAGCCCGCAGCGCTCCGTGAAGATCTTTTCCAGTACCCGTCCGACTTCCTTAGACCGCTCCCTGTAGATCAGATTGTCCTCGATGGTCATGACCATCTTATCGTCGGTGACAAACTTCGTGTCCGCCCGGCGGAGAATATTATACTCGATCATGCCGTAGTTTTTTAACTCCATGAGGATACTGTCCCGGTAGACATCGTAGAGCTTCTCCGGGGTATACTGTGCCGAGAGGCGGTATTTCTCTAAGATCTTGATCGTGATCGGTCTCCCCGGGAACAGTTGTTTCGCGATCCCCTCCTCTAAGGCATAAATATTCTTTTTATGGATCAGCCGGGGACTCCGGATATAAACACGAATAGAGCTTCTGTCCTTTGTCATGGTGACCTTTTCCACCACAACAAGCTTCAAAAGCTCTTTCAGTTCATCAGCAATATTAAGCCCCGGGAAAACTTCAAGGAATGGTTTTTCCATACTTATTTCTGCATCTCCTGCATCTTCAAAAGCTCTTCCCGAAGAACGGAAAGAAGTTCATGTTCCGGTACCTTTTTGATGATCTCTCCCTTTTTGATCAGGAGACCTTCGCCGATTCCACCGGCGATTCCGATATCCGCACTTCTCGCCTCGCCAGGTCCGTTGACCACGCAGCCCATAACGGCTACCTTCACATCAAGATCCATGCCGGATACCATATCCTCTACCTGATTTGCCAGGTGAATGAGGTCGATCTGGGTTCTTCCGCAGGTCGGACAGGAAATAACTTCCACGCCGCCCTTCCTGAGCCCTAACGTTTTCAGGATCAGTCTCGCGCTCTTTACTTCCTCCACCGGATCTCCGGTTAAGGAGACACGGATCGTATCGCCAATCCCCTCATGGAGAATGATTCCAAGACCCACGGAGGACTTGATATTTCCGGAAAGCAGTGTTCCGGACTCTGTGATTCCCACATGAAGCGGATAATTCGTCTTCTTTGCGATAAGCTCGTGGGCTGCCACACACATTAAAACGTCGGAGGACTTGATGCTGATCACAAGATTATCGTATCCCAGCTCCTCCACAACGGCCACTTCCTTCAATGCGCTCTCAACGAGAGCTTCCGCCGTCACACCGCCGTATTTTGCGAGGAGGTCTTTCTCCAGAGAGCCACTGTTTACTCCCACGCGGATCGGGATCCCGTACTCTTTCGCCTTGTCGACGACAGCCTTCACCCGCTCTCTCACCCCGATGTTTCCCGGGTTGATGCGGATCTTATCCGCTCCGCTCTCGATAGCTGCGATAGCCAGCCGGTAATCAAAGTGAATGTCGGCAACCAGCGGAATGTGGATCTGCTTCTTGATCTCGCGGATCGCAGCAGCCGCTTCCATGGTCGGAACCGCCACACGGATAATGTCACATCCGGCGTCCTCCAGGCGGTGGATCTGCTCTATCGTTGCCGCCACATTCTCCGTCTTCGTGTTGCACATGGACTGGATCAGAACCGGATTTCCCCCGCCGATCTTTCTGTCCCCAATCTGAATTTCCTTTGTATGATCTCTATACATACATCTCTCTCCCACTTCAAAAAACGAAATTTCACTCCTGCTAAAATATCATTCTCAAATCATTAAATACAACAAACACCATAAATGTCATGAGCAGTGCCATCCCGGCCATATTCACCGCGCTCTCCACTCTCTGGCTCACCGGCTGTCTCGTGACGAGTTCCCAGAGTAAGAATACCAGCCGTCCGCCGTCAAGCGCCGGGAACGGGAGCAGGTTCATAACGCCCAGGTTCGCCGAAAACATGACCATAAGATTTAAGAGGTTCATCACCACCGTCACGAATCCGTACTGGGTGTTCTCCTCCACCGTCTGATCAATGATCGTGACAATGCGGACAGGTCCTGCGATATCGTTTGTGGAGACCTTGCCCCCGGCGATCATCTTCAGGCTGTCGATCACCGTGAGGATCCAGTACCGCACCTCGTAGACGCTGTACTGCAGAACCTGCACCAAAGACTCCGGGGCATCCCGGTGTCCCTGAAGAATGACGCCGAGGTAATACCTGCCGTCCTTAAACTCCGGCTGGATCACCGTGTGTTCTGTCGTCCACGACGATGATGTTTCGTCATATCGTCTATACTCCACCTGCACGGGATCCTGTCCGGCCGTCATCAGGTACATGGAGATCTCCCTGGAAAGATGGATCTTTCTGCCATCAAGCTTTGTGATCACATCGCCCTCTTTCAGTCCAGCCGTCTCCGCAGGCATTCCCTCGGAGGTTCCGGCGATGACTGCAGGATCGATTCCGGCCCAGGATAAGATCACCAGGGAAAAAACGAACGCCAGGATAAAGTTGAAGATCGGTCCTGCGGCGATCACCGCCATCTTCGCCAATGGTCCCTTATCAAAGAAGGAAACTCCCTTCACATCCGGGACTTCTTCCTTTTCATCCTCATCTTCCCCGAATTCTCCAAGCATCGCACAGGAGCCGCCGAGGGGCAGAAGCTTTAAGGAATACCGGATTCCGGTCTTTTGGCTCACCCATGAGAGAAGTCTCGGTCCGAATCCCACCGAGAACTCCACCACGGCAATCCCGTTTAACCGCGCCAGGAGATAATGTCCAAATTCATGAAACAGGATGATTCCGCCAAGGACAACCACCGCTGCCAGATACCCAAGATCCAACTTTAATATTCACCTGCTTTCATTAAAACATCATAACTATTCAGTACCTTCATAGTTACATGCAAAAATCTATTCCAGATCAGCTTCGCTGATGGGATTTTTTCTTTCCAGCTCAAGTTTTCTTACGGTCAGCGCAGCAAGTGCGCAGACCTACTGAACAGTTGCAAAATATCATTCAATCTTTGCACATACCTTTGATGTGTAAAACAGCGTTTTTCAATCATTATACAGCTTTAGAAATTCCACTGCTTCTTCAGGAACTCGTAAGTCTCCGCTTCCGCGTCAAGCACCTCATCCAATGACGGATGGGCGATCTTCTTATGATGTTCCATCGCAGCCTTGATCATATCCGTGATCTCCAGATAGCTGATCTTCTTTCCGAGGAACTTCGCAACCGCAAACTCGTTCGCCGCGTTAAACACTACCGGCACGGAACCTCCAGCTTTTCCGGCATCTCTCGCGAGGGCCAGACCGCGGAAATTCTCGTAATCCGGCTTGTCGAATATGATTTCCTTCATGGACCAGAAGTCGAGACGATCTCCCTTCATTGGTCTGCGCTCCGGGTAATAGAGGGCATACTGGATCGGAAGCTTCATATCCGGCGTTCCAAGCTGCGCCATCACAGCGCCGTCCTCAAACTGTACCATAGAGTGGATCACACTCTTCGGCTGCACGACTACCTGGACATCGTCCATTCCCACATCAAAAAGCCATTTCGCCTCCATGACCTCGAGACCTTTGTTGACCATGGTGGAACTGTCGATGGTGATCTTCGCTCCCATGGACCAGTTCGGATGCTTTAAGGCGTCCTCCACCTGGACATTCTTCATCTGCTCTCTCGTCCATCCGCGGAACGGACCACCGGATGCCGTTAATAGGATCTTTTCAATCTTATTCCCGTGTTCCCCGTTTAAACACTGGAAAATCGCGCTGTGCTCACTGTCCACCGGAAGAAGACGGACCTTTTTCTCCTTCACGAGTGGGATGATGAGATGCCCCGCAGTGACAAGAGTCTCCTTGTTTGCCAGGGCAATGTCCTTTCCTGTCTCAATAGCTGCCATCGTCGGGCGGATGCCGATCATGCCCACCACTGCCGTCACGAGGATCTCATATCCTTCCATGACCGCAATCTCCAAAAGTCCTTCCATGCCGGAGACGATCTTCGTGCCTGTATCTGCCACACGGACAGCCAGCTCTTTTGCCTTCTCCTCGTCCCAGACACCGCAGATCTTCGGGGAGAATTCACGAATCTGGCTTTCCAGTGCATCGATGTTTCTTCCCGCCGCGATTCCCACAACTTCAATATCTCCGTTTGCACGGACTACATCCAAAGTCTGGGTTCCGATGGAACCTGTGGAACCCAGAATAGCAATTCGTTTCATCTCTTTGTCCTTTCCTACCGGATGCCCATAAACATGATGGCGAAATAAATCGCCGGGGCGGTAAAGATCATACTGTCAAACCGGTCTAAGATTCCGCCATGGCCAGGGATCAGATTTCCGTAATCCTTGATGTCATGGTTTCTCTTGATGGCGGAAGCCGCCAGATCTCCCACCATGGAGATTACCGCCGCGATGGCGCAGGCAGCTCCCGAGATCACGCCCGGATTTATCACCTGGATCATATTGTTCTTAAAGAAGGTCCCGTAGAGGAATCCTAAGACTGCCGCGCCCACGACACCTCCGATGGCACCCTCCACGGTCTTTTTCGGACTCAGCTTCGGGGTCATCTTGTGCTTTCCGAAAAGCTTTCCCGCGCAGTAGGCGAAGGTATCACAGCCCCAGGAACTTAAAAGGATCAGCCACACGAGGTATTTTCCGTCCGGCATCTCCCGCACCTGATAGAGGTAGGAGAACATGATCCCCACATAGAAGATTCCAAAGAACGCCACCGTGATCTGCTCCGTCCCGTACTTCGGGAACGTCACCACGTAGATCGTCATTAAGATCATGAGGGAAATGATAGCGAGGAACGTTACGTACTGCTCCCTGTTTCCCATGATCCAGTAATAAGCAACGACAGCCGCATATCCCACAAACCCCGGTGCCGATCTCTCGATCTTCATGACCCGGTAAAGCTCATAAAGTCCGATCAAGGAGATCGCCATGGAGCCGAAATAAAGGACTGTACTGCCCTCAACAAGCAGAAACGCCGCAATGATCACAAGGACGATTCCGCTGATCAGTCTTGTCGTAAACATAAGATCACCTCTTACTCCGTTTTTACCGCCGTAACTCCTCCGAACCGGCGTTCTCTCTTATTGTACTGGCGGATCGCGTTCAATAATTCTTCCTTATTGAAATCCGGCCACAGGCATTCTGTCACGTAAAGTTCTGAGTACGCGAGCTGCCATAACAGGTAGTTAGAGAGGCGAAGCTCCCCGCTGGTGCGGATCATGAGATCCGGATCCGGGATTCCTGCCGTGTCCAGGTAGGACGCGAAAACTTCCTCCGTCATATCCTCCGGCGCGATCTTCCCTTCCTCCACATCCGTCATGATCTTTCTCACTGCTCTCGTGATCTCATCGCGGCTTCCGTAGTTTACGGCGATCACAAAGGTCATTCCTGTATTTTTTTTTGTCTTTTCTTCCAGGACATTGATCGCATCTACGATATCCGACGCAAAACGGCCTCTCTCGCCGATCATGCGGACACGGATGTTGTTCTTTTCAGCCATTGCGAGAAGTCTCTTCGCGTAGAAACGGAATAACTGCATCAGCGCACCGACTTCCTCCTCCGGGCGTTTCCAGTTTTCTGTGGAAAATCCGTAAACTGTCAGATACCGGATTCCAAGCCGTGCTGCGTCCTCAACGACCTGCTCCAGTGTCTCACAGCCCTTTTTATGTCCAAGCTGTCTCGGAAGTCCGCGCTTCTTCGCCCATCTTCCATTTCCGTCTAAGATCAGCGCCACGTGGGCGGGAATCTTTAAGTTCTCTTCCATGATTGTTCTCCCTTTATCCTTTAGCTCGTTGCCCGCGCAGACTATGAGAAACGTAAGCATTTCTCAAGTTGCCGCGTCTTCTACACTCTGTTCCGGTCGTTGCTGGACAAGCGCCACTGGCGCTTAGCAACGTCAAAACCTCGTGCAAGCACGGGCCTTGACTCGTTGCCCGCGCAAACAAACGGGGACAGGAAAACTTCCCCTGCCCCCTGTCTGTTTTGTGTAGTAGGAAACTCCGATTAAACGGTAAGAATTTCCTTTGTCTTGTTCTCAACGGCCTTGTCGATCTTCTCGATGGACTTGTCGGTAAGCTTCTGGACTTTCTCGGTGAGCTCTTTTAAATCGTCCTCAGAGATCTCATCGCTCTTCTCCATCTTCTTGAACGCTTCATTCGCGTCGCGGCGGATATTGCGGATCGCTACCTTAGCGCCGTCGCCTTTTTTCTTAACATCCTTTGCAAGCTCTTTACGTCTCTCCTCTGTGAGCTCCGGGAATACGAGACGGATCACGGAACCGTCGTTGCTCGGGTTGATTCCAAGCTCGGAGGTCTGGATCGCCTTCTCGATCGGGCGGATCAGACTCTTCTCCCACGGCTGGATCAGGATCATTCTTGCCTCCGGAACGGAGATATTTCCGACCTGCTGGATCGGTGTCGGTGTTCCGTAGTAATCCACTTTGATCTTGTCAAGTACATGCGGGTTCGCACGTCCTGCGCGGATGGATGCGTACTCGTTTAAGAGGGCATCGATGGATTTTTCCATTTTCTCTTCATATACTTTTAATTCTTCGCTCATGGTTTCCTCCTGTTATCAGACGGTAACGATCGTACCGTTAATTTTTCCCTGCATGGCGTTCGCGATTCCATCCTTTTCGTTCAAGGAGAATACTGCCATCGGCATTTTGTGTTCCATACACATAATAGAAGCAGTCAGGTCAACGACACCGAGCTGCTTGTCGATCACTTCCCGGATCGAGATCTCGTCATACTTTTTCGCATTCGGATTTACCTTCGGATCACTGTCGTATACGCCGTCGATGGACTTTGCGAGGAGAATGCAGTCCGCATCCATTTCGATCGCCATCAGAGTGATCGTCGTGTCTGTAGAGAAATACGGCTGTCCGATTCCACCGGCAAAAAATACGACCATTCCGTGCTCAAAGTACTTGTTTGCACGGTCCTTGGAGAACAGTTTTGTCATATTTCCGCACTCAAACGGGGTAAGGATCTGTGTCTTCATTCCCGCGTTCCGGAAGATCTCGGATACATAAATACAGTTCATGACAGTCGCAAGCATTCCGATCTGGTCTGCCTTCGGACGGTCGATGGCGTCGCTTGTACGTCCGCGCCAGAAGTTTCCGCCGCCGATCACAACGCCGACCTGTACACCTGCATCAACAGATGCCTTGACCTGTCTTGCAACTTCCTTTACCGTATCTTCGTCAAAGCCAGTCTTTTTCGGACCTGCAAGGGCCTCTCCGCTGAGCTTTAAAAAAACTCTTCTGTTTTTCATTTTCTCTGATCTCCTCGTAATCTTCTGTGACTGTTTCGTTCCAGCCGCCACAAATCTCTTTTTCCTTTCCACAGGGCAGACCACAACCACCCTGCAGATTTAGGATAAGTATAACACACTTTTGTCTGTTTGCCAACAGTTTCAGACCGGCAGCACCGCTTATAAATGTTTCCTTGTCCTACTTCTTCTTATCTTCCCGGAAGCTCTTGAGCACCAGTGTCGTCGGATACCGGTATGCGTAGGTGCAGCTCTTCATAAGCTCCGCTTCCTCCGGATTTCTGCATACGCTGAGGATCATATTCTCTTCCTCGGAGGTCAGGTACGCCTCCCCGTTTCCGTCGCGTTCCTTGATATCTTTGTAGATCCGGTATTTCTTATAGTAGTCCGGGCAGGATCCCTGGCGCATCTTAACCGGCTCCGGAACGATATTGACCCGGTACTGATCCGACATTCTGGCCAGAATGTTGTGGATCCTTTCACAGTATTCCCTCGAGACGAGTCTCGGTGAAGGAATACAGATCATATAGTTCATATTTATGCCTTCCTTTGTCGTTTTTGAAAAAACAGATGACAGGCTTCTGCCACATGTCTGCATTAGTATAGCATGAAATCCGCCTCTTGTGAACCACAAAATGCAGGCAGCCGCACCGCCAGGTATTCCATATCGCCTCCGTGCAGAGCAAAAAACACCCGCGGCCGGATCGCTCCATGCCGCGGGCAGATAATTCATCGTAACTATTCAGTGCATTCATAGTTACAGTTCTACCTATATTAATGCTTCTTCTCCTCGTCCTTCAACAGGTTCGTCATGCTGTGCATGCTGATGCACAGGGTGGATGTGTTGTGAAGCAGGGCGGATGTCGCCGGGGCAAGCACGCCCATCACGCCTAAGATGATGAGACCAAAGTTGAAACTGATGACAAAGCGGTAATTTCTGTGAACACGCCGCATCAGCGCATTGCTGATTGCTTTTAAAGTCACAAGCTGGAACATCGCGTCCTCAGAGATTGTGATGTCCGCGATCTCTCTTGCGATCTCAGCGCCCTCGCTGATCGCGATGCCGACGTTTGCCGCGGAGAGTGCCGGAGAATCGTTGATTCCGTCTCCCACCATGATAACCTTATGGCCTGCGTTCTTCTCTGCTTCAACGAAGTTCGCCTTATCCTCCGGAAGGACCTCGGAGTGGTGCTCGTCCACGCCGACTCTTGCGGCGATGGCGCGGGCCGTTCTCTCGCTGTCTCCTGTCATCATGACGATCTTCTTGATACCAAGCTTCCTGAGCTCCTTCATAACTTCCGGAGCTTCCGGACGGAGCGGATCCTCGATGCAGATCACAGCCGCCAGTCTTCCCGCGATCGCGAGATACAGGTGGGAGTACTCTGCCGGAAGAGCTTCAAATTTCTCTTCTTCGCCCTCCGGGACTACACACTGCTCGTCCTCGAATACAAAATGGTAGCTACCGATCACGACTTTGTCCTCGCCGATATGGGATGCAATTCCGTGAGCAACGATATAGTCAACCTTAGAGTGCATCTCCTCGTGGACAAGTCCGCGCTCTCTGGAGGCCGCAACGACCGCGTTCGCCATGGAGTGCGGGAAGTGCTCCTCTAAGCAGGCAGCGATCCTTAACATCTCGCTGCGGTCACGTCCCTCAAAGGTCACAACGTCGGCGACCATCGGCTGTGCCTTTGTGAGGGTACCTGTCTTATCGAATACGATGGTGTCCGCCTCAGCGACTGCTTCCATGAAGGAGCCGCCTTTGACAGTCATCTTGTAGCTGCTTGCCTCTCTCATAGCAGAGAGTACGGAAAGCGGCATTGCGAGCTTCAACGCACAGGAGAAGTCAACCATAAGGATCGAGATCGCCTTTGTCACATTTCTTGTGAGAAGGTAAGTAACGATGGTTCCGCCGAGACTCCACGGAACGAGAGCGTCCGCAAGTCCGGATGCCTTTGTCTCTAAGGAAGACTTTAACTTCTCGGACTCCTCGATCATCTTCACAATGCGCTCGAATCTTGTGGATCCAGCTGCTTTCTTGACGCGGACGATGAGGTTTCCTTCCTCGACCGCGGTTCCGGCATAGACGTAC
>OGZP01002973.1_pt1 | contig 10125 bp, 10 predicted proteins | sample 1576811 | NCBI WGS metagenome assembly OGZP01 (sample SAMEA3541553, study PRJEB24748) | human gut metagenome | biome: human gut; feature: human-associated habitat; material: faeces | place: China | collected 2012
GGGCTCTTGATGGCCCTTCGGCCTGCGCATTGTTTGCCGGATGCGACATCGTCGTCGAGGCCGTGGATGATCCCGAAGTGAAAAAGAATCTCGTCGAAGCATTGCTGTTGGCCGGGCACCGTGTGGTTTCCGCCTCCGGCATGGCCGGGTGGGGCGGCGTTCCGATGACCGCCCGGAAGCTCGGAAGCCGTCTCGTCGTGGTTGGCGATCACGTCAGCGGTATCGGGCCCGGTATGCCGCCCCTTGCGCCTCGCGTCGTCATGGCCGCCGCTATGGAGGCCGATGCCGTTCTGGAAATGTTGCTGGGCGAGTGTCGCTGAAGCATTGGGAAAGGGAGGAAAGGTTTTCTGAAGGACGCTTTTCCCTACTCTCCTCAAAACCTATCTCTCCTTTTCCCTAAAACATTCGACGTTATTGAATCCCCGTTTCCCATTGTGCGATCCACAAAAGAAAAGTCCCGAACCGCATAAGGTCCGGGACTTGCTTTTTACCGAAATGCCGGGGGACGCCCTGTAAGGGGGGCAGCTTCCCGTGCCGCCCATCCCGCCATTGCCCTTACAAAGTTTTAGGGGGATGGGGTTCGTGGAGGGGAAAGGGCCCTTTCCCCTCCACGATTCACTTCATCTACACATTCTCAACCTGCTGGATGCCGTCGAGCTTCCAGGTGCCGTCGCCGGAGGCGGGGCGGACGAAATGCCAGATTTCGCGGACGTCGATGGGCGCTTCCTGCGAGGGGTCTTCGCGGAGCAGGACGTTGAAATAGACCTGCGCGATCTGCTCGTCGCCGACGGTGTCTACGGAGAGGAGCGAGGCGTTCACGAGCATGATTTCGGTGTTGCCGGGGGTCTTGTCCTCGGCGGCCTGCTGCTGGATCTCCTTCTGGAACGCTGGGGTGGAGAACTGGGCGATATCGGAAAGATCGCGCTTGTCCCACGCATTGTTCAGACGGGTATAGGCGGCCTTCGCGCCGCGAAGGAACTCTTCTTCATCGAATCCGGCAGGCTTCTTGGGTTCGTCCTGATACAGGGGCTGTTGGCCGGAAGACGGCGTGGTCAGCGCCTCCCAGTCAAAACCGCCCTTGCCGCTTTGGGGAGCCGCCGTACGCTGATGCGTCGAATCGGAGCCGGGCGTGCTGCGGAGCGAGTCGAAACCGCCCGCATTGGGCTGTCCTGCGCCCTGTGTTGCGGCGCGGCGTCTGCTGAAGAACTTGAACGCGAGGAAAAGGAGACCGCCGATAAGGATGATGTCGAGGAAGCCGCCGCCATTGAAGCCGCCGCCAAAGAGCAGCGAGCCGAGCAGACTGCCGGCGAGAAGGCCCCCGAGCATACCGCCCATGCCTCCGAAAAGACCACGGCTCGGAGCGGCGGAGTTGGCCATCTGCTGGCTCTGGCGGTTGGTCTGCTGATTGAACGAGGAGGAAGGATTAGAGGGCAGCGGTTTCGTGTAGGGCTGGCTCATGGACGGGCGTCCGCCGAAGGAACGGCCACCGCCGATACGAGCGGCGTCGGCCTCACCATAGGCGAAAGCCAGCATGACCAGAACCAGTACGGCGCTGAGACAGGCATAAAACGACTTGGGCATGATGTGTCCTCTGGATGGTTGGGCAGGCATTTCCTGCCGCTGGTTTGGGTGTTGCAGTGTATAGGGTAAGGACGAAGAGGGAAAAAAGCAAGCCCGGCACGTCCTTGCTGGGGAGCGCAACCGGGCTTTCTCATATGGCGGAGGCATCAGGGGCGCATCCATTGGTCGGAGGATGCGGCGAGCGCCTGCATGTCGTTGATGAGCTTGCTGGTGTGGTACCCGTCGGCCGCCGCATGATGGACGGAGACGGCGATCGGCAGGAGCGTGTCCGGCCCCTGAGCGAAGTACTTGCCGAAGGTGATGATGGGCGGCAGGAAGGGCGGTTCCGTGGCCTGCACATGGGCCATGCCGGTAAAGCTCAGCCACGGCAGCGCGGACATGGGACAGCAGTTGGCCGGCCTGCCGGGTTTGGCCCGGACGCCTTTGATATCTTTGTAGGTTTCCATGTCGTGCAGGACGTTTTGGTAGAAAACGGGAAACGATTCGTCGTACTCGCTCCAGACGTCCGAAAACGTTTTGTCGTCGTCATGGAAGATCGTATAGGACGGATTGATGAAATCCCAGTAGCCGGGCGCGCCGTGCTCGTTGAAGCCCATGCGGAATTCCCGGTTCGCGTTGATGGCCCGCGCCGCGATGTAGAGCAGGAGCGGGTAAAAACGCAGGCCGAGGGCCTTGCCGCGTTCGCGCAGGGCGGTGACGGCCAGGTGGGCTGTCAGGTCGTAACGGCATTTCACCGTGCGTATATAGTAGTCGAAATGCTCGCTGCGAGGCCATGCCGCCCGATCGAGCAGGTGAAACGAGGCATCGCGCATGGTTTATTTCTTGCTTGGAGCCGTGTTGGGGCAGTCGTTCATGTAGACCCAGAAAATGGTCTTGATTTCCAGCGGTTTCTGCTTGCCTTCGGGATCTTGGAGGGGATCGCCGGCCATACTGGTCGAGAAAGCCCACCAGCCGGGGAGCGGACAGACGAACGTGAAGACGCCCTGGCCGTCGGCTTTGACCTGCTGCGTGGCGCCGAAGGCGGAAATGGGCTGCGGCGTGGGCTGCTTATCCTGCTTTTTGGCCTTGGGCTGGGCCTTGTCGTCCTGCGGCGGCGCGTTGGGATCTTCCGGCTGGGCAACGTTGGGCTTGATCGCCGGATCGAGGCGGGCCACGTCGATGAGCGCCCCGGGGATGGGGGTGCCGTCGAAGAGGGCCTGCCCGGAGAAGGCCATGCCCGAGCACAGGCCGAAGGGGCGGCTCAAGGGCGAGATCTCAAAGCTGATGTTGGCGGGCTTGTCCCAGCCTTCGGCGGACCCGTAGGCCGGGATCTGCACCTTGGTGACGTACTGGACGAACTTGTCCTGTTCGGGGACCCAGCCCGCCTTGGTTTGCATGACGAGCTGGTAGACGCCGGGGTGGGGCAGGGAAATGTTTGTGGTCCATGCGCGAGCACCGTAGGCGACGACTTCGTCGAGGACGGAGAGGTGTTCGCTCCGGTCCATGTTGTCTCCGCTGTAGCGCAGTGCCGTGAAGACTTGCGGGCGTTCAATAGGGATGCCCGCGCCCGTTGCCGGATCAATGGCGCAGATGACGAGGTTGAGGGATGTTTTTTCCGGGTCGTCAACGATGGGGCTGTCGGGAAGGACCAGTCCGAAACCGGCATGGGCCGGAGCGGCCAAGAGCATGGCCAGTCCGAGGGTCATCAGGGTACGTCCGAACATGAAAGGCCTCCGCAGTCGGAATTCTCAGCTGTTTTTGGGGAGTGACTCGTGTGGGGAGCTCCAGTTGTACTGGAAATCGTGCTTTTCGCGCGGTGTTCTGGCGACGACGGCCACATCCACGGCGGCGGCCCCGGCATGTGGATCGAGCAGGGCGAGGGCGGCGCGGCGCAAGGTTGTGCCGGTCGTGTAGGTGTCGTCGACAAGCAGGATGCGCTTGCCCCGGACTTCCGGGAGGGAAAGGAACGCGCTCTTGAGGTTGGCGACGCGTTCGGCTTCGCTCAGGCCCACCTGATGCCGGGTGGGGTGCTGGCGGAGCAGCAGATCGGGCACGAGCGGCACGCCGAGGGCATCGGACAGGGGGCGGGCCAGTTCCTGGCACTGATTGAATCCGCGCTCGCGCAGCCGCGTGGAGTGCAGGGGCACGGGGACGATGGCGTCGGGCTTGGGCAGATCCTTGCAGGAGAGGGCGAGGAACCGCCCGAGCAGGTGCAGCACGGCGGGGTCGGCGCCGAACTTGCCGCGCAGGAGGAGCGTTTTCAGCGCGCCGCTGTATGCGCCGTAGAAGCGGAAATGCTCCCACGGCGGCGGCGTCTTTTGGCATGTCTCGCACAGGGCGGGCTCGGAGTCTGAGAAGGGCTGGAGTTCGCCGCACGAGGGGCAGTAGCCTCCCTTGCGTGGACGGAGCAGGGCCCGGCAGGAAGGGCAGAGGGGGATCTGCATACGCTGCTCGTTGTCGGCATCGGCTGGCAGTTCCCCCCGGTTCAGCGGGGAAAAAGGGATATGGCACAGGATACAGCGCCGCTCATCCAGCGAAGTGGCGTGGAGCAGATCCCGTAACGGTTGGAGAAAACGAAAGCTTCGTTCATTCATGATAGAAACGTGTGGCCTGTTCGGCGGCTTCGAGCCCGAATCGTTCAATCTGGGCAATGGCTTGTGAATGCAAAAGATCGGTGGGCCGCTCCACGCCGCGCAAAAGCAGCGGCTCATGCAGGCTGAATCCCAGCGTATCCAAAAAACAGCGCAGGATCAGGAGGTTGGCCTCAAAGAGCCTGTCGCCCCGCGTACGTGCCGCGCAAAGGACGGCATGGGCGGGACGGCGCGGCGTGCGCGTTCCTTCCCGGCGCTGTTCCCAAAAAATCTGTGCCCGGTCGATGAAGCCCTTGAGCAGCGCCGGGGGGCCATAAAAATAGACGGGGATGTTCAGGATGAGGCTGTCCGCGTGTTCCATCCGCCGGAACAGCTCCGCAACGTCGTCCCCGTCAAAGACGCAATGCCCCGGGTGTGCGGAACAATAGCCGCAGCCGATGCAGGGATGGATCGCGTATTCCCTCAGCCTGATGCGGTCCACGGTCGCGCCGCGCGACAAAAGGGCCTGTTCCAGCAGACGGGCGGCGGCGTCGGTGCTGCCGTCGGGATGCGGACTGCAGGCCAGAAGGCAAACGTGCGGCGTTTGTTCGGGAGGGTCCAGTTCGGCGCGGGAAGGGAAGGGCGATTCCATGAATCCTCCTTTTGTCGGGCGGAGAACACGTTTGTGCCGGAACGCCGGAGAAAGGCTGGTTTAAAACCATTCTCCCCGACAGGGAGGATGTCAATGATTTTGGGAAAACGCTCCGGCCCGGAGTTTGGGCCGGAGCGGCGGCTTCTAGTCGGAGAAAACCCATTCGAGGATGGCTTTCTGGGCGTGCAGGCGGTTTTCCGCTTCATCCCAGACAATGGAGGCTTCGCTTTCCATGACCTCGTCGGTCACTTCCTCGCCGCGATGGGCGGGCAGGCAGTGCAGGAACTTGACGCCGGGAGCGGCGAGGCTCATGAGTTCGCTGTCCACGCAGAAGCCCTTGAAGGCTTCCTCGCGCTTTTTCTGCTCCTCTTCCTGCCCCATGGAGGCCCACACGTCGGCATAGATGTAGTTCGCGCCGTCGACGGCGAGCTTGGGATCGTGGGTCAGGAAGATCTTCGCGCCGGACTGGAGCGCAAGGGCGAGAAGCTGCTGATCGGGCTCATAGCCGGGGGCGATGGCCATGTTGAGCTGGAACGGGAAGTACATGGCGGCTTCGATCCACGAATTGGCCATGTTGTTGCCGTCGCCCACCCAGGTTACGGTGACTTTGGAGAAGTCGGGGGTGCGCTCGTAGATGGTCAGGAGGTCCGCCATGAGCTGGCAGGGATGGCCCTGATCGGTGAGGGCGTTGACCACCGGGAGGGAGCCGTATTCGGCGAGTTCGTCGAGCTTTTCCTGGCCGAACGTGCGGACGATGAGGCAGTCCACGTAGCGGGAGAGTACGCGGGCGGTGTCGCGCAGGGGTTCGGAGCGGCCGAGCTGGCTTTCGGCGGGGGTCATGAAGATGGTCGTGCCGCCGAGCTGGCGGACGGCGACGTCGAAGGAGACGCGCGTACGCGTGGAGGCTTTTTCAAAAATGAGCGCAGCAACCTGGCCGTCCATGCAGTGACCGCGATAGTTGGTCTCTTTCATTTCCTTGGCACGGCGGATGATTTCCCATGCCCCGCTGTGTCCGAGGTCGCGGATTCTCATGAAATGCTTTGGCATGACGTTCTCCTGTATGGACGCGTTGGAAAAAGTGAAAAGGTGATGCCCGGCGGGCGGAAATCGACTTTGCGAACACATTTTTTTAGAATCAATCGTACTAAAAGTAAAGGATGGGCAGGACTGTGAAAGGGATTCATCTTGATCCGCACCGCGGATACCGGGAACGCTGCGCCCCGCGTGACGGCGAGCACGGGTTTCAGCTCGTGATCGGGGAGACGGATCTGCGGGTGACGGCGGTGTCGCCCCTGCCGGAAGGCTTCAAGGATGCCTTGGCGGCACGCGTGCGTACGCTACGCGGCGAGCTGGAGGCGTGGATTGTGCTGCATCCCGAATTCCGGCACAGCCTTGTGCCCGTCCCGCTGTCCTGTTCCGCCCCTCCTCCCGAAATCGTCCGGCGCATGACCGAGGCTTCGGCTATCGCCGGGGTGGGGCCGTTCGCGGCGGTGGCGGGGACCATCGCGCAGATGGCGGCGGAATCGCTCGTGGACCGCTCTCCGGATCTCATTATAGAGAACGGAGGTGACATTTTCATGTACTCGCGGCGTGATCGTGTGGTGGGGCTGCTGCCGGACCCCGAGTCCGGGGTGGTCATCGGGCTGAATGTGGCGGCGTCGGCGTGCCCGTTGGCGCTGTGCGCCTCTTCCGCGACCATCGGGCATTCCCTGAGCTTCGGGCAGGGCGAGCTGGTGCTTGTGCGCTCCCCGGACGGGGCGCTGGCGGACGCGCTGGCGACGGCGTTGTGCAACCGTCTGCAAGGCCCCGGCGACGTCAAAGCCGTGGTGGGCTATGCCCGGCGCTTCGTGAAGCATGGGCTCACCGGGATTTTCGCCCAGTGCGGGGGAGCCATCGGCGTCTGGGGCGACATGGAGCTGACGGCGGTGGAGCAAGATTCTTGAAGAGCGGGGGAAGCATCGGAGATAGGGGGGACGTTTCTGAAGGCAGGGGCCCCCTTCCCCTCCTTCCCCAAAACTGCCGGCGCGGAGCCCTTCCCGCCCTTTCCAAAGGGGTATATCCCTGCCCGCAGCCTTTTCCGGCACAGAGTACCTTTTGTTATGAATCTCATCTCAATGCCGAAGTGTTCCAATCATTATTATGGGTAGAGCCATGCACACCATCACGCAACTTGCACCTGACGATATCCCCGCGGCGGCGGAGGTCATTCGGCAGGCGTTCGCCACAGTCGCCGAGGCTTTTGATCTCACGGAAGAGAACTGCCCCACGAACGGAGCCTTCCTGCGGGACGCGGCACTGGCCGAGGAACAGGAGCGGGGGACCGTCCTGTACGGCCTGTCCGATGAGGACGGTTTGTCCGGTTGCATGGCCCTCAAGCGGAAAGACGAGGCGACGTTCTCTCTCGAAAAGCTGGCTGTGGCCCCGTGGAGCCGGAACCGGGGATACGGCGGGGCGCTGGTGGCGCACGCCGTGGAGGAGGTGCGGCGGTCCGGAGGCGGAACGATCTGCATCGGGGCCATGTACGAAAACAGGAAACTGGTGCGCTGGTACGAGCGGCAGGGCTTCAGCATTACGGGAACCCGGAAGTTCGCGCACCTCCCGTTCGTGGTGTGTTTCATGGAGAAGAGCGTGTGAGGGCGGGGCGTCTTGGACAGGGCGGAGCACGGGTGGGATGCGGCGTTAGAAAGATTGATCAAGCGTTCAATTTGGACGATTGACCCCCTCTCAAAGGGGACGTACAAGGTTCTCATGAGAACTGAACATCCGAATGCTTCCTGCAATGTGGAACGTCCCGTCGTCTCCCTGCGCACCGTCATTATCGCCGTGGGGGCCGCCCAATTCATGCTGCCGTTCATGCTGTCCGGCGCGGGGCCGCTGCTGCCCGCCATCGGGCGGGATCTGCACGCCAGCGCCATGCAGTTGAGCCTCATCAACGCGGCCTACACGTTGTCGCTGGCGATTTTCCATCTGGTGGCGGGCCGGGTGGGGGACATGGTCGGGCGCAAGCGGCTTTTCCTCAGCGGCCTGTCGCTGTTCGTCGTCATGTCGGCCTTGCTGCCGTTCGTGACGAACATCTGGCTGTTCCTGTGCTGCCGTTTCGTGCAGGCGATGGGCACCGCCATCATGAACACCTGCGCGCTGGCGATCCTGGTGAGCTGCGCGCCGCCGGAACAGCTCGGCAGGGTGCTCGGGCTCACTTCCATCGGCGTGTACAGCGGCCTGTCGCTCGGCCCCGGCCTGTCCGGGCTTCTCGGCACAGCCCTTGGCTGGCAGTTCCTCTTTTTCAGCGTGGTCCCCATCGGGATCATCGCGTGGCTGCTCATGTACTGCAATGTCCGCTGCGACTGGAAGGACGCCCCGGACGATCCCTTCGACTGGCGGGGGAGCCTCTTCTATACGCTTGCCGTCAGCCTGCTGTCCATCGGGGCGATCTGGCTCTTTTCCGGCGCATGGGCGGGCGTCCTGTTCGCCTTGGGGGTGGTGTTCCTCGGGCTGTTCCTGTGGGAGGAGCGCCGTTCGCACCATCCCATCCTGGACGTCGCCTTCCTCGTGAAGAACAAGGCGTTCGCCCTGAGCACGCTGGCCTCCTTCATCAATTATAGTTCCATTTTCGGCGTGACCTTCTATTTTAGCCTGTACCTTCAAGGCGTCCACGGGCTGACCCTGCTCGAAACCGGGTTGCTCCTGTCGGCGCAGCCTGCCGTTCAGGTGTTTATTTCACCGCTTGGCGGGCGTATGGCGGACAGGCACGGCGCGGACATCATCGCCACGATCGGCATAGCGGTGTGCGGCGTCGGCCTGCTGCTGGCCTCTTCCCTCGACGGGGCGTCGTCGCTGTGGGTGGTCACGCTGGTCCAGCTTGTGATAGGCTCGGGCATCGCGCTGTTCGCGTCTCCGAACACCAGCGCGATCATGACCAGTGTGGACGAAGCGCACATGGGGCAGGCTTCGGGGCTGGTGGGTACGGCCCGCACGCTCGGGACGCTGTCGAGCATGGTCATCATTTCCCTGACCATGAACGCCTATCTGTGCGACGAGGCGCTCGGCCCGAACAATATTCCTGAGTTTCTGGAGGCGATGCACATCAATTTCGCCCTGTTCGGGATACTCAACCTGCTCGGGATCTTCTGTTCGCTCGGAAGGATGGGCGGCCGCGTCAGGCGTTTTTCGCATCGGCTGTTCCATCCGTGGAATCATCATTAAGACAGGTCGGTTATGACAAAGACACTTCTTCTGGATTGCGGCAGCGGCGGAAGGGCCTCCCAGCGGCTCATCAACGAACTCTTTCTCGAACAGTTCGACAATCCCATTCTCCGGACGCTGGACGACGCCGCCAAGCTGGAACTTTCCGGTCCCATCGCCATGAGTACGGACGGGTATACCGTCACCCCGCTGTTCTTCCCCGGCGGCAACATCGGCACCCTGGCGGTGCACGGCACGGTCAACGACGTGTCCATGCTCGGCGCGCGGCCCAGATATCTGACCTGCGGCTTCATCCTTGAGGAAGGGCTCGATCTCGATCTGCTGCGCAAGGTGGTGGAAAGCATGGCGGAGGCGGCCCGCAGCGCCGGGGTGCTCATCGTGTCCGGCGACACCAAGGTCGTGCCGCGCGGGGCCTGCGACAAGCTGTTCATAACCACGGCGGGCGTGGGCGAAATCCTTGCGGACCCGTCGCCGTCCGGCAGCGGCGCCCGGCCCGGCGACGCCATTCTGGTGAGCGGGGCCGTGGGCGATCACGGGCTTGCCGTGCTCGGGCAGCGCGACAGCCTTTCGTTCCTGCAAGGCGTCGAGAGCGACAGCGCCGCGCTCAACAAGATGGTGGAACGCCTGATGCTTGAGGTCGGGGATATCCATGTGCTGCGCGATCCCACGCGCGGCGGGCTGGCGACCACGCTGAACGAGATCGCCGGGCAATCCGGGGTGGTCTGTTCCATCGAGGAGGCCGCGATCCCGATCCACGATGCGGTGCGTTCCGGCTGCGACGTGCTCGGCCTCGATCCCCTGTACCTCGCCAATGAGGGCAAAATGCTGTGTTTTGTGCCGGAAGCCAAGGCTCAGGCCGCGCTCGACGTGCTCCGCTCCGAGCCGCAGGGACGCGAGGCCGCCCGTATCGGCACCGTGCTCGAAGCCGTGGCCCCGTCCCGTCCCGGTCAGGTCGTGCTCCAGACGCCCATCGGAGGCCGTCGCCTGTTGTCCATGCTCGAAGGCGACCAGTTGCCGAGGATTTGTTAGGAAAGTGAGGGAACAGGAAATGATGTGGGGAGGGGAGAAGGAACTTTTCTGAAGAACATGGTCGCAATTTACTGTTTGCCCGAGTAACAGTTTCATGGAAGCCTTAAGTAC
>OGZP01002980.1_pt1 | contig 10104 bp, 10 predicted proteins | sample 1576811 | NCBI WGS metagenome assembly OGZP01 (sample SAMEA3541553, study PRJEB24748) | human gut metagenome | biome: human gut; feature: human-associated habitat; material: faeces | place: China | collected 2012
GCAAGACCAGTGTTGACTGGTGCTTCTCCACCATGCCTTCCGAGGAGTGGAAGAATGGTGTTGGTTCTGCTCTGACCGCTTACGCAGCAGGCACCGGCGATTGGAACGCCGTTGTCACTGCCTTCGTTGATGGCTGGGCCAAGGAGTACAAGCTGGCTAACGGCTAAGCGATTCTGACTTTCCCCTTTTATTTGTGTAAACCGTAATGGGAGGCGGGCGAGCTGTTCGCCCGCCTCCCTTTGTTTTGGAGGTATATCATGCAAAAGGCCATCAGCAAATATTGGCCGGTGTTCGTGCTTCCTACGCTGATCGCGTTCATCATCGGCTTTATCTGGCCCTTTATCTGGGGCATCTTCCTTTCCTTCCAGCGCTTCACCACCGTGAGCAAGACCACCTTTGTGGGCATCCAGAACTATATCTCCGTGTTCCAGGATTCCACCTTCCTGCACGCTTTCGGCTTTACGGCAGCGTTCACTGTGGTCTCCACCGTGCTCATCAATGTCTGCGCCTTTGCCATTGCAATCGTGCTGACCCGCGGCATCAAGGGCACCAACATCTTCCGTACCGTCTACTTTATGCCCAACCTGATCGGCGGCATCCTGCTGGGCTATATCTGGCAGATCCTGCTCAACGGCGTTCTGGCAAATCTGCAAAAGCCCCTGCTGGCGCTGGATGCCAAGGCCGGTTTCGTCGGTCTGGTCATTCTGATGTGCTGGCAGCAGATCGGTTATATGATGATCATCTACGTGGCCGGTCTGCAAAGCGTGCCCGGTGACCTGATCGAGGCTGCCAAGATCGACGGTGCTTCTGACCGCGAGATCCTGTTCAAGATCAAGCTGCCCATGGTCATGCCCAGCATCACTATCTGCACCTTCCTGACCCTGACCAACAGCTTTAAGCTGTTCGACCAGAACGTTGCCCTGACCGCAGGCGAACCTGCCAACGCCAGTGAAATGCTGGCCCTGAACATCTACAACACCTTCTATGGCCGCTCCGGTGCTCAGTGGAAGGGCATCGGCCAGGCAAAGGCTGTGGTATTCTTCCTGATCGTTGTGGTCATCTCTCTGGCGCAGCTCCACTTCACCCGTTCTAAGGAGGTCCAGCAGTAATGATTAAACAGAAAAAGTTGTGGGATAACATTCTCACCGTCATCATGGCCCTGCTTTGCCTGCTGTGGATCTACCCCATCGTCCTGATTCTGCTGAACAGCCTGAAAAAAGAGGGTACCTTTACCACCTCTACCGTGTTCCAGCTGCCCACCAGTGAGAGCTTTGCAGGCCTTTCCAACTACGTCTACGGCGTGATCAAAATGGGCTTCCTCTCCAGTCTGGGCTACAGCCTTGTCATTACCGTTTCCAGTGTGGTCCTCATCCTGCTGTGCTGCTCCATGACAGGCTGGTACCTGACCCGGGTGAACAACAAGCTCAGCAAGTTTATGAACCTGCTCATCGTGTTCTCGATGGTCGTCCCCTTCCAGATGGTCATGTTCACCCTGTCCAAGACCGCAGATACCCTCAAGCTGAACACCCCCTGGAACATCTGCATCATCTATCTGGGCTTTGGTGCCGGTCTGGCTGTGTTCATGTTCACCGGCTTTATGAAGAGCGTTCCCATGGAGATCGAGGAGGCCGCCATGATCGATGGCTGCAACCCCATCCAGATCTTCTTCAAGATCGTGTTCCCCATCCTGAAGCCTACCATGATCTCCACCGCCATTCTGGAAACCATGTGGGTCTGGAACGACTACCTGCTGCCCACTCTGGTGCTGGATATCAAGAAGTACCGCACCATCCCCATGGCGATCCAGTACTTCCGCGGCGGCTATGGCCGTGTGGAACTGGCTCCCATGATGGCCTGCATCATCATCGCCATCATCCCCATCATCATCCTGTACATGACCTGCCAGAAATACATCATTGAGGGTGTTGTTGCAGGCGCTGTCAAGGGCTAAGGAGGAGTTCACCATGCGAGCATGCGGCATTCTGATGCCCGTTTTTAGTCTGCCGGGGCCATTTGGCATCGGCACGCTGGGGAAAGAAGCCTTTTCGTTCGTGGATTTTCTGGCCCGTGCAAAGCAGACCTATTGGCAGATCCTGCCCATTGGCCCCACCGGCTACGGTGACAGCCCCTACCAGAGCTTTTCTGCCTTTGCCGGGAACCCCTACTTTATCGATTTCCGTGTCCTGCACGAGCAGGGCTATCTGACCGCCGATGAGATTCCCGCTGAGGTTCCGGTTGGACCGGTGGACTACGGCGTGCTCTACCAGCAGCGCCCGGTGGTGCTGCAAAAAGCCGCCGATCGTCTGCTGGCTGCAGCCAGCGTGGAGTACAAAGACTTCTGCACGGCACAGAGCTTCTGGCTGGACGATTACGCCCTGTTCATGGCCATCAAGGCCGAACAGGGACAGGCAGGCCTGTGTGACTGGCCGGATGACCTGCGCACCCGCCAGCCCGCTGCCGTAGCCGCTGCCAGGGAGCGTCTGGCCGGGCAGGTGGATTATTTCAAGGCGGTGCAGTTCTTCTTCTACACCCAGTGGAACGCCCTGAAAGCCTATGCCAACGGCAAGGGAATCCAGCTGGTGGGAGATATCCCCATCTACGTCAGCCCGGATTCCAGCGATCTGTGGACGCGGCCGGAGCTTTTCCAGACCGATGGCCAAACCCACCTGACGCAGGTGGCAGGCTGCCCCCCGGATGCCTTTGCGGCAGACGGTCAGCTCTGGGGCAATCCGCTCTACGACTGGCCCCGCCATAAGGCCGAGGATTTTGCCTGGTGGAAGCGCCGGATGCAGCACGCTACTTCGATTTATGATGTCGTGCGCATCGACCACTTCCGTGGTTTTGAGAGCTACTACGCCATCCCTGCCGGAAACAAGACGGCGGCGGGCGGCCACTGGGAAAAGGGGCCGGATCGTGCTTTCATCAATGCCATCCACGAGACCCTGGGTCAGGGCGGCATCATTGCAGAGGATCTGGGATACCTGACCCCTGAGGTCAAGACCATGCTGGCTGCCAGCGGCTATCCGGGCATGAAGATCATGCAGTTTGCCTTTGACAGCCGGGAACCGGGCAACTATCTTCCCTACACCTACCCTCACAACAGCGTGGTCTACACCGGCACCCATGACAATGTGACCACCGAAGGCTGGCGGCAGTCTGCCAGCCCCGAGGATGTCCACTATGCCTGCCGTTACCTGCGCTGCCTGCCCGAGGATCTGACAGAGGCCATGATCTGCGCCTGCCTTGCCAGTGTTTCGGATATGGCCATCATCCCCATGGCCGACTGGCTGCATCTGGGCGCGGAGGCCCGCATCAACACCCCCAGCACCCAGGGAGCCAACTGGCAGTGGCGGCTGGACACCCCGCTTACCAGTCTGCTGGCCGAGCATATTGCCGATCTGACAGCACTGTATGACCGGGCTCCGGCTGCGGCAGACCGCTAAAACGTTTCCTTCTTCTTTTCTCCCCATACACAGACGGCAGGCCCCAGCCCCTCCTTTCCGGAGGAACTGGTGCCCGCCGTCTCTTTTTGCATTATTTTTCAATTTTCACACAACATTTTTTCGCCGCATCCCGCGCAGGACGTTCCATATATTTCCGCGCAGAACCGTTTCTTTTTTACAAAACGGCCACAGTATCTTCACAATTCTTTCGCATTTGGGGTTTCATCGCTCTCTTGTTGTTTTTGGGCAATTATGCTATAATCCAATTAGCTTCACGTCCGCCTTTGCGCGGATTTTACGAACGAAAGGAGTTTTCCACCATGGAATTTACCTATCAGAGCACGATGCAGCTGCCCGCGTCCTATGCGGTTCTCTCCGAAGATGAAATGGTCTACACCGTTGGCGGCGCTTTTGAGCTGAATATCAACGCGCAGGATGTCCTGAATTTCACCGTTAATGTCGGTGTCAACCTGGTACGTATGCTGGGTCAGGCTGCCATCAGCAACACCATTGCCGGTATCATTGACATGCGGAACGATGGTCTGACCACGATGGGTGCCATTGAGCATTACTGGGGCCGCCAGACTCCCGTTGGCAAGACCATGACTGTGGTTGCTGCCGGTTTTGCAGGCGTTTATGTCTACTACTGGGCTAGGTCTGCTATTGAGAGCTTCCTGTCCATTTACAATGACATGCGGAACATCTACAACGAGAGCGAAGCCAAAAATCAGGCACAGGCCGCAGGTACAGCAGCTCTGGCCGCCTGAGTAAATCTTTGAAAGGAGCCTTTTATGGAAAACTTGCGTATGCCTGCATCTTATGCAACGCTTCCGGAAGAAGAGCTGCCGGAGATCTTTGGCGGCGGAGAACTGGGAGATGCATTGGACAGCTTTACGGATAACCTCCACCTGGACGATTTCTTCTTTCAGGGAGGGATCCTCTCCATCTCCATCTCGTTTGTGCCTCTGCTCCTGTTCAATGTTGTTGTTTCCGGCTACCGGTTTGTAGAAAACATTTACAAGAACCTGTCCAACTGGTTCGGTTATCACGATGATACCTTCTCTGCCGTTTCTAGTTTCACGGATGAAATGCGCCAAAAACAGCAGCAGCGCGGTATCTGAGTCCTTTTCCCTAATGTAAAACGCCGATTGGAAGTCATCTTCCAGTCGGCGTTTGTTGTATAATGAAAAGGGGCTATTTTGCAACAGCCCCCTTTTTTAGTTTCTATCATTACCCTTCCGCTCCGGAGGCCTACCTTATTGCAGCATTTACCTGGGCAACAAAAATGTAAAAACAAGAATGGGCGAAAAAACATTGACCGCAGCATGGATTACCCAGCCATACAAAATGCTTCCACGGGCTTTTTTTAACGAAAGCCATCCTAAGGCATAGCCTATTCCGCCCGTCAGGGATACGATGAGGAACATGGCGAGGAGGTTCTTGTCTGGCAACGCAGCGATGTGAACCATGCCAAAAATGAGAGCTTGCAGGGCGTTTCCTATGGTTTCTCCCCATTTATTGCACAACCGTTTGCAGAGAAACCCACGAAAGAGAATTTCTTCCGATAAGGAAGTCTGCACGACAGCCCAGATCAAGATGACAGTAAATGTTTCGATGCTCCACCCGGTTTGTCGAAATGCGTCCACTGTAAATCCTTGATAATTCAAATTGCCAGATCGATAGAGCCACAGATAGGGTAAAAATAGTACCACTAAAAATCCCACAAGGATACAAAACATGATCTTCAAAGGTGGGGTAGGAGCAGTTTTGAGCCCCAGCCATTTGAAAAAACCGGTGGCCCTTTTCTGTGTCAGAAGATACCACACAAAAGGAATACTTAGAAAAATCAAAAGCTGGAAAACTGCACTTATGATCTGGTTAAGCAAAATCATACCATTCCTCCGTCATTGGGCTTTGTTTCCTCATCCATCCGGAAAATGCAGCCGGGTGGTCAACGCTATTATACTACGACGTCCATGGAAAGTATACACCGGTTCAAAATTGAATAATTAAGCTTCCATCCTGGATGCTTCCCTGAATTTAGAGGGAGGAATCCATTTTGTTTTCGCTTGGGTCCTGCTGTTATTGTAATAGTTGATATAATCAGCCCTTGGGTTGACGGAGACCGTTCAAACGCTTTATTCAGCATATCTTTAATTTGTTCCATGTTCGGGCTGGTGGAGAGATTGTAAGAAACAATCTCATTTGTGTTCATATTTGCGGAGTTCTTGGACGAGCGCAGCTTTTTCGCCTTGAGTTGCGCTGCGCATCGCTCTTCTCTCAAGGCAATCTCTTTTTTTACGACAGCAATCTCCGCTCTCAGACGCTCATTCTCTGCTCTGAGCCGAATCATTTCTTTGCGCTCTGAAGGGGTCAGTTCTGCTGGTACTATTTGCTTCTTCATAGCAGGCTCCTTGGGCGACCGTCCTTTTCGTTGTGCGGCCAATCCCTGATACCCTTTCATTTTGTATTCATAACTGTATCGCATAAAAATACCCCCAACACTGGATATCCAGTATTGGGGGTACATATCACCGGAGTGTGAAGCTCTTTTTGTTTGGCCGGATCCAGATGTTCAAATGACCCGCAGGGCCCCCTGCTCCCGCAGACGGAGCAGATAGCAGCTGCCCGCACCGAACACCTTTTCTATCGCGTCGTGATATTTTGCAGTCAGCATACCGGGTACAAACGCCTGAATGGTCCCTGCAAAGCCGCCGCCCTGCATCCGCCAGGCTCCCCCCTGCCCCTCCAGCAGAGTCTGACTGAGGGCAAGCGCCACCGAGAGCCCCTGATGCCGTACGTCTGTGGAGCAGTAAACGTTCTGGCACAGGGCAAAAGAGGCATGTCCGCTTTCCAGAATCAGCTGCAGGAGGGCATTGAAATCCCCGCTGACCAGGGCATTCCGCTGGGCCAATGCGCGGGCATTCTCCTCAAAATAGTGGATCGCACGCAGAACGGCACGATCCCCGCAGGCCTTGCGCAGGCGTGGCAGAGCCGTCCAGAACTCCTGTTCCTTGACCTGCCCCAACACCTTACCGCCCAGACAGGCCGCCACCGATTCCATTTCATGCCGGATGGCCGCAAATTCACCGGTCAGCTCGCTGTGACTGCCCCGGGTATCGGTCACGCAAAGGGTCATGTCCGCCGGGAGCAGCCCTGCCGTGTGGATCTTTTCTATCCGGAGCTTCTTTGGGTCGGCAAAATCCGCAAAGATGACCCCGCCCACGGCACTGGTCAGCTGATCCAACAGGCCGCTGGGTTTTCCGAAATATGTATTTTCCGCATACTGGCAGATCTTCGCCAGCTCCGGCGCAGTCAGGCCACAGCCATATTCCCCGTTCAGGATGGCCGCCATTCCCATCTCGAAGGCCGCCGAGCTGGAAAGCCCGCTGCCCCGGAGCACGTCGCTGGCGGTATAGGCATCGAAGCCACCCACCGTCTTTCCCTGTGCCCGGAAGCCTTCCGCAATGCCCCGGATCAGGCTGGCCGAATGGGTGCTCTCTCCCTGCTGGGGCTCAGCCTCGCTCAAGTCAATGACATCCAGCTTGTTGAAGCCCCGGGATTTGACCCGGATAAAACCATCGTCACTGGGGGATGCCACTGCGACCAGATCCAGCGTCACCGCTGCCGCAAGACCATACCCGTGCTGATGATCGGTGTGGTTGCCGCCCAGCTCCGCCCGGCCCGGAGCCGAGTAGACATGCACCTGCCGCCCGGGGCCATAGTACAGCTCAAACTGTTCCAGCGCGGCGGCATACCGCTGCCGCTGGCGGGCCAGCACCGCCGGTTCTGTGCCATAGAGCGTGCAGAACGCTTCGTCCCACTGCCCCGCAAGGATCTCCCGTCTGAGTTGTGTACTGGTCGCCATGGCCGTTCCTCCTCCACAAACGTTCTCCGCAAAGTCCGTGCATGAAGGCTCCATGCACTTGGGTTAGCCTTATTGTACTTCATTCCGCCCTCTTTTGCAATTTGAATCCGCAAAAAATCCAATTTCAGCGCGAAAAACAAAGTTTCGGATGTACTTTTGTTGAATTTGCAGATACAGTTATGATATACTGGGAATAAGAATGCGGTCAACTGGAGGAAACGATCATGGCAGATGTCTACAAGCAGTCCTTCAAGCAGAATTACACCAATAATATTGAATTATCCATCTTCAACTGTGGTCTGGAGCGCTGTGCCCCGGGCCAGACCTGGGGCCCCGGTATCCGGGATCACTACCTGATCCATCTGGTGGTCTCGGGCAAGGGCACCTTTGAAGTGGGCGGCAAGACCTTTGAGGTCGTGCCGGGAGATCTGTTCTTTGCCCGGCCCAGTCAGCTCATCCGCTACTCTGCCGATGAGCAGCAGCCCTGGGAGTACAGCTGGGTCGGCTTCAACGGTGCCTGCGCTCACAAACTGGCGGCACAGCTGCCCTTTACCGACACTGCTCCTGTGCACCATACGCAGGACCCGGAGGGAATGCGGGCAGCTCTGACCAACATCTATTCTTCCCGTGGGTTAGAGCCTCAGGATGAGGCTGCCATGGTGGGGTACCTCTACCTGTTCATCTCTGCCCTGATGAAGGAGACCAGCGAGACGCGCCCCCACAACGCTTCCTCCTCCAATCAATATGTGCTGAACGCCATCAAATACATCCAATTCAATTATTCGCACGACATCTCCATTGATGATGTCGCTAAGAGCGTGGGCGTTTCCCGCAGTCATCTGTACCGGGTATTCATGCTCAATGTGGGCAAGAGCCCCATCGATTATCTGACCGAATACCGCATCAACGAGGCCTGCAAGCTGCTGCGAGCCGGAAACCTTTCCATTGCAGAAGTCGCCATCTCGGTGGGCTTCTTTGACCAGTTCTATTTTTCCCGGGTCTTCAAGCGGGCCAAGGGGATGCCGCCCAGCAAATACATTGCCGCTCAGAGCGAAAATACAGATGCTCCCGCTTCGGAAGAAGCCTGACCCAATCCATTCCAAAGGAGATTTTCCATGCCCTTACAGAAAAATCAGGTGCTGACCCTGACCATTGAGCGCCTGTCCAACGATGGCAGCGGCGTTGCTCACAGCCCGGACGGCGAGGCTGTGTTCATACCCGGCACCGCCCCCGGTGACGTTGCCGCCATCCGCATCGTTAAAGATTGCGGCCGCTACGCTTTCGGTATTCTGGATGCCATTCAGACTCCCTCGCCTGACCGTATCCCGGTAGATTGTGCAGTTGCCGGCCCCTGCGGTGGCTGCAGCCTGCGGCATCTGGATTATGCAGCTGAACTGCGCGCCAAGGGCGAAAGCGTTACCGATGCTTTCCGCCGCATTGGCGGGCTGGATGTACCCGTGCTGCCGCCCCTCCCCTCCCCCGAGATCGACCGCTACCGCAATAAGGTTCAATTCCCGGTGGGCCGTGATAAGAATGGCAAGCCCTGCATCGGTTTCTACGCCGGGCGCACCCACCGCATCGTTCCCTGCCCCGACTGCAAGCTGCAGCCGGATGTGCTGAACGAGATCGGCAATACCCTCTGCGATTTCTTTGCCGCCCACAACATCCAGCCCTACGATGAGCAAACGGGCAAGGGGCTGGTTCGTCATGTGTTTCTGCGCCGGGGTGTCCACAGCGGCCAGATCATGGTCTGCCTGGTCTGCACCCGGGCAAAGCTGCCCCAAGCAGAGGAGCTTTGCCGCACACTGACTGCGCAGTTTTCCGATATCGCCACCATCCTGATCAATGTCAACACCAGAAACACCAATGTGATCCTGGGCAGTGAGACCCACACCCTGTACGGCCCCGGGTTCATCGAGGACACCCTCTGCGGCGTTCCGGTGCAGCTGGGCCCCTTGTCGTTCTATCAGGTCAATACCCTGGCCGCTGAGCGGCTCTATGGCATTGCCGCAGAATATGCTCAATTGACCCCGGATGACCTGCTGCTGGATCTCTACTGCGGCATGGGCACCATTGGCCTGTCCATGGCAGACCATTGCCGGGAGCTCATCGGCGTGGAGATTGTGCCTGAGGCCATCGAAAGCGCCAAGGCCAATGCTGCCCGCATGGGTGATGCCATAGCCGCAAAGAGCCGCTTCTTCTGCGCCGATGCTGGTAAGGCGGCCTCTCAGCTTGCCGCCGAGGGATTGCACCCGGATGTTGTGATGCTCGACCCGCCCCGCAAGGGCTGTGACGAAGCCACTCTTTCCGCCGTCGTCACCATGTCCCCCCGCCGGGTGGTCTATGTCAGCTGCAACCCCTCCACCGCCGCCCGGGATGCCAAATGGCTGGAAGAGCATGGGTATCGGGCAGAAAAGGTGCAGCCGGTGGACCTTTTCCCGAGAACGAAGCATTGCGAAGCGGTTCTCCTTTTGACCAAACTCAATGTCGAGCGGCACATCGAAGTGGACGTCAGCATGGATGAGCTGGATGTGACTGCTGCGGAGAGCAAGGCGACTTACAACGAGATTCGGGAGTACGTATGGGAACACCACCAGTTGAAGGTTTCCAATCTCTATATCGCACAGGTGAAGCAGAAGTACGGCATTATTGAGCGGGAGAATTACCATAAAGCGAAAAACGAGAATGCAAAGCAGCCTAAGTGTCCGAAGGAAAAAGAGGATGCGATTGTGGAAGCGTTGAAGCATTTTCAGATGATTTGATACGCAATCACCCCAGAGAGAATAGCCTCTT
>OGZP01002982.1_pt1 | contig 10103 bp, 9 predicted proteins | sample 1576811 | NCBI WGS metagenome assembly OGZP01 (sample SAMEA3541553, study PRJEB24748) | human gut metagenome | biome: human gut; feature: human-associated habitat; material: faeces | place: China | collected 2012
GAGGATAAACCATGGAATACTGATCTTTTGTCCTTTGCTCTTGAATATAAATGAATATTTGACAGAAGCAAAAGTACAGGAAATAGAAGATCTTTTGGAAATAGGAAAAAAAATAGACGGATTTTATGCTGTCATGCAGGTTGGGAGCTATTTGAGTGGGCATAAAAAAGAAACACAGGAAGAGATGAAAGCACTTGTTCAGGCTGCCAAAGGGATTCCGGTAAAACTTATCACGGAAATTGGTGTTTTAAACAAAGAACAGATCAATGAGGTATGTGAGATGGCGATAGAAGCCGGTATTACATCATTGGTTACATCTGCCGGGTTTATGCCATATGAAGTACCTTTTGCAGGAAAAGAAGCTTATGAGACGATTGTATCAGCTTCCAAAGGCAAGTTGGAAATTATAGCAAATGAAAATATACAAACAAAAGAACAGGTTGAAGAGTTATTCAAATTGGGAATTCATAAAGTTTGTACAACAAAAGCTTATGAAATATTAAAAAAATAGTAGAAAAGAGGAAAAAAGAATGAAAGAATTGACAGTAAAAGAATTAGCGGCTTATTTTGATCATACCCAGTTAAAAGCCTATGCACAGAAAGAAGATTTTGAAAAACTTTGTCGTGAAGCAGATGAATACGGTTTTGCCATGGTTGCAATTAACTCATCTCCTGTTGCATGCTGTAAAGACTTGTTAAAAGATTCAAAGGTACATGTAGGTGCAGCAATCAGTTTTCCTTTGGGACAGACAACGATAGAAACAAAGGTATTTGAAACAAAAAATGCAATTGAAAACGGAGCCGATGAAATTGATTATGTAATTAATATCGGAGAATTAAAGAATGGCAATTATGCATATATTGAAGATGAGATGGAACAAATCGTCAAATTATGCAGAGATAACAATGTACTCATCAAGGTTATTTTTGAAAACTGCTATTTAGAAAAAGACGAAATTGTAAAAGTGGCAGAAATTGCAAAAAAAGTAAAGCCGGATTTTATTAAAACTTCTACCGGATTTGGACCAAGCGGAGCAACAGTGGAAGACGTAAAATTAATGAAAGAAACTGTAGGGGATGAAGTAAAAGTAAAGGCTGCCGGAGGAATTCGTGATTTGGAAACATGTCTGGCTATGATTGAAGCCGGAGCAGAAAGAATTGGATGCAGCAAGAGCATTGAAATTACAGAAGCTTATAAAAAACAGTTAAATAAGTAGAATAATTCAGAAAAAGTACTTCCTGTATGAGATGAAATACAGGAGGTATTTTTGGTGAATAACAAATTCATCCGATACCCATACTGTAAACGCACCATAGCAAGTACCTGTTCATCCGATTAATTTTCTGCAATAATAGTCTCACACGATACTGAGTCAAAAAAGTTGAGCACTTAACTTTTTTGACTGACTATGGAGGTTAGACTATGAGCAGTCAAACAAGTTTGGTAGCCGAGCAGGTTCGGTTACGGCAGTGAGCCGCACAGATACAAGAATGCCAGAGCCGTCCTCCACAACTCCAGAGGACTGGTGCCTGAAGTTTATAACCATACTTCAGCAGATATCGTCCGGCAAAATTGGAGCAGGATTTTGCGGATGAGAGGACTATTTGTATCTTGAAAAATCTTGGATATCCGGCGGAGGATGTACAGGGATTTATTGAAAACGAGACCAAAGAATGTAAGTGTGTGGGTTGTTGGAAAGTATACGGAGACGTGGAGCAGGCGCAGAAAAAGTTTGAACAGTATATATGGTATCAGAGACTTAGGTACAGAACTTAGTCCTATCACAATGCTTGTCATGATGGAATCTATTCAGAACGGGATTGTGGAGAATGGAAAAAGAGGCAAGGCAACATGGCTCTATATGGATTGCCTACAGAAGAACACGACCAAGGTAAGGAATATTAAAAGTTATCTGTTGACTATTCTGTTTAATGCAGGTAGTACCATGGACAGTTATTATAGGGCGATGGTGAATTATGATATGCCACAGTTTGCTGAATGAATATGATAATATTGACCTTGAGAGTGAAAAAAGGTATAATCTGTTTAGAAAAGGATACAATACTTGGAAAGCAGATGTGTGCCGATGACTTTGCTAGAAATGTTATACCAACAGTATGGGACAAATGAACCAATACTATTATCGGAAATAACATTTGAAGATTATTCAAGACCTTGGATTATGAAGCAGTTACAGTTGCTTTGTGAGAGCGGAGATTTATGCAAGTATGAAAAGGGAGTATATTATGTTCCTACAGACACCTTCTTTGGAAAAAGCATATTGAATCCGCGTAAAGTTATTGAGAAGAAGTACATTAACGATTCTAGGCGAATAATCGGTTACTATTCAGGCATTACGCTGCAAAATCAATTGAAGATAACTACACAGATGCCAAATGTTCTAGAGATATATACCAACAATGAGAGTTCTAAAGTCAGAGAGGTTACAGTAGGTAGTCAAAGAGTTGTATTAAGAAGAGCGAGAGTTGAAATTAATAGGGATAATGTGCCAATACTGGCTTTTCTAGAATTGATGAATGATATTACACCAAATATGTTGGATGATGATAAAAAGGAACGAATAGCAGAATATATAGGTGCTAATAACATATCAAAAAAGGATATATTAAAATATGCAAGTGTATTTCCGGATAAAGTGATGAGAAACCTTATAGAAAGCGAGGCGATATTCTGTGTTATATAAGGACAGAGAAAAGTTTGAGCAAAAAGTATGGACAGCCGGAATATGAGGTGCCGGACAATAAGACAGAGCGTGGCAGGAACATGCAGAGAGGACAGGGATACGGGATGAACAGTATTTTTCACAGAATCAGTGTAAGAAAATATGAGAACAGGGACGTGGAGCAGGAGAAAATCGAGCTGATGTTAAAGGCGGCGATGGCGGCTCCGTCCGCGTGTAATCAGCAGCCGTGGGAATTTTATGTGGTGAAGGACAAGGCGGTGATCGGGCGGCTGTCAGAGGCTTCGCCTTATGCAAAATGTGCGAAGGACGCGCCGGTCGTGTTTGTGCCGTGCTTCCGGTCTAAGGGGATTGCACCGGAATATTTTAATATCGATATGAGTGCGGCGGTGGAGAACCTTCTGCTGGAGGCGGACGAGCTTGGGCTTGGCGCGGTCTGGATGGGAATTTCGCCGGATGAAGGCAGAATGAAAGCGGTGCGGGAAGTGCTGGATATTCCCGAGGATCTTCATGCGTTCGCGCTGGTTCCCTGCGGGTACCCGGCAGAGGAAAGAGCGCAGGAAGACCGGTATGAGGAGAGCAGAGTGCACTATATTATGAACTGATATGCAAATATTCCAATGGCAGAAGAATTGCAGGCACAGCTGCCACGCTATAAAAACGGGGCTGCAGGGAAACGTTTCCCTGCAGCCCCATTTTCGTGTATTTATGAAAAATAAGAAGGAAAAGAAGCCTCGGATTGATGACGCGTCAGCGGTGCAGCTCTTGACAGCGTTTCCGGTACTCGGACGGTGTAACATCCGCGACTTCCCGGAAGACCCGGTTAAAATGCGTCAGGTTGGAAAAACCGGTCTCCCTGGCAACTTCGGTGACATTCCGGTCCGTTTCCATAAAGAGCCGCTTGGCATTCATGATGCGGGTCTGCCTGATATATTCCACGATCGTGCGCTTGGTACTTTTCTTGAATTCCCGGCAGAGATAATATTCACTGACGTAAAACCGCTCGGAGAGATCTTTGAGCGAGATATCTTCTGCGTAATGGTTGTGGATATACTGAATCACTTTGGTAACCCGGGTCTCGCGGAGAATGCCGGTGCTCTCCTGATTCATGCGCAGAAGCTGCACCATAACCAGGTTCAAAAGAGACTGCATACATTCGTCATGGCAGTCCAGATGCGAATTCTGCTCCTCTTCCATGGCATAGATGATACGCCGCAGCTGGTGAAGCTCCTGGTTGTCGGGGCGGTAAACCACCTGCGAGTGGAGAAGTTTATGAAGAAGCTCCGCCGAGGTGATCGTCTCCGGGCGGAAATACAGCACCACCCGCGAAAATGCCATATCCTGGTCACCGTAGGAACGGTGCATCGTCTGCGGCGGGAAGAGAATACAGTCCCCGGCCTGAAGCTTGAAGAGCTTGTCGTCCATCAGATGATAGCGCTCTCCGCTGTCGAGAAAATACAGCTCAAAATAATCGTGATAATGAGACTGCGACATATTGTCATTGACGCCGGTTACCTGGGCGATGGCGCAGGCTGCACCGGCTGCCATACTTGTCTGTGCAACATCAATCATAAGGCACCTCATAGAAAATAAAAAACTCTGTTCCTAAAGAAATTATAAAGCAAAAACGCAACAAGTGCAAGATATGTAAAAAAAAGTGCGATTTTGAACAAAGTCTGTATAGTTATTGAACCTGAGGTTCTGTAAGATGATGACAGAAGGAAAACAGATCTGAATGAACCGGATATAGACAATAAGAAAAAGAGTTACAAAACCAAAGGAGGAAAACTCGTGAAAGTATGTTACAAAGCAGGTGCTGTCACAGCACAGAATCATTATTATTCGATTGCTGCAGACGCAGTGGAGATTCGTGTATGGTTCCTTACGGATGATATCATCCGTATCCGGGCGGGCTTTGACGGAGACTGGGATGAAGCGTCCTACAGTCTGGTAACAACCGCGTGGGAATCCCGCACAGATGAACTGATGAAGGATTACCGGAAGCGGATTCCCGTGGCGGAATCTACACTGGTGGATGGTGAGACCAGGGCAGTGATTACCGGAAAAAAGCTCCGTGTGGAAGTGGAGAAAGATCCATTCCGCATCTGTGTCTATGATGCAGAAGGAACCATGCTTCATGCGGATATTCCGGAGCTTGCGTACCGCGAGGATTCCAACAGACGCCGCATTCATACCAGCCAGATCGAGGATGACGATTATTTTTACGGATTTGGTGAAAAAGGCGGCGAGATCAATAAAGCAGAAAAATATATGAACATGGCTCCCGGAGATGCGATGGGATACAATGCGAAGGAGACAGATTCCCTGTACAAGCATATTCCGTTCTATATCAAGCTGCAGCGCAGCACGAAAAAAGCTGTCGGATATTTCTATCACAGCACGGCAGAATGTGACTTCAATATGGGACGCGAGAAGCGGAATTACTGGCATCGTTATTCTTCCTTCCGTGCGGATGCAGGCGATGTGGATTTATTCCTGATCGCGGGACCGTCGATCGGTGAGGTTGTTGAGCGCTACACCGATCTGACAGGAAAGTCCATCCTTCTTCCGAAGGCTGCATTCGGATATCTGGGATCGTCGATGTACTATCCGGAACTGCCGGAAAACTGTGACGATGCAATCCTGGAATTCATTGACACCACAAAGGAAGAGGGCATTCCGGTGGATGGGTTCCAGCTTTCCTCCGGATACTGTGCCGTCGAGACAGAGCAGGGCATCAAGAGATGCAGCTTTACCTGGAATTATAAAAGATTCAAGGATCCGGCGGACTGGTTCGCAAAGATGAAGCAGGAGGGCATCGTTGTCTCCCCGAATGTAAAGCCGGGAATGCTTCTCGTTCATCCGCTTTTGGAGGAGATGAAGGAAAAGAAGATGTTCGTCCTCGACAGCACAACGGATGAGCCGGGAATCGGTACCTGGTGGGGCGGAACCGGAATTTTCGTTGACTTTACCAAAGAAGAAAACCGCAGGAACTGGAAGGAGTATCTGAAGAAGGGGCTGATCCAGTATGGCTGCGAGTCTGTATGGAATGATAACTGTGAATACGATTCCATGGTAGACAAGGACGCCAGAGTATATTTTGAGGGAAAAGGCAGCACGATCGGTACGATGAAGCCGGTTATGAGCAACCTGATGTGCCAGCTGTCCAATGAAGCGGTGACGGAGTACAATCCATCGGTTCGCCCGTTTTCTGTGTGCCGGTCCGGACATGCCGGAATCCAGCGTTACGCACAGGTGTGGGCAGGCGATAACCTGACCTGCTGGGATACGTTAAAATACAATATCGCAACCATTCTCGGAATGGGACTCTCCGGAGTCGCAAACCATGGCTGCGATGTCGGAGGTTTCTACGGTGTTTCTCCGGAACCGGAGCTTTTCGTCCGCTGGGTGCAGAACGGTATCTTTATGCCGAGATTTTCCATCCACTCGACCAACACGGACAATACGGTAACGGAACCGTGGATGTACACGGACAAGAAGCAGTATATCCGGGACGCAATCAAGTTCCGCTACCGCATGATCCCGTATCTGTATTCTCTGGAGAGCAGAGCGCATGAGACCGGTCTTCCGATTATGGAGCCGATGTTTATGGCATTTCAGAATGACCCGAAGACCTACAATGAAGGTGTGGATTTTATGTGGGGCGATTCCCTCCTGGTAGCTAATGTTGTGGAAAAAGGGGCGGAGACCAGAAGCATTTACCTGCCGCAGACGGGGGATGAGAACGTCCGCTTCTATGATTTTTATACCAGAGAAGCGTATGCGCCGGGACAGACGATCGAGGTGCCGGTCGATATCAGTTCCATCCCGCTTTACATCAAGAGCGGTGCGATTATTCCGATGGCGGAGAATCAGATCTACAATCTGATGCATGAGACGGTAACGGGACTTCATATTCTTATGGCGCCGGACGTAGATTCTGAATTTACCGTATATGACGATGACGGAAAGACCAATGAGTACCAGAACGGGGCATATCTGAAGACAAAGATCAAAGTGACGGCAGGAGTCAGAACCTGTGTGGATTTCACTTATGAGGGAAAATATGAGAATACCGTGGATACGATGTATCTGGATGTGGTACACAGGGAAAAAGCACCGTTCTATGTTCAGATTGACGGTGTGGAAGTTCCGCATTTCCTTCACAGACGCAAATTTGAAGAGGCGCAGACCGGCTGGTATTACAGCCAGAGCTTAAAGTCGGTACAGGTGAAGTACCCGAATCCGAAGAAGGATCATCAGGTGATGATTTCCTTTGAGGTATTCGACATGATTGGAATGTAATTTAAATTAAAATAAAAAAGGAAAAGGAGAACAAAAGCAATGAAAAAGAACATCGCCCTCATTTTGGCGGCAGCGCTCGTTCTGCCGACCGTAATTGCGGCAGGCGGCTGTGGAGCAAACTCCGGAGTTTCCAACAGTGCAGAGGCAACGGCGGAGAATCCGATGGTATTGACCCTGGCACACGGTCTCTCCGAGACGCACACCGTACATATTGCCATGACGCAGTTTGCGGATGAGGTAAAAGAGAAGACCGACGGACGTATCATTATCAACATTTTCCCGAACGGACAGCTCGGTTCTGAGACAGAGAACTTAGAGCAGCTGCAGGCAGGCGTAATCGCAATGACCAAGGTTTCCGCACCGGGTCTTGCCACCTATAACGAAGCTTACAATACGTTCGGCCTTCCGTACATTTTCAATGATACCGAAGACTTCTACGACATTATGGATTCGGAGGACATGCAGGATTTCTTCCTTTCCTCCGAGGAAGACGGATTTGTGACGATCACCTACTTTACGTCCGGCGCCCGTTCCTTCTACACCAAAGACAAGGCAATCCGTGTACCGGAAGATTTAAAGGGATTAAAAATCCGTGTACAGGATATGAAGTCGCAGACGGATATGCTGACAGCGCTTGGCGGAACTCCGGTGGCAATGTCCTATGGTGATGTTTATACCGCTCTTTCCACCGGCATTATCGATGGTACCGAGAACAACGAGACGGCATTGACCACAGGTAAGCACGGCGAGGTCTGCAAGGTGTACTCTGTTGACCAGCACGCGATGATTCCTGACGTGATGGTTATGTCAGCAAAAGTATGGAACAATATTGCTCCGGAGGATCAGGAAATTATCCTGCAGTGTGCGCACGATGCGACCGAATGGCACAAAGAGGCATGGGATGAGGCCGTGAACGAAGCAATTACGGAAGCGGAAGATATGGGTGTGGAATTTGTCTACGATGTAGATAAGGAAGCTTTCCGTGAAGCGACGGCGGGAATGATCGATGAATACCGCGAAGAATATCCGGGAGTTGCGGATTTGCTGGATAGAATTGATGGAATCAGGGAAGAGGAGGAGTAAAAAATGGCTAAGACCTTAGGCACGATTAAGAAATATATGAACAAAGTTCTCGCGGCTTGCTGCGCAGTCCTTCTGACGTTCATGACCTTCCTGGTATTGTGGCAGGTATTCACCAGATACGTCCTCAACAGCCCGGCGGCATTTACCGAAGAACTGGTAAAGTACTCGCTGATCTGGACCGGATTTATCGGCGCAGCCTATGCATTTTCCACCAGAGAGCATATGGCGCTGACCCTGGTAAGAGATAAACTGACCGGAAGACCACATCAGATTCTGGTTATCTTCATTGATGCGCTGATTCTTCTCCTTGCAATCTTTGTAATCACGATCGGCGGTTATAAGCTGGCAGTGTCTGCAAGGGCGGAATTCTCCGCACTTCTCGGAGTTCCGAGAACGCTGGTATATTCCATCGCACCGATTTCCGGCATCTTCATCATCATCGCACAGATAATCAATCTCTACGAAGACATTACCGGAAACAAAGTAGAAGAATAAGGAGGGAAAAAATGAATATCGTACTAACAACTATCATTTTGTTTGTCGTTTTCGGCGTACTGCTGTTCATGGGTGTTCCGATTTCTGTAAGTATTATTGTATCTTCCATCGTAACCGCAATGTCTACCCTTTCCTGGGATCAGATTACGTTTATTACCATGCAGAAGATGAATTCCGGTATCGAAAGTTTTTCCCTGCTGGCGGTTCCTCTGTTCATCCTCGCCGGTAACATCATGAATAATGGCGGTATCGCAAAGAGACTTGTCAATTTTGCACAGCTTTTTGTAGGAAAACTTCCGGGAAACCTGGCACAGGCCAATATCCTTGGAAACATGCTCTTTGGAGCGCTCTCTGGTTCTTCCGTAGCGGCTGCATCTGCAATGGGCGGATGTATCAGCCCGATTGAAAAAGAGCAGGAGTATGATCCGGCTTACTCGGCAGCGGCCAATATTGCTTCCGCACCGACCGGACTTCTGATTCCTCCGACCTCTGCATTCATCGTTTACTCTACCGTAGCCGGCGGCGTATCCATTTCCACGCTGTTCATGGCTGGATATGTTCCGGGTATCCTCATGGGACTCGGCTGTATGGTGGTTGCGTTCATCTATGCGAAAAAAATGGGCATCAAGGCGACCGGCCGTGACAAATCCATCAGTGTTGCGAAGACCATCTGGGATGCCATCCCGTCCCTGCTGCTGATCATTATCGTTATCGGCGGTATCGTATCCGGTATCTTTACGGCGACGGAAGGTGCAGGTATTGCAGTTCTTTACTGCCTCATCCTGTCCATCATTTACAAGAGTATCGATTTCAAGGGATTTATGGAGATTCTCCTGAACTCTGCAAAGACTTCCGGAATCATCCTGTTCCTGATTTCTGCTTCTTCCGCGATGTCATTCGTGATGGCTTATTCCGGAATCCCGGCAGCAATCAGCAGCGCGCTGCTCTCGGTATCCACAAACAAATATGTCATCTTCATCCTGATGAACATCATTCTGATGATCATCGGTATGTTCATGGACATCACTCCGGCAATCCTGATTTTTACACCGATCTTCCTGCCGATTGCACAGAGCTTTGGCATGAGCGACATCCAGTTTGGCGTAATGTTAATTTTCAATATGTGCCTTGGAAATATCACACCGCCGGTAGGCTCCGTACTTTTTGTCGGATGCGGTATCGGACATGTATCGATTGAGGAAGTAACTCCGAAGCTTATTCCATACTTCCTGGTACTGATTGTGATGCTTCTTCTGGTAACCTTTGTACCGGGACTCTCCCTCGGGGTTCCGAGCCTCATGGGATTAGTTTAAGGATAGACCTGTGGAATTGCCGCAATAAGCATAGACCGCTTTTGGGTTGATAAGTAATATTATTAGAAGATCACACCGTGGGATTTCAGCTGGAAATTCAGATGGATATTCGGTTCAAAAAATGTGGCATTTCTAACCAGCCGAATGTTTGCATCCTCGATGATCCGTGTCTTTCCAAGTTTGGAGCACTCCACGGACTGTGTCC
>OGZP01003000.1_pt1 | contig 10053 bp, 10 predicted proteins | sample 1576811 | NCBI WGS metagenome assembly OGZP01 (sample SAMEA3541553, study PRJEB24748) | human gut metagenome | biome: human gut; feature: human-associated habitat; material: faeces | place: China | collected 2012
TGGTCCTTCAGGCGTCTCAATCGGGCACATACGTCCATCATCAAAGAAAAGATATTCCGGATTCTTATAAACCGCACGGGCAATTAATAAACGTTGTTTTTGTCCCTGACTAATTCCATTTCCTTCCATGCCTATTTTTGTATTATATTTGAGCGGAAGTGATTCTATAAATTCTCTAATATTAGCAATTTCCACAGCTTGTAGCAGTCGTTTCTTGTCAATACTTTCTTCTCCAATTGCTATATTATTGGCAATAGTATCTGAAAAGATAAAACTATCTTGCAGAACGGCTCCCAAACGTGCACGCCAAAGATGTGGATTTATGTCATCAAGAGAAACATCTTGTATTTTTATATTTCCTTTCAGTGGCGAATAGAAGCCTAACAAAAGTTTTATTATGGTTGTTTTTCCACTACCACTAGCACCAACTATTGCCGTTACTTTGTTTTGGGGAATTTCAAGAGTCACATTATCCAACACATAATCCCTATCTGCTCCATCATATGTGAAACATACATTTTCCAGTTTTATGCTCTTATTGTCCGGTAATTGGTTTATTTTTTCGGTGATATTGAATTCTTCGTCTTCCTTATTATGCACCTCATTTAAACGCTCAAGACTTATTTTAGCATCTTGTAGAGATTGGGTAAAACCTATGACTTCGCCAATAGGAGCAGAAAGCTGACCAATAATATAACTGATTGACATCATCATTCCTAATGTAATATCTCCATCAATAACAGCTTTTGCCGCTAAAAAAGAAATAAGCAAAGAAGTTATTTGATTAAAAAAAAGTGAACCAACTTGCTGATATTGGCCTAATGCTACCCCTTTCATACTGATTCTAAATAATTTAACCTGTATCCTTTCCCATTTCCAACGCTGTTGCCTTTCACAATTATTTAGTTTTATATCTTGCATACCCGTTATCATATGATATAGATTCCCCTGTTCTGCAGCAGCTTGTGCAAAACGATTACTATCCAGAATCCTACGATAACGAAGGAAGAGCGTAATCCACGCAATATAAAGTGAATTACCTAAAATAAATACACCTAATATAGGCAAATTATAGTATGCCAAAATAAATGCAAAGATAAAAAAGTTTGCAAATGAAAATAGAGTTGACAAAGTTGAACCAGTTAGAAAGGATTCAATTCTTCCGTGGTCGCCAATACGTTGCATTATATCGCCGATGTTTTTTGTATCGAAATAGCGTATGGGTAGCTTCATTAATTTAGACAAAAAATCGGATATAAGCGTTATATTAATACGAGTATTTACATGGAGAGTTATCCAACTTCGAATAAAATTTACGCCAAGTTGAGTTACAGATAGTATAAGTTGCGCTATGAGCGTCAGGGTCACAAAGCTCAAATTTGCATTTCCTATACCTTGATCTACCATTGCTTGAGTAAGAAAAGGAAATATTAGTTGAAAGAGGCTTCCGAGTAACATTCCAATTATCAATTGTGCAATCTGTGATTTATAAGGTATTAGATATTTCACATAATAATAGAGATTCTTTTTACCCTGTTGATAGTCATCTTCATGCTGATAGAATTCTGGCGAAGGAGTCAACAAAAGTGCAGTCCCGATATTTTTCCCATCCACTTTAGTACTAAGCCAATGCTTTAAAAAAACATCTTCACTGATTACCATCTTATCCCTGGCTGGATCAGAAATTTTAATTTTATATTCGCCCTTCTGAGTTTTTTTTATGCCATAACAAACCACAAAATGATTCTGATTCCAATGTAAAATGCAGGGAAGGGGAGTCTCCCTACTCAATTGTTCAAAATCAGTCTTTACCCCTAAAGTACGAAAGCCTATACTTTCCGCCGCATCACTAATTCCCAACATAGAAACACCCATACGCGTAATATAACATCTTTCACGTAAGGTCTGCAATGAATATTTACGGCCATAATACTGGGCTATCATCCGCAAACAAGAGGGTCCACAATCCATTGCATCCAATTGAGAGTAATGTGGAAAGGTTTTTCTCATTCTTACATACTAGTTTTATTCCCCTTTCAACAATGCTTCCAGAATTACATTCAAGAAGAATCCAGTCACTGAAGTTTGCACTATCTTTCCATCCTGATCTATCAGAATACCATGAGGAATACCAGTAAAAGCGTACAATTCTGCGGCTTTAGAATTAGCCGGTAATACAAACTGCCTCCATGGCATATCCACCTTATCCATTGCAATAGTCCAACTCTTATTACTATAATCCATAGATATACTTAGCACCTCCAGCCCTTTATCTTTATATTTCTCGTATACTTGTTTTATCTTAGGAATATCCGCTATGCACGGACCGCACCATGAAGCCCAGAAATCAATAAAAAGGAATTTGGAATGTCCAACGTATTCAGATAACCACTTTCGTTCTCCCTCAGGGGTTATTAATTCGATATCTATGAATTTCTCCTGCTGCATGTGTCTTCTTTGCTCTTCTTCGTCTTTCTTTTTGCCCAAGACATATCCTCAGCGGTCAACCAAGGGTTGTGCTTACACTGTTTCTCAATATAATCATAGACACTTACATTAGTTTTCCTAACTTTTTCATCACTTCTCTTTTTAAAATCAGCAATTATAAATTACATTTCAATACGCAAGTCTTTAAAGAACATCAGATCTTCTATTTTATACACATCAGGTAATTCGTAACCATTGATTAGGATGGTTGGGGTTGCCATAAGTTTTGTCTCTTTTTTCCATTCTTCATGCGTCCTAAACTCTTGTTCTACAGCAGGTACATTAATATCATATTGATATTTATTAAAAAAATCAATTGTATTATACTTCCCGCCATTAAACCATAGGTCATAAATTTCTTCAGAATTTTCTATTGTATTATTTTGGTAAGCACTTATCAGAAATTTATTGCTTGGATTCAAGTCCTCACCAAACGAACTGAAAATATATTGAATACAAGCCTTGTCTTCCAATTTCTTTTGCAATTCTCGTAATCGTTTGTGCATTCTTCCACAAGGTTCACAATGAGGATTACTAAACACACTAATAAGTAAATCCGCATTAGGATTACCAAATATAATTTGCGATGTAGATTTACTAACCGGATACTTCGCTTGTTTTTTTAATAAAGCGACAAAAACTTCTTCTTGCATTTTCAAGCTTTCCAGTTCATATTTAGCCCCTCTTTCTTTATTAAAATCAGAAAAAGCAGACATAGCCAGATGGATGCATAAAAAAGGTATCGCATAAATGGCTGCAACATATACTATTTCATTCAGGCGAATTACCGGCATGAATATATATCCACAAACAACATCCACAATCAGCATTCCTATAAACAAAGCCTGCACCAACAAACAAAGAGGACACCATTGCTTCACTTTCACTTTTTGAAACCAGATACTCCAAAAGACATAAGGTATAGTACACAAATTCAACAAAGCTACATATACTACATATTGAGGAATAATAAGTAATATAAGCATATTTGAGATAAAATAACCTAAGCCAATCTCACTCCAACTAATTAGTCCCCATAGCCTTGCAGCCTTGGAATCCAAAACATTATTACAGTCACTCTTACTAAACAGAGAACATAATTTATCAGCATACCTGCTATTAAAGTTCAATTGTTTCTTTGCAAGCAAATGTCCTATATATATTCCAACAATATTCAGCAAAAAAAGTAAATTAGTGCCTACACTATTGGATACATTCTGCCAATAAAACAATAAACATAGCATCATGACAGAACATCCCAACACTATTTGTACCCCTGTATGCCATAAATCTTTCCTCTTATTCTCTCCATAATTAGGTTCTCCGGAAGTTTCGTCAGGTTCTGCAACCAATGCAATCCCATCCCATACTTTGACAATTCACTATAGGTCGATTTAATATCCACTCCTCTCCATATATAGAATATTTTCTCGTCTGTCTTTCCGTAAACATTTACAAAATCATGATTTATATGAGCGATATAAGGAGGCACTAATTCTTTAACAGCCTCATCCTTTGTCTGGGTACGAACACCTTTATTAGCAATTCCATAATCATTCAACATCATGGATAATCCCAACATGCTATATTTATAGGGATGTTCCTCGTAATATTTATAAGAAAAGCCTGTATATTTAAGTTTGGCATTATCTAAAAAGACAGTAAATATATTAGATTTCATATTTATTTCAAACCTTCTTTTAACAACAATTCCTCTAAACTTTGAGCATGGAGTCCAACTGCTATAATCGTTCCTTCTGAATCTAATAGTATACCATAAGGTATGCCATATATTTGATAAGCTTTCGCTAAATCCGAATTGGTACCATTCACTTCTATAAGCTGTTCCCAAGGCATTTTCAGTTTCTTCAACGCACTTTTCCATGCCGTTTTATTACCATCAAATGAAATTGCCAAGACATTTAATCCCTTATCCTTATACTTTTCATAGACCTCTTTGATATGAGGTATATCTGCCCGACAAGGACTGCACCAAGATGCCCAAAAATCAACAAAAAGCAAACGTGATTTTCCAACATATTCGGATATAGACCTTTTCATTCCAAGTGTATCTTGTAATACAAAATCAAAGTATTGAGAATTAACTGTTCCCGCTTGTTTCTTCGTAAATGCAGCCTGTTTATCCAAGAGTTCCTTAAACCCCTTGATATCAGCCTGTGTTACCAAAGAATTATTATTTTGTAAGGCTTCTAATTTTTCATGGAGTTTAACTAGGTTTTCAAGTGGCCAAATCGCTGATTTATTATCTGCAATAAATCTTCGCCCCACTAAATTCAATCTATTTTCTATCGTTGCATTATATATGAATTTCTGATAATCGTCGTGCGCTTTGTCTCTTCCAATTGCATCTTCCTTTTCCACAAAATCATAATATAATTTATAAAGCCGATTTATTTCACTATTCAAGGAATTGTGTAGGTCATTCAGATATGTTCCGGATGCAACAAAAGCTGTATCCATATATACACATATATTTCCCTCTTCCAAAACGACCTCTACCGATTTTACATAAGGATACTTTCCAATAGTAACAATAGCAAATTCATCAACATTAGCTGTACCTTCAAAAAAGAATTCCCCCCTCTGCACCTTCGCAGAGTCAATAGAAGTGATCAATGTATCCCCTTGAAATTGGAACAACTTAACATATTTCCCATTATAATCATTATTTAAAATGCCATTTATATGATATTTTCCCTGTGAGTATACCAAGATAAATGGAAAAAGAAGCATCGTTAAAATTATTATTATTTTCATTCGTTTCCTCCCTCCTCTTTACGGGTGCGAAACATGTAAAATGGGGTTCTATATTCTCCCGCCGTTGTAAATACAGCTTCACGCACAGTAGTGGCAGTAGTGACCCATTCTATTTCATTCCAATGGTCAAACATATATTTTGCAGTAATAACTTTATCGTCCAGAATAAATATATATTTAGTAGTATCAACAACATTTTCAGAGTTATCTGCATAACATTTCACCGAAAATACGGCAAATAGTAATATAATGAATATCTGTTTCATTTTACCGACAACAAGAGCATTAAGCTAAAGGCATGCACATATTTTCGCATGCGTTACTAGATCATATGTAACTGTGCAAGTTTTCGTTACGGTCGTTAGTGTCCCATCGCTTGCATATATGAAAGCCGGAGCACATACACCACCACATGTAGGTGCAGTCTCATGGCAGGCTTTCTTAGCATTTGGATCATATTGTCCACCTATCACAAACTTCATTTCCTGTTCACTCATTTCACTGAAATTGTTCAGCTTTAATTTTCCTAATTTTTTCATGGGTTCATAAATTAATGAATAATTTTTTTTCTATATCAGCAAATATAAGTCTTACTATCAGATATTCAACACATACAATCCACAAATATGCAATTCGGTCAGTTTTTAGATACTATTCGGTTACAACCCATTCCACTTCCGGCAACTTGTAAACGAATCTCCATTTACCTTTCAGCGTATTTCTACATCTTCTTGATACTTTAAATTCATGATCAGTAATCAGCCGTATCCAATACTCTTCTTTCCTTTTCTGCCATACAGTCAAATAATCAACATTTACAATTGTTGATTGATTGCAAATACAAAAGTTACCAGGAAGAATATCAATCATTTGTTTAATAGAAAATTGCAACAAATGACTCTTTACTTTTTCTTTAGTAACAATAACAAGATATGGTCTATCCGTATAGACACAAACAATATCCTCAAATCTAATCATTTGCATATAGGAATATCGTATAACCATTATCCCATCAGAGTTAGATTGTAGTTCTCTAAATATTTCCATAAAATTACATTTATTTTATCGTGTACATACTCCATGTTTTAAGAAGGCTAAGAGCGTATAAATAACTTTTATCCATTAAGCCTAATTGCTCTCTAATATTATAGGCCAAAACCGTAAATCCATCTGCAATTCCCAATATAGAATATATAAACTCCCTCTCTTTTTGCCAAAGATAAAATGTCGTCATATCAGATAAAAACTCGTCTACCGGGTTACTTTCCCAATAGAAGCTAATAAGCTCCATTTCTTCTTCCACATTTTCTGTACAATCCGGAACATGAAGTGAATGAAGATAATCATGGAGAGAAACAAATCGGGAAGATCTGCATAATTGAACATACAGATATAGCGCTACAGACGTACGCCCCTCTTCACTGCAATCATTCGCCAATAGACGTATAATGAGTAATGATGTTAAATTAAGGAACGCGCTATATGGAATGCAATATACTTGATATCGGGAAATCTCAAATGCATTTCTCACTACGGCATTAGCAGGATGATGCGCCCACAATTCTTTTCCATAAAAAGTAGGTACTAACTCACAGGACGGATGATTCTCCACAATCTTCTTCAAAGCCTGATAAACAGCCTCCTGCAAGATCGCTCCATGTACGGTATAAGAAGAGAATATCAACCTAATATGTTCTCCCCTCTCATACGACAAGAAAAACATATATTGATGGATGTCAGGATTGGACATCATATAAGTATGTAGCAAAGGTAAAATTCTTCCCCACTCATCCTGAGCATAAAATATGGAAAAGCAATACAAGGTTCTATTACCCTCTCGAATAAATTCTGTGTTCATAACTACTTTAAAAATATAGGATTATCATAATCAAAGTTCTTATAGGCAATGCCTTGACCAAAGCCATTGGGATTGACAGATAGTCCGCCACACTCATATCTTTCAATTTCCCAAAAGTTTTGTGTTTCTGATAAATATACGAGTATTTCCGATTGCAAATCAACATTATCCACTCTATAGAAAGAAGACAGACAGCCTTCAATATCTTCCCACTGTCCCCCTTCCGGATTTTTGCCACCGATTATTCTATTCTTTTCATCTAGAAAATATTGATTGATATTCTCGTAATGGGACGAGCGGTTGTAGTTACAATAAATATTATCCTTCAAAATGGTTTTAGAGTAACTACCGTCTTGATATCGTAGCAATACTTGTGTCTGATACGGATTTATATAAAATAAATACATTTCTATTATATGCCTTCCCATATATTCTTGCGAAACACGCTCTTCATGAGAATGATGAATCGCTTTGCAGAATCGATTTTCTGAAATAAATTCTTGCTCTATTCCGGATTTCCATAACCGGTAATACAATTCAATATCCTCTAAACCGTATCCGGGAAGCGCCTCATTATAGCCATTAACAGACAAGAAATGTTTGCGCCATAAACAAAGACGCCCAATAACATCTCTCTCTGAATACCTTGGAGTATAAAATACTTTTTCATCAGACACACAGAAAAGATTCAATATGTATGCGGCAAATCCTTCACCTAAATAGTTGTCAGCATCCAAATTACAAACAATATCTCCTGTTGACAGGCGGAATGCCATATTCCGGCTATGAGTTCGATGATAGCAAGTAGGGGTGATCGTTTTGTAATAGTTGAATATGCCTGTATCAAACAATTCACCCTGTTGCTTTACCCATCTCTCTAATCCATCTGTTGAATTATAATCCAAAAGATTAAATTCAACCTGCTCAGATAAGAAATTATCGTGAATATTCTGTTGCAATGTCTGTTTAATATGATGAAGGCGATTCATACAAGTAATATTGAAAGAGATTTTATGGGCATATTTCAAAGAATCGACCTCTTTTGGCACATTTCCTTCTATATCAAAAATATTCTTTCTGATACCGAAGCTCCCTCCATTAGCGATAAGTTTGCCGGCAAGAATATTAGATTGGGAAATTTTTGCATTATACTCGTCCATTTCATGCCATGTTTTGAACGATGAATGAGTAAATGCAATTCCTTCTTCTTTAGTATTCCTGATTGCTCTATTATATCTGGAATCTTTCACTTCGATACGTCTGTAACCTTTCGCCATCAATCTATTGATTAAATCTAAATCTTGATAGCTAGCAGGTGCTAAACTTTCATTATATCCTCCAATGGATAGAAAATCATTCCGCTTAATTGATATACGTCCAAATGAACCGTCAAAACCATCATCAGAACATTGGTGCAAAAACATAGGTCCATCATTCTTTATAAATTGCAAGATAACAAACCAACCACCATTACTTCCTGTATAATTATCACAATCCAGATTTACTAAAATATCATTTTGCGCCAACATATGCGCAGTATTTTTTGCTATAGAAGCATGCCAATAAACCATCTCTTCTGTATAAAAGTACTTTAGATATCCAGACCGTATTTCATGTTTAAAGTTATCAGATATCCATTTACGAAGTCCGTCCGTACTTCCGAAATCTACGAGCACAAATTCTACTATTTCTTGCAATCTGCGATTATCCTCTAGATTTTGAGGAAGAGTCTTTTTAATCTGATAAAATCTATTCTTACAAGTAATGCAGAATGAAATTTTAGGGGTCTGAGAATTATCAATCATAATAGTTTTATAGATGTTTATTATAAATGCAAAGTAATCAAATCCAACACAGAAAACGGTTTATTATTTATCATAAAAGGTTTGTTATCTATCATTATAGATCTATTATCCATCTTTACAGGTTTATATGCTATCATTCTCCATACCCGTACATTTCCAAAATATCAACCGATTCAGAACTCCTCTATTAAATAAATAATGGTATCCAATTTGCAACCTTGTTATGGTCTTGGTACGGAGCAGAGCCCCAGTGTGGAATTTTTCCACACCCCATTCCACACTTTCCACACAATTCCACACTGTGCCACACTTCCCCACTCACTTCTCATCATTAATTATCAACCATTTACCTAAAATTCATATCTTCTGGCACGTGCTTTGCAACTATAATTTACGTAAGCGCAAAGCTTCCTAAAGCAAAAAGGAAACCTAAACTTTCAACTATAAAATATATTTAGTATAATTCTAAAAAAGCAAATGATTATGAAAAAGTTAGTATTAGTAGCAGCCCTGTTTATGTTTGTTTGTGGTGGTTCTTTCGTGGCAAACGCTCAGGATCCGGTGAAAACTCAACAGCAACAACCGGCAACGGAAAAAACTGAAGAGCCTAAAGCCACTGAGCCTGCCAAGGAAGAACCCAAAGCAGAAGAACCGAAAGCTGAAGAGCCCAAAGCTGAAGCTCCTGCCAACGGTACTCCTGCAACGGAAACACCTGCACAGCCTGCTGAATAATAGTAAGCACACTGACAACAAAAGCCGTCCCCTACTTGTCTATTCTGGGGGATGGCTTTTGTCGTTTTCAGACACAAGAACATCATCTTATTATAATAACGAATCTAATCAACAAGCACAAAATACCTAAACATAGGTATTGTTCAAAAGGGAAATATAGCGGTACTTTGCAAGTAATAAATTATATTTCGAATTTACTATGGAATCTTTATAAAAACACACATGAAAACAAAATCATTCATCATACCCTTTTTGCTATTCCAAGCTCTTCTCTTTACAGGAAGCAATCTGCTATATGCTATCCCTGCCCGGCCGGGAGTTATCACCGTAACCCAAAGTGACGGTACCCGCCTCAAAATACGCATTTATGGAGACGAATATTACCATTACACT
>OGZP01003001.1_pt1 | contig 10041 bp, 6 predicted proteins | sample 1576811 | NCBI WGS metagenome assembly OGZP01 (sample SAMEA3541553, study PRJEB24748) | human gut metagenome | biome: human gut; feature: human-associated habitat; material: faeces | place: China | collected 2012
TTATCCATGCTTGCCTGGGGCAGAGCCTCGGCAAAGCGTTTCAGCACGTCAGCACCCAGAGCACTGTGCGCCATCTCACGGCCGCGGAAGCGGATCGAAGCCTTCACCTTGTGACCAGCAGCCAGGAACTTGGCAGTCTGGTTCAGCTTGGTGTTGAAGTCGTTGGTGTCAATATTGAGCGAAAGGCGGGTCTCCTTGACCTCGACCACTTTCTGGTTCTTCTTGGCTTCCTTCTCCTTCTTCTGCTGTTCAAAACGGTATTTGCCGTAATCCAGCACCTTGCACACAGGCGGGGTAGCCTGCGGTGCGATCTTGACCAGATCGAGCCCGGCTTCTTCTGCAGCGCGCATGGCCACCTGAATGGACACAACGCCCTTCTGCTCGCCATCGGCACCGATCAGGCGAACTTCACGATCACGGATCTGACCGTTGATCTCCAGTTCCTTCGACTTTCCAGCGGTAGCGATAATGAATGCACCTCCAAACAATAATCCATAGTGTTGCAATATTTGGCATAGAAAACGCGGCCGCCCATTTGTAGGACAGCCGCGCGAAATTTCACACAAAAGCGCAGTTCGTTCAAAGAATCGAACCGTGTTTGGGTATAGCCCGGGGATTCCGACCCCACAAGGCGAGCGCGGCACAGGCCGTAGCTGCTTTCTTTACCGGAATAGTTTACCACACCCACAAAGCCCTGTCAAGCACTTTTACGCGATTTTGCAATAAAATATTCGTGCAGACCAACGCTTACCTTGGCAAAACGGGAAACTTCTCCCTGACTGCCAAAGCCTCTCCTACTAGGAGAGGTGGCATTGCGCAGCAATGACGGAGAGGTTGGACAGAGCATTACTTGACCTCGATCAGCTTCCCCAGTTCCAGCGAGTAGATGCCCTTATAGGTCACCGGTTTCGGGGCAAAGCGCTTGCTGATGGCAAGGGCATAGAGGTCAAGCTGGGCGCGATAGGCGGCAAGGAAGTCCGCTTCGGATTTTCGGCGGTCCGTCTTGTAATCCAGCAGCTCCAGGTGATCCGGGAACACCAGCACCAGGTCAGCGATGCCCTGCACCAGCACCTTTGCCTGTGCCACAGCAGCGCTGTCGGCGGGGGCAGAGCCCTGGGCGGCCAGCACCTCGGCGGCAGGCAGGGCCGTGATAAAGTCCAGCTCCCGCAGCACCTCATCTGCGGCACAGATGCGCGCAAAGGCTTCGCTCTCCACAAAGCGGCGGATGCGCTTTGCATCCAGCTTCTCCGCAATTTCGGGCGCGGTGAGCTTTGCTTCCACCTGCCGGTCACGCTCGGCGGGGATCGCCATTTCCAGTGTGCCCGCCTGCTTTGCCGCCGCAAGGGCCGCAAAATCGGCGTGCTCCAGGAAGGCGTGGAGGGCCGTGCCCATCTCGGCGGCGGTCAGGCCGTCCTTTGCCAGAAAGCCCGGGCGCTCCAGCGTGGTCTGCTCTGCCTTGTGGACGATGCCGGTCACGCTGACCTTGGCGGGCACTCCGGCCAGCTCTGCCGCCGGGTACTGCCAGGCAAAGCCCTGCCGCAGTGCCTCGGTCAGGGCCGGGTCTGCCTGGGTCAGCGGTCTTTCCTCCAGTTCCGGGTCGGGAGGCTCCACGCCCTCGGGCAGTGCCTGTTGCACCGTCAGGGTGATGTTGCTCCCGGTATCCGCAAAGGGCAGTTCCAGATCCTCGGCCAGCCGGCGCAGAGGGCCGCCGTTGGGGTGGACGAGCAGGGCCGCGCGGAGCCAGTCGGCAAAGCTGTTCGCCTGCCGGCAGAGCGTCTGCCCCGCCCCGGCTTCAAGGAAGGCCGCCGCTCTGGTAAAGGGGTTGGAGGTCTTCCCGATGCCCAGCGGCACGGTCAGGATGAGCTTATCCTGTGCGCGGGTCAGCGCCACATAGAGCAGACGCATCTGCTCACTGCGCATCTCGGCGGCGTGGACATTGGAGAGCGCCGTGTAAGCCGCCGTCTTGTAAGCGCCCTCGCCCTCCTCGGGGCGCAGGCGCAGGCCCGCCCCATACATCCGATGCAGGAGCACCGGCTGACGGGTATCGGCGGTATTGAAGCGACGGGCCGTGTCGGCCACGAACACCACCGGGAACTGCAGGCCCTTGGAGCGGTGAATGGTCATCACGGTCACACAGCCGGGGCGGGAGCCGCCGGGCACGGTATCCTGCCCCGTGGAGCCTGCCAGCGCCGCAGCGTCAATGGCCCGCACCAGCGCCGAGATGCCGCCGGAGCCGGCCCCGGCACAGAAGGAAGCAAACCGTCGGGCATCCTCCCGGCGGCGGGCACCATTTTCCATCACGCCCAGTGCGGCAAGGTAGCCGGTGGAAGCAAAGATCTCCTCCAGCAGCTGTTCTGCCGGGACACTGCGAGCCATCCGGCGCAGCTCGGTCAGCCGGGCATAGAACGCCCGGACTTTTCCCGTAAAAGGGGTGTCCTCCCCGCTGTTCACGGTGAGCAGCAGCGCGCCGTAGAGGCTGATGCGCTGGGGGGCGTTTTCCCCCTGCTGCTTCTGGATCTCTTCGGCTCTGGCCCGCAGGCGGACAAGGTCGTCATCGGTGAAACCGAACAGCGGGCCCAGCATGGCAGCGGCAAGATAGATATCCTGCGCCGGGTTGTCAATGACCTTCAGCAGGGCGATGAGGGGCCGGATATGAGGGGCATCCAGCAGGTTTTCGCGGGCATCCGCATACACCGGGATTCCCCGGGCAGTCAATGCTTCCACATAGGCCGGAAAATCAATGCGCGCCGCCAGCAGGATGCAGCAGTCCTCGTACTGCACCGGGCGGGTGGCACTGCCGTCCCGCACCGGCTCGCCGCTCTGCACCAGTTCCTCGATGCGCCGGGCGATCCAGCCCGCGTCCGTTTCGGCGGTGTCATCGGGCAGGAAATGCGCCTCCACGCTGCCCGTGTATTCCCCGGGTGCCCCGCAGACCAGCCGCTGGCCGTCGCCGTAGGCCGTGTCGCCGAGTTCCGGGGACATGAGCCGCTCGAACAGGAAATTGATCCCTTCCACCACCTGCGGAGCCGAGCGGAAGTTGGCATCCAGCGCCAGCATGGCATCGGTGCCGGGGGTACCCTCTGCCGGGCGGGGCCGCGCTGCGCCGCCGGGCAGGGCGGGCCAGCTGTCCAGCTTTTCCCGGAAGATGCTGGGGTCTGCCTGCCGGAAGCGGTAGATGCTCTGCTTCAGATCTCCCACCAGAAAGAGGTCGTCCCCTGCCGGGGATGCAAGGCACCGGTACAAGGCATCCTGCAGGGCGTTGGTGTCCTGATATTCATCCACCATCACGGCGGCGTAGTTCTGCCGGATGACCCCGCACAGCGCAGTGGGGGTGCCGTCCGGGTCACGGAGCAGACGGAGGGCCTGATGCTCAAAGTCACTGAACTCCAGCAGCTTCCGTTCCCGCTTTTTGGCCGAGAACCGGGCATCGAAATCCCGCACCGCCGCGAACAGCGCCCGCAGGCGGGGCTCTGCGGCCTTGCGGTCTGCCTCAGCCTCCTCCTCACTGCAGGGGATCTGCTCAAGGATCTGCGCAAACAGGGCCGCGCCCTCATCGGCGCGGGTGCGGATGACTTTTTTGTGTTCGCCGTTCAGCCGCTTTTTCATCCCTTTCAGGCCGGGCAGCTCCTCCATGCCCAGCACATAGGGGGTCAGCAGATCGTAAAGCGGGGTCCACTCCCCCGCCACGGCCAGCTGTTCCACCCTGCCCAGCAGGGCGGCAGCCTTGTCCAGCCGTTCCTGTGCATCGGTATATTTTTCCAGCACGGCATTCTTTGCCTTTTCCCGGGCAGAGGGCGTTTTCTTCTCCTCGGCATCGGCCAGCTCCTGCTCCCGGTCGCCCGGGCAGTCGGCCAGCGCGGCGCGGAACAGCTCCCCTGCCGCCCGGGCACTGCGGACGGCTTCGGCCAGCAGTAGATCATGCCAACAGGAGGCGGCAAAGCCATTTTCCTCCTGCCACGGAGCCAGAAATTCGTCCAGCTTTTTGTCGTAATCGGGCAGGGCGCGCAGGAAATCGTAGACATGCAGGATCGTCTCCCCCGCCGCACGGTCGGTGCGGCCCTTGCCGTAGAGGTCGGCAAAGGCGCAGAAATCCGGGTCGCGGTAGGCATTTTCCAGCGTCTCGCTCAGGGCAGAGGCCCGCAGGAGCTCCACACTGCCGGGGTCTGCGGGGGAAAAGTCCGGCGGGATATCCAGCGCCTGAAAGTGCTTGCGCAGCAGGTCCAGACAGAAGGCATCGATGGTGCAGATGGGCGCGCGCTGCAGCAGCATCCGCTGGCGGCGCAGCGCGCCATTGCCGGGTTCCGCCTGGCTGCGCTTCAGAAGCGCCTGCCCGATGCGGGCCCGCAGCTCTGCCGCCGCCGCATTGGTAAAGGTGACGATGAGCAGACGGTCCGCATCCACAGGATGCTCCGGATCGGTGATGAGCCGGACAGCCCGCTCGGTCAGAACAGCCGTTTTGCCGCTGCCCGCCGCCGCGCTCACCAGCAGCGCGCCGCCCCGGTCCTCGATGGCAGCCCGCTGGGCGGGGGTCCACTTGGGTTCACTCATGCCTGTTCCTCCTCTCCTTCTTCGGGCTGCCCGGGAGCCTCAAAGGGCTTTGCGGGGGCCTCCAGCGCCCGCTCCCCGATGCCGGTCTCGTGGCAGCAGACAAATCCGTAATCACACCACTGGCAGGGGCTCCGGCCCGTGACCAGCGGCTCGGCGGCGATCTGACCCTCATAGAGCTGCTGGCCCATCCGGGTCACAAGATCATCCAGATGCAGCTGGATGCGGTTCAGCTTGGCGATGTCTGCCCGCTTGTCCTTCTGGTAGGGGCTGGGCGCGCCTTTGTAATAGGAGAAGGGCAGGTATCTGCCGGTCTCGTCGGCATCCATGGCATCGAATAGCTTCTGCTCGTCCCGCACCAGACCGTCCAGCTTGTATTCCACACTGTGAGCCGCCTTTTCGCGGGTGGTGGTCTCAGGGGCCGGGTCGGCCAGCAGGTAGAGCACACCCGCCGGTTCCGCCCCCGTAAAGCGGCCGCTTTTATCCCGGGTCAGGCTGAACAGGTAGAGCAGCATCTGGCAGTCCAGACCGCAGTAGACCTCCTTCAGATCCAGCTTTTTGGTGCCGGTCTTGTAGTCCACCACCCGCACCCAGCGGGTGCCGTCCTCCTCCACCCACTCGTCGGCACGGTCCACGGTGCCCACCAGCTGGACGGTGCGCCCGTCCGACAGGTGATACACCTGGGCAGGCACGGCATCCTCGCCCCGGCCGATCTTCAGCTCACAGGCCACGGGCTTGAAGCTGGACTGCCGCTGCTCATCCCGCAGGTAGAGCAGCAGGCTTGTCATGCTCTTTTTCAGGCGGGAGAGCAGATAGGCAAAGCGGGCGGTATCCTCGGGCAGATAGCGCTTGGCGTACTCGTCCACCAGCAGCGCGGCAAGGCCCGCCATGGCCTCATCGTCCAGCTCCATAAAGGGCTGCAGCGCCGCCATGGGGTTGTCCGGGCCGGGGTGAGGGTCCAGCGCCATCTGCAGCACCCAGTGCATCAGGGTGCCGCTCTGGTCGGCGGAAAGCTCGGCCCGGCGGCGGGGCCTGAGCCCCAGCACATACTGCAAAAAGTAGCCGTAGCGGCAGGTATAATATTTTTCCAGCTGACTGGGCGAAATGCGCAGTTTCCGCCCCAGCAGCGCTTCCAGCGCAGGCAGGTCATGCACCTGCCGGGGGGCCGTGTCGGCCATCCGGCGCAGCAGGGCAAGGCCCTGCGGCTCGGTCTCGCCGGGGGTGTGGAGAGCCTCTGTCAGGCTGGCACGCTCGGTCTCCGTCAGGGGCCAGCCGCCGCCCAGACAGTCCAGCCCATCTGCGGGAGTAGCCGCAAGGTCCGTCAGTTCCAGCTCCGGGGCAGCGGGGGCCAGCGCTTCCACGAGGGGTTCCAGCGCAGCGCAGAGGGTCTGCCCCTGCCCCTTGGGCCAGCTGAGCCACAGCCCCTTTGCGGGGGCGGTCAGGGCCTTGTAGAAGCAGACCTGCTCACGCACCACACGGTTCTCAAAGCAGTCGGGCAGGTCGATTTCCTGCGCCATCAGGGCATCGCGGTCGGCGTGGGTCAGCAGACCCACCTCGCCGGGCGCGGCCGGGAATTCCCCCTCGGCCAGCCCCAGCACAAACACATAGTCCGGCGCGTCCAGACGCATCTTGCCTGCGCTGGCCAGCACCACCGCATCCAGGGTCTGGGGGATGTGCCCCAGGTCGGACGAGCGGAGCAGCAGCCCGAACAGGTCCTCGTATTCGGCCACAGTCACGGTCTGCTCCCCCAGCAGATGGGCCATCTCGTTCAGCAGCCCCATGACTACGTTCCACTCGCGGGCGGCTTCCTCTGCCGCCGGGATGCCCCGGCCCGCGCGGATGGCTTTTACCTGAGCGGCCTGCTGTTCCTCAGCCCCCAGCGTTTTCAGGCAGAAATACACCGCCCGGCTGATGGCCTCGGCGTTGACCCCGCGCACCTTGGCCCGGAATGCATCCACTGCCCCCACGAGCAGGGCACGGGCATGTTCTGCCCGCTCCCGGTTGCGGAGGTCCTCTTCGGTCAGCTCCTGTTCTCCAAAGCCCTTGGGGCTGCGCTCAAACTTCTCCCGCCAGGCCGCCGCCGTGGGGGCCCAGGTGTAGGCATAGTTTTCCAGCGCGCAGACCTGCTCCTCGCTCAGGGCACACAGGCCGGTCTTGGCAAGGGTGGTCAGGTTCTCGGTCAGGTCGGCTCCCCGGGCGATCTCCAGCAGGGCCCGCACCGCCGTGGCCGGGGCGCTGAATTCCGGGGTGGTGGGTTCATCGCAGTACAGGGGGATCTCCGCCATCCGGAATTCATACCTGACTGCGGCACGATACTTGGCGATATCGCGGCAGACCACAGCGATCTTTCCGCACCGCACGCCCTGCCGCATCAGCCGCCGGATGGCACCGGCAGCGGCACGGGCCTCCTCCTCCCGGCTGGGCGCGGCAAAGAGCCGCACCTCGCCCGCCGGGGCATCTGCGGTGCAGCTGCCGGTTTCCAGCAGCTCTGCCACTGCGGCAAGGCCCGGGGCGTTCCGGTGGCGCAGATCCTTGCGCAAAAGCTGCGGAACGGCCACCTCCGCCCCATTTTTCCGGGCCAGCTGGCGCAGCTGCGCCGCCACCTGCTTGGCCCCAGAGAACAGGCTCAGGTCACCGGGCAGCAGGGGGGCACCATCATCGCAGAGGGCCACCGTCACGCTGGGCAGCGCCGCCAGCATGGCCCCCAGCAGCCGCTTTTTGGGGGCGTTGAAGGTATCGAATTCATCAATGAACACCGCCCGGTCCCGCAGAAACTCCGGCAGGCTGTGCCGGGCCAGTGCTTCCTCCAGCCGGGCTCCGGCCAGCTCCAGCCGGTCAGAGGGGTCCATGCCGCTGCGGGCCAGCAGGGTCTCGTAGCCCTGAAAGATGAGGGCCAGCTCACTGAGCTTACCGCTCTCGGCTCCGCAGGCACCGGCCAGCTGTGCCAGCTGCCGGCCGGAAAGGCCCGCGCTCTTCAGCTCGTCGATGGTCTGAGCCGCCATCTGGCAAAAGGCCGCACTGCGCCGGTGGCGGTGATAATAGTGGACATTGTCCTGCAGCTCCTCCAGCGCCCGGCGCACCAGCACGGCACGGCCTGCGTCAGAGAGGGTCTGCACCGCCGCGCCGCCCTCGGTGGAAAGGATCTTTTCTGCCAGACTGGTAAAAGAAAAACTCTCCACCATGCCGGACAGGGCATCCCCCAGCTCACGGTAGATGCGGCCCTCGGTGCTGGAAGTGAATTGTTCCGGCACCAGCAGGATGCTTTTTTCCCCTTTTTCGGCCCGGGCGCGGATGCGCTGGTACAGCAGCGTTGTTTTTCCGCTGCCGGAGCCGCCCAGAAGTAGCTGTAACATTGTTTTCTCACTTTCTATAACGAGCTCACCCTCTCAGTCAAAGCCTGCGGCTTTGCCAGCTCTCCCGAAGGGAGAGCCTTTGGCATATCGGGTCAGCCCTGCGCAATGGATAATAATTGAGTTTATTGTACCGCAAAATTGAAGAAAAATCTATTCTGTGGTAAACTGAGGAAAAACAGCAAAACAGGAGGGGCTCTCCCCATGAAGATTCTAGCAGTTGATTACGGTGCCAGCCGCACGGGGCTTGCGGTCTGCGACCCCACCGAGTTCCTGACCACGCCCATCACCCCGCAGATCACCCTGAAGGCCCGGCCCAAGGTGGCCGCCGAGGTCTGCCGCATTGCCCAGGAGCAGAAGGCAGAGCTCATTGTGGTGGGCCTGCCGCTCAACATGGACGGCACCGAGGGCGAGCGCGCCGAGAAGAGCCGCAAGCTGGGCAAGACTTTGCAGATTTGGAGCGGCCTGCCCGTGCGGATGTGGGACGAGCGGCAGTCCACCTGTGAAGCCGCCGACATCCTGGACGAGGTGGGGACTTTTGGTGCTCACCGCAAGGCCATTCTGGATTCCGTCAGCGCCACGGTCATCCTGGAGGATTACCTCGCCTGGCGCAAGGAGCACCCCGGCGAAATGTGAGCCGGAACAGCACAAAACCGGCTTTCCTGCTGCCACGGGAAAGCCGGTTTTGTCATTTTCAGTTGTTACTGCGCCTGATATGTCTCAATGCTGACGCTGTTGATGGTGATCGTTTCCGTGGGCTTCTGGTTCTCATCCACGGCGGCCTGAGCGATGGTGTCCACCACGTCCATCCCCTCGTACACCTGACCCAGCACGGTATCGGTGTAGTCCAGGTAGGGTGCGCCGCCGGCGGTCTGATAGGCCGAAACGACCTCAGCGCGGTAGCCTGCACTGTTCATCTGGTCAGTGAGTTCCTGGGTGATGGAATCCCCGCCGGGCAGAGTGGACATGATATAAAAGACGCTGGCGCACTGGCCGGAGGAGTCCGCCGCCATGCACAGGGCACCGGAATAATGGTGGAGCTTGTCGGTGGCCTCAGCCGGGTAGCGGCTGCCGTTCCAGATGGTGGTGCCCTTGCCGTCAGCACCCTGACCGGCCTCCACCACAAAGTCCTGCTCCACACGGGTCACGGTCAGGCCGTTATAGTAGCCCGCCTGCACCAGACCCACGAAGTTATCATAGGCCTGCGGGGCCTGCTCCGGGAAGAGCACCGCCCGGAACACACCCGCCGTGGTATCGAACACCGCCACGGGTTCCCCCGCCGCCGGGTGGGTGAACTGCAGCTCGGCCGATTCCACCGCCGGGCGGGTGATGGTCTTTGTTCCGGCTCCGCTGCTACCGCCGATGTTTTTCACAAGGCTGCAGCCGGACAGTGCAAAACTCACGGCCAGCAGCAGCGCCGCCAGCCGGACACGGGTCTTATTCATAAACAGATTCCTCCGTTCATATTCTGATAGCAGTTCCCCCGCACGCGGGAGATACGCAGAATTCAGTATAGCATATTTCTGCCCGGGAAGCGAGAGGGAAATGCGTGAAAATTTGTCGTGCATTTTCTGTGCGAAAAACATCTTGACGAGCAGGCAAAAAAACGCTACACTATAAGCACAGCAAGGGACGGCGGGAACGCAGCAGATCCCGGGCTGTGTGCGTAATTTTATTTGAGTACCATCCCTTTGATTGGGTTTGGATAGACAGGAGAACGTATCTTATGGCAGAAGAGATCAAGAACCCGAACACTGAAGAGGAATATCAGCCCGATCTGATGACTCTTGAGGATGAGGACGGCAATGAGGTCACGTTTGAAGTGATCGATGCACTGGACCATAAGGGCGTGCATTACCTTGCAGTTGTCGAATACGCAGAGGATGAAGATGATGTCAACGAGGACGCACAGCTGGTCATCCTGAGCGTGGGCGAGGACAGCGAGGGCGAATATCTGGACGTTGTGGAGGATGACGAGACTCTGATGGAAGTCAGCAAGCTGTTTGAGCAGCGCCTGAGCGACCAGTTCGAGATCGAGTAATTCCCCAGCACAGACAGATTCCCAGGCAAGACTTCCTGCCCGGCGCGATTTGTTGCGGTTTATATGATCCTACTAATCATTCAACGGGAGCCCGGAGTTCTCCGG
>OGZP01003007.1_pt1 | contig 10012 bp, 5 predicted proteins | sample 1576811 | NCBI WGS metagenome assembly OGZP01 (sample SAMEA3541553, study PRJEB24748) | human gut metagenome | biome: human gut; feature: human-associated habitat; material: faeces | place: China | collected 2012
ATGCAACCGACTTTGTTTAAGACGCAGGTTTCCTGTTTAAGACGCAAGTTTTTTCCTGCGGTTTTATGTTATACTAATATTGGATTATTGTGCAAAGGAGATGGCACGATGCAGATTGCGATTGTGGATGACAGAGCAGAGGACAGAGAAGAACTGTCTGTCTGCCTGGAAAATTATATGAAAAAGCATCAGCTGGACTATACGCTGACAGAATTTGAGGACGGAGAGAATTTTCTGAAAGCTGCCGCCCAGGTCAATTTTCAGCTTGTCTTTATGGACATCTATATGGAGCACATGGATGGAATGGAGGCCGCCCGAAGGCTGCGCCAGAAAAACAGGCTCTGTAAGCTCGTTTTTCTGACCATTACAGAAGATTATGCCCGGATGGGGTACAGCCTGTCCGCCAGCTATTATCTGCTGAAGCCGCTTTCCCTCCATCCGGCGGAGTTTGAAGAAGCGATGGAGCTGTGCCAGCTAAAACCACCCTATGAAGTGATGACACTTTCGGTTATGGCTGACCGTCAAAAGCTGGAACTTCCCACAGAGAAGATTCTATACATAGATTATCAAAACCGTATGACACGGATTCATACGGCGGAACGCGTGATACCGATAAGCGGAGGCTTTCAGGAGGTTACTGCCGCATTGCAGAAGGACAAGCGTTTTTTGCCCTGCTACCGGGGCGTTTTGATCAACATGGACTATATCAGCCAGGTTGACAGTCAGACCTTCCGTTTGATAAACGGGGAGGAACTTCCGATTGCTCTCCGCAATGGAAAACAGCTGCGGGAAGCCTACCGTCAATATGTTTTCTCTGGAATGGGGGGTATCGTATAAGAATGAAGCAAATGCACAGGCGTATTCTGGGGGGCTGTCTGGCCTGCCTCCTCTGCTTCACCGGCAGTATCCCCGCATTTGCCGCTGAAACTGCAACCCCAGCCAACGCCGATGGAATCACGGAGATTCTGCGGGATTTAGAAAGCGAGGCTCCTGGGATGCAGGAGAGCGGGACCCTGGAAACGCCGGAAGAAGTATCCCCCGTCCTTGTCACAGAAATACATAAGGAGGCGAAAATAAGATGGTATCTTCTGCGGTAAAAAAATATGCTGCCTTATGTATGGTCTGCCTGTGCTCATCCCTGTTTTTTCTTGGCCTGTATCAGTTCAATAATAAATATAGCCAGAACACAATCCAGGCGGCAAATGGGATTCTAGCGCTTTCTGAGGAAGAACTTCAAAAGTCACCGGTGCGCTTTCTGGTATCCGGCTGGGCATTTTATCCTGACGCGCTTTTGACCCCGGAAGAAATACAAGATGAAAGCCATTATATGCGCTACCTTTCCATCGGAGATCAGACCAATTTCTCCAGCCCTGCAAACCCTTCTCCCTATGGCTGCGGGACTTATCAGATGACATTCTTTCTGCCGGGACGGAAGGAAACATATGCGCTGGAAATCCCGGAAGTGTTTTCTGCTTACAACCTTTATCTGGATCATGACCTGATCCTGCAAATGGGGGAACCGGCACAGAGGACACCATTGGTTCAAAACCGCATGGTCACTTTTCATGGCGGAAAACCGGTCACACTCACCATAGCGGTCAGCAACTATGACCACTTTTACGGAGGGATTGTCTATCCGCCTGCTTTCGGAACGATGCTGGCGGTCAATACAACCAGAGGAATCCGGTTTGCATTCTGCCTGTTCAGCTGTACAGTTACCTTTGTCTGTGCGCTGCTGTCCTTTTATTTCAGCCGCCGGATGAAACAGAAAAATACATTCCTGTTCGGACTGATCTGCCTTGCCATGTGCGGCCTGTCATCCTATCCTGTGCTTCATATGCTGGCTGCGGTTCCCGTATTTCCCTGGTACACGATGGAACTGTTCTGTATCTATCTGGTTATCTGGCTGATCGTAGTTCTGCAAAACCGGATATGCAGGCCGGGCTTCCTGCCTGCAGCCATCAGTAATGGGGTGGGCGCTGCCTTCCTGGTATATGCGTTTTTGTATGGCATGATGGCTTCCCATCTCTCCCTTGGAGCCATTCGCTTCTTCTCTGCATCGGTCTTTTGTTATAAGGCGGCATCTGCGCTCTATCTGCTTATCATCGCTGTGCTTGCCATTCACAGAGGAGAAAAACGGAGCAGGCCGATCTTCTATGCTGCGGCAGCCGCAACCTGCGCCTTTATATGGGATCGCCTTCTGCCGGTTTATGAGCCGGCTATCGGCGGTTGGTTTGTGGAATGGGGCAGCTTCTTCATAGCAGCAGCCATCGGTTATTCCCTCTGGCGCGATGTGGTAGAGGGGTATGGAAACAGCCTGATTTTCCAGGAAGAACGCAAGCAGGTTATCCGTCAGCTTTCTATGCAGACCGAATACAGCCGTCAGGTTTCTGAGGCAGCGGCGGAAAACAGAAGGCTGATTCACGACATCAAACACCATCTGCGCACCATAGACCGCATGGCCTCTGAACATGGGCAGACGGAGATCTGCTCCTTCCTGTTACAGGTAGAGGAACAGGTTGCGGCATCATCGGGCCACGCCCCTGCCCAGTTCTGCAAAAATCCCGTTGTAAATGCGCTGATTGAATATTACTACGGTATGGCGCAGACACAAGGGACAGAATTTCAGGTGCGGCTTGATCTTCCCGATCAGATGCCGCTTACCGATGTGGAACTATGTACGGTGCTAGGCAATCTTTTGGACAATGCCGTTGAGGCGTGCAGCCGCCAAAAGCAGGGGGTGCGCCGCATTTTCGTTGCAGGCGAAACCAGAGGCAATATGTACTTTTTGAAGATTGAAAACACTTATGACGGTCTGGCCTTTCAGGAGGGAAAAACATTCCTCTCCCGAAAGGGCGCATCCGCCGATCATGGAATCGGGCTTTCCTCTGTCCGAAAAATCATTGAAGGCCATGGCGGTGATCTCGATCTTGTCCCCGGTGAGGAATCCTTTCTTGTTGGAATTACAATACAGATGCAAAAACTGTTTTCTAAGGAGCACTCAGATAACATAGACAAGACCTAATGGACGTACTTTGCCCGGAGGGTGTGGGGTATCCCGGATTCAGGATACCGTAGGCGAGCAATGTATCGGAATATCTCTTTGGGATTTTCCGATACGCTCGTTGGGGCCACCCCAAGCCCCGGACTGGCCGCTTTTGCGTCCAGTCGAACACGCCTTACGGCGTAGGCTGTTAAGGCCGAAAGAAAATGCTCCAAAAGGGGCTGTGAAAAAACATAACACGCACTTATTCTAACCCCAAACAGACAGTTTTGCCAATACTAATGATTGTGCGAAGAGGGATAAAATCCGTTCAACTTGAAGTATACCTTGTTTCACTGGGACACAATCTTTATAAATTCCACAACAAACAGATGAAAATAAAATCAGCTGCATAGATTTGAAAATCAACAAATTTATGGGGTAAGGGGGAAATGCGCTTTTAGAGACTACTTCGTTTATAATTTTTTAGTCTAAAAGAGCGTGTAAAAAATGATTTCTCATTTTTTCACACGCCCTATTTTTACCATATGCTTTTATTTTCTGCTCTCCGCCAGCCCCCCAAGCTTCCCAAGAATCTCCTTCGCCTTCTCGATCATCGGCTCGCAGTTCTTGTTCTTCTTTCCTTTTTCCTGGTAGAACAGGACCGGTTTCTCGCCGCCTTGGGCGAAGCGGAGAGCGGTCTTGTACTCTGCGATCAGTGCCGGGATCTTTGTGACATCGAGCTTTGCCTTGGGGTAAAGTTCGATGCGGATCTCCTGGGTGTTGATGTCCACCTCGGTCACGTAGGCGCGGTGGGCCATAGCTTTTAATTCCGCTACACGCAGCAGATTATCCACAGATTTCGGAATATCGCCGAAGCGGTCGATCAGCTCATCCTGCATATCCATATACTCGTCGTCCGTCTCGATGGCGGAAATTCTCTTGTATACATCAAGCTTCAGATACTCATTCTTGATATATCCGTCCGGAATAAATGCGTCGATATCGCAATCCACCACGGTCTCAAAGGTCTCTTCCTCTTCCTGTCCGCCCTTTAAGGCAATAACAGCCTCGTTGAGCATCTTGCAGTAAAGGTCATATCCGACTGCCTCCATGTGTCCATGCTGTTCCGCTCCGAGAATATTTCCCGCGCCGCGGATCTCAAGGTCACGCATCGCGATCTTGATCCCGGATCCCAGCTCCGTGAACTCCCGGATCGCCTGAAGACGTTTTTCCGCGTCCTCCTTTAACATCTTATCCCGTTTATACATCAGGAACGCAAAGGAGGTCCGGTTGGACCGTCCGATCCGCCCCCGGATCTGGTAGAGCTGGGAAAGCCCCAGACGATCCGCGTCCTGAATGATCATCGTGTTGGCATTCGGAATGTCCAGCCCTGTCTCGATGATCGTTGTAGACACAAGCACATCAATCTCGCCGTTGATGAAATCCAGCATGATCTTCTCAAGCTGGTGCTCATTCATCTGACCATGGGCGAAGGCCACATTCGCGTCGGGCACGAGAGACGCCACATGGTTTGCCACCTCGTCGATGTTATTGACACGGTTGTATACATAGTACACCTGTCCGCCGCGCCCTAACTCTCTGTGGATCGCCTCGCGGATCATTTCATCGTTGTACTCCATGACATAGGTCTGGATCGGAACACGGTCCACCGGCGGCTCCTCGAGAACGCTCATGTCACGGATCCCGATAAGGCTCATATGCAGAGTCCGCGGGATCGGCGTCGCTGTCAGGGTCAGAACATCCACGTTCTGCTTCATCTGCTTGATCTTCTCTTTGTGGGTCACACCGAACCGCTGCTCCTCATCGACGATCAGAAGTCCAAGGTTCTTAAACTGTACGTCCTTCGACAGGACTCTGTGTGTGCCGACAATAATATCCACATACCCCTTTTTCAGTCCTTCTACCGTCTTCTTCATCTCCCCCGGTGTCCGAAAGCGCGACATCATGTCCACCCGCACCGGAAAATCCTTCATTCTCTGGACAAAGGTATTGTAGATCTGCTGCGCGAGGATCGTTGTCGGAACCAGATAGACCACCTGTTTTTCTTCCTGTACGGCTTTAAAGGCTGCCCGGAGCGCGATCTCCGTCTTTCCGTATCCCACATCTCCGCAGATCAGGCGGTCCATGATCTTCTTGCTCTCCATGTCCCGCTTCGTATCGTCAATCGCAGTGAGCTGATCGTCCGTCTCATCGTAGGGGAACATCTCCTCGAATTCCTTCTGCCACACCGTATCCGGCCCGTACTGGAACCCTTCCGCATCCTGGCGCGCTGCGTAGAGCTCCACAAGCTCCTTCGCGATCTCCCGGACTGCCGTGCGGACCTTTGTCTTCGTCTTCGTCCACTCGGTCCCGCCAAGCTTATTTAACTTCGGAACCTTCGCGTCAGCCCCGGCATATTTCTGGATTCCCTCCAGACGGGTCGCTGGAAGATAGAGGTTTCCGCCGTCACCGTACTCGACCTTGATATAGTCCTTGATGACATGGTCCTGCTCGATCTTCTCGATTCCCTTATAGATACCGAGACCATGACTCTCATGCACCACGTAGTCGCCGACGGAAAGTTCGGAGAAGCTGCTGATCTTCTTTCCCTCGTAATTGTACTTTTTCCGCTTCTTCTTCCGTTTTTCCACGCCAAACATATCGCCCTCGGTGATGACGACGAACTTGATCAACGGATACTCAAAGCCCTTGTGAAGCTTTCCGTAGGTGACCATGATCTCCCCGGGAGCCACTGGGCGCCCCGCATCCTCCGGGCAGAAGGCACGGAGATCATACTCTCTTAAATCCCCCGCAAGTCGGCTCGCCCTGGTTCTTGACGCGGAAAGGAGAACGACGCGGTAACCGTCCTTTTTCCATTTTGTGAGATCCTTGATCAGGATCTCGAAGCTGTTCTGATAGGAGTTTAAATTTTTACCGGTCAGACTGTATTTTGCCTTCGGGGTCATTCCCGGAAGACGCTGGTCGAGACCTGTCATAAAGATCGAGTGAGGCGTATGGCAGTCCGCCAGCACTGTCTTTGAGGAAAATAAGAGATCCGCCTGCCCCGGCAGAATATAGCCCTGCTCCAGACGGTGGGACATGCTCTCACGGAACTCCGTCTCAACGGTCTCGGCTTTTTCCTTCATGCGCTGGGGCTCATCTAAAATCAACGCGAGACCAGATGTCTGTTTCTTTTCGGCTGTTTTTCTGGCTACCCCAGAAGACACCAAAGTGACCTTAGCGCCCACTTCTTTCATATAGTCAAGAAATGAAACCGTATCCCTACAGAAATACCGAATATACGCGTCCAGCGTCTGAACATCAAAGCCCTCTTTTAAGGATTCTACAAGCTCCCCGACAGCCCGCCGGATCCGCTGTGCCTCCTCCGGCTTTTTCTGGTCCCGGAACGCTTTTTCCTGCTTTTTCTCGTCGGCTTCCAGACGCAAAATTCCCTCTTCGATATGTTCCTTCGTGAGGATCAACTCCGCCGCCGGATAGATCGTAACTTCGTCCATCTGCTGGATCGACCGCTGGCTCTCGGCATCAAAGGAACGGATGGAATCCACCTCGTCGCCCCAGAGCTCGATCCGGACCGGAACCTCCTCCGTCAGTGGGAACACATCTAAAATTCCGCCTCGGACAGAAAACTGTCCCATGCCATCCACCTGTCCCATGCGCTCATAGCCCATGCCGGTGAGAAGATGCTTGATCTCCTCCATATCAAGTGTCTGCCCCACCATGATATTCAGGCAGCTTTCTTTGATCCTGGAAAGCGGCAGAAGATGGTCCATCAGACCATCCACCGTTGTCACAACAACTCCGCCTTCATCTTCCAACAGATGCTTAAACACCTGCATTCTCTGTCTTGTCAGAAGATTTCCGTGGATATCCGAGCTGTAAAACAGAAGATCCCTTGCCGGATACAGCCAGGTATTCGGCTCAAAATAGCTGAAATCATCGAAGATCTCCTTCGCGCGGGTATCGTCATAGGTCACAACGAGCCGCCACGGATTGTCCTTTGAGAGTTCATGCATCACATGGACTTTCTGGGAATCCGTCACGCCGCTGATCTGGACCGGGCCTTTCCCCTTGTCCAGATCCTGCTTCATATCGGTATACTCCGCCAGATCTACGAGCGGATTTGCAAAAACTTCAGCCATGGTTCCTCCTGTTTTTTGTTAGCTCTGAATATTTCGAATTGCAGATTTTTTTGAAATAATTTTAATTATCAAGTAAATACCTTGCAGCGTCATACTCAACAATGATCCATGCAGGATTTTACCTGTAAAATACTATTTCTCTTCCTTTTTGCGGTTATGATCATTCATCGCCTGCGCGATCCCCACGTTTACGATCTCGCACACCGCGTCCGCCGCTTCCTTCACCGCGTCATCCATCGTCGCCTGTTCTTCCTTTGAGAAATGCCCCAGCACATAGTCCGCGAGGTCCATTCGGGACGGCTTCTCACCGACTCCGACCTTCACCCTCGGAAATTCCTGTGTCCCAAGATGAGCGATGATACTCTTGATTCCGTTATGTCCGCCCGCGCTTCCCTTGGCGCGAATCCGTAACTGTCCCGGTGCCAGGCTGATATCGTCGTACACGATCAGGATATCCTCCGGATCTACCTTATAATAATCTGCCGCTGCGCGGATGCTCTCCCCGCTGGAATTCATATAGGTCTGCGGCTTCATGAGAATGACCTTCTCCCCGCCGATAACGCCTTTCCCACAGAGCGCCTTGTGCTTCTTCTCAGAGATATCCGCCCCGATCTTCTCCGCGAGGGCATCCATCACCATAAAGCCCGCATTATGTCTTGTATTTTCATATTCCTTTCCCGGGTTTCCGAGACCTGCAATTATTAACATTTTTATCTCCTTTTCAAATTTCCGCTGGCCGCCAGGTATTCCCTTCCGCGGTCAATGCAAAATCTTATTTTTCAAAACCGCAACGCATTTAAGGGGCCTTTTTCCAAAGTCCCCTGATTTCTACATTTTATCAGTTTTGAACGTCCAGTGCAAGAGGCAGTTATGACAAGAATCTGCCGCCAGCAGCTCCGTCATGACACCCATTCAGTCCATGATCACAGCCGTTAGCGGCAGATTCTTTTATATCCTATACTCGTTTTTCATACTCCGGCAGATACCCCCTGATGTACCGTCCGAATCGTGCGGAATTTACGCTTTTGCGCTCCTCCCTTGTGCATTCCGTGTCATGGAATGTATCTATCCATAGATTACCATATTTTTAGAATTCATGCAATCCTTTTCAGGAAGCACCTACACTTTCGTTTACAGTAACTATCCTTCACAAACATTCAACTTGAATTTTCGACATAAAATCAATTGTTTTTTCATTCCTGCATCTGCGTGCTTTTCCTGTATCCGTAATTTAACTGACACTTTAATTATTTTTCCAATGCTCCGTATGCAGCAGCATATGCGCCTTATGGGACATCGGCTTTCCAAAGAAATCACTGTAGATCTCCCTGATATCCGGGTTTTCATGGGAATAGCGCAATTTTGCTTTTGCGTCCAGCGCATAGAGCTTTCTGCCTCTCGCAAACGCCAGCTCCTCACCATCGTGGATCGGCTGTCCGCCTCCGCCGACACAGCCGCCCGGGCAGGCCATGACTTCCACAAAGTCATAGTGGACCTCGCCACGCTCGATCTGCTGTAAGAGTCTTCTCGTGTTTCCGAGTCCGCTGACCGCCGCGATGCGGAGTTTGATGTCACCGATCGTAAATTCCGCTTCCTGCACTCCTGCATTCTCCTGGAAACCTCCGCTGCGGACCGCTTTAAAAGCGTCTGCTGGAGGATTCTCGCCTTTTAAGGTAAAATACGCGGTGCGGAGAGCCGCCTCCATGACGCCGCCGGTCGCTCCAAAGATCACGCCCGCGCCGGTTCCCGCGTGCATCGGGCTGTCGCCAGGGATCTCCACTAAGGTATCCGGGCGGATATGGGCGGAACGGATCATCTTCACAAGTTCTCTTGTTGTGAGAACCGCATCCACGTCATGTCCGGCATACTCGCCGTAGAAGAGATCCATCTCCCGCTCGCCTTTCTTTGCCACACACGGCATAATGGACAGCGTAAAGATCTGATCCGGAGATACACCAAGCTTTTCTGCGAAATATGTCTTCATGACCGCGCCGAACATCTGCTGCGGGGATTTCGCCGTGGAGAGATAGTTCACCATGTACGGGAACTGGGTCTTCACAAAACGCACCCAGCCGGGGCAGCAGGACGTGAACATCGGTCTCTCCTTCAGCTCGCCGCTCGTAAACCGTTTTATAAACTCTGTGCTCTCCTCCATGATCGTGAGATCCGCAGAAAATACTGTATCAAAGGCGTAGTCCACGCCCATGCGTTTTAAAGCATCAAAGATCTTGCCCACCGGCGCGTCCTCGTCCGCCAGGCCGAGTTCCTCGCCCCAGGCCGCGCGCACCGCCGGGGCAACCTGGGCCACCACGATCTTATCCTTATTCTCGATCGCATCCCAGACTTTCTCCGTATCATCTCTCTCGGAGAGCGCGCCAACCGGACAGTGGGTGATACACTGACCGCAGAGAGCACAGTCAGCTTCCCGAATCGTCTTATGTCCCGCCACATTCACGGTCGTTCTGGAGCCGGTTCCTTCCACATCCCAGATTCCCAGTCCCTGAATCTTGTCGCAGACCTGCACGCAGCGCATGCACTTGATGCACTTCGCGGAATTGCGGATCAGCGGGAAGTTCTTGTCCCACGGCTGGTATTCCGGCTCCTGTTTGAATGGAATGTCCAGGATATTCAGGTCGCAGGCAACCTGCTGTAACTGGCAGTTCCCGTTCCTCGGACAGACAACGCACCGGTTATCATGCTGGGATAATAATAACTGTACCGTATTTCTTCTATGATTTCTGACCTTCGGGCTGTTGGTGTAGATCACCATGCCGTCCTTCACAACATTGTTGCAGGATGTGATCAGCTTCTCTTTTCCTTCCAGCTCCACGACGCAGACTCTGCAGGCCGCGATCTCGTTGATCCC
>OGZP01003010.1_pt1 | contig 10003 bp, 6 predicted proteins | sample 1576811 | NCBI WGS metagenome assembly OGZP01 (sample SAMEA3541553, study PRJEB24748) | human gut metagenome | biome: human gut; feature: human-associated habitat; material: faeces | place: China | collected 2012
ATTATTTTACTGAGAAGTATCCAGTAATATCCGGAACCTCTACAGCAAGCCATACTGGCACATCATCTGTACCAACGTTTACCCATACAGTAACCTTTGTAACTGTGAATCCTTCACCCTTACCAATTACTGTATCCCATGAAATGTCAGTACCATTATTCTTTTTGCCTTCAACAGTGCAAACTTCAAATGTATCATGTGCATCTGTATAATCTTTAAAGTTAGTATAGGTATAATCACCATATTTTGCAACTACAGAATCAGCTAAAACAGCCTCTACTGCAGAACCAGTAGTAGCTCTTGCATCAATACTATTAGTTTTAACTACCGCTGTAGCCTTAGCCTGTGAATCCTTTACAGTAAATGTTGTTGTAATCTTTGGTGTAAATTTAGAATTATTGTTATCTACACCTTCAGCATATACAGTGTAAGTACCTGCCTCAAGATTCTTAGTAATTTCATAATTGGTTTTTCCATTATCTGTCCAAGTATTAGACTGCTCTGAAACTTTAATACTTAATGCACCGTTGGAAACAGTGAATACTCCAGCCTTTGGAGCTTTTGCAGAAGTGGTGCCGGCAACAGTACTGAAAAGAACAGTTCCATCAGCCTTCTTTACCACATAGTTTACATTTGTAAGACTATAAAGATCTGCACCATCAGCAGAGCCGATAATTTCAGCAGTAACAACCTTGTCTGTCTTGTTATCCTTATCAGCTTTGATATCAACATTATCATTTGTGATATTTAACTTCCAAGAATCAGCATTTGCAGTTGTAGTATTCTTAACAGATACAGAAATTGTTCTAGCAACAACTTCTTTGCCATCTTTATTCTTATAAGAAATCTTAAATGTGTAATTTCCTGCTACATCACCAGTAGTAAATGTGATCTTCTTTGTATGATCGCCACTAAAATGACTTCCAGCCGCCTTATCAGGTTTTGCTAAGCATTCTACATTGATTCTAGCTGCCTCAGCATCTGTCATATCATTACCATACTGATCCTTTAATGTAACGTTTACATCTACTGATCTTCCAATCACATTAGAAAGTGTAACACTGTATTTGTCTAATTCCAATGATGCTACAGCCTTTTCTGCAACAACTGTAATAGCAACAGATCCAACTACTTTGTCATCTTTCTTGATAAGAAGATATGCGGTACCTTCTTTTACACCAGTAACAGTAACAGATTTTGCATTGATATTGCTGTTAGTACCTACCATTAATGTTGTAGGATCAGAAGATACTACAGAATACTTACTGTAATCAGAAATTTCTTTTCCATCAGCATTCTTAATCATGAAGTAAGCTACCTTTGTATCTTTAGCAGCAATCTTCTTCTCATCCTTAGCCTTGTCATAAGACTTGTTACTATCATCAATTCTTACATCAAAGTTATTGATAGCAGACTGATCTACAGCAGTAATTGTAAGCTTACCAGAAGTAACGTTTCCTTCTGCCTTACCATTCTGATCATACTTACCAGACTTGTAAGTGATCTCAACCGTAGCTGTATTACCAATCTTATTCAGATATAACTTGGTTCCGTTTACATATCCATTATTTGTTGTAAGAGTGAAATCATACTTGGAAGCATCCTGTTTTCCATAAGCTGCTTCATCAATGATAACGCCGTTAGCATCCTTAGAAACTAACTTGATCTCTGTCTCAGTCGCATAAGGAACTGTCAGAGTATTAGGTGCAACTGAAGCAACCTTTCCGTCAGAAGCTACGAATGTCTTTGTAATTCCATCAAGAGTTACATCATATGTAGCTGCATCCTTTGCTTCACTGAACAGAGTTAATGTAACCTGAGAAGCATCCTTAGAATCAACTGTCACCTTGGATACAGGATAAACAACGTTTGTTGTCTCATTCTTTACTGTGAAGTCAGTTGGTTTCAGGTTCTTTGTATCGCCAGCAACAGTAGCTTTAAGCTCTGTTAACTTGTTCTGTGCTACTGTAGAAAGAACATGGTTCTTCACTTCTACATCCTTAGTAGTTGTGGCAGAATCCTTACCAACGGTAATCTTAGCCGTGATTGTTGCCTTACCAGCCTTAACACCAGTTACTGTACCGTCAGCTGCTACTGTTGCAATAGAATCATCGCTTGATGTGTAAGTAATCTTAGCTCTTGAAGAATTTTTCTTAGTATTTGTTAACTTAGTTGTGCTTCCAATAGCTACTACTGAATCTCCAGATAAAGCAACGCCTACCTTAGCAACTTTCATTGTGTAAGTAAGTTTCTTTGTCTTTGTTTTAGCACTCTTCTTTGTAGAAGTCTTGTAAGTTACCTTAACCGGAAATACGCATGGTATTTTGCGTGGAAGTGTTGGAAATACTGGATTTGTAAATAGAGTTTGGGGCAAAATCACTTCTACAAGTAACACGCAAGCAACATACAAGAAGCGATTAAATCTGATTAATGGCTTCGACCAGCGCAGGTACATCCAGATGTGTGTAAATTCGTTCTGTCAGGGACATAGCGCCGGAATGACCGACAATTTTTTTGATGGTAGTCTGATCGACATGTGCTTCGGCGAGCAGGGAAATCGTGGTGTGCCGGCAGCAGTGAGGTGTATGATCGATGTGCAGACGAAACATCAGAGGCTGGAAAACATTGTGGTAATACATATAATAGGTAAAATGCTGGCTGTCCAGAGTATGGATGAGATATTCACAATCAGAACAGTCATGAAGCCAGCGCTGGTAAAAGGGGAGTACTTTGTCAGCAATCGGAACTTTTCGAATGCCGTTTTCGGTTTTGCTGTCAATGACATCAAAATATTGTTCGGACAGATGAACATTTTCTTTTTTCAGATCCAAAAGCTCTGAGACACGGACACCATTGTATAATAGCATGAGGACTGTCTGGCAATAGGGATCGTTTTTGTGTTTCCACAGGAGAGCAATTTCAGAAGTGGAAAAACAGCTTCGTATGTTTTTATTAGGATTCCGGTCTTTGTATTTCGAGATATTTACATAGGCAGAATAATCTTTTGAGACAATTTCGTGTTTCATGGCATAAGAATAGAGCTGGTTAAAGAGAACACGAATTTTTTTCAGGGTAGGATAGTTCTTGCCGCAGTGATCTATCACCTGCTGTAAATCATTGAGTCTCAAATTGTGAAATGGCATATCAGCAATGTTTTCACAAGTGGCAAATGCTGCCCGATAACCTTTGATGTTGGAGTGGGAGATGGTAGGAAACTTTTCTTCGGACCATCGGAGATAAATTTCCCGGAAGGTTAATTTCAGCGTTTCCCCATTGATGGGATAATTGTTGTAACGTGCCAGAATCTGCAGAGCTTCTGACCGGGTAGGAGCGTAGCCCAGAATCTGATAGTGCTGGATGCGCTTTCCAGTGATGTCATTGATGTGCCAGCCCGTAGTGATGCGTGCTGCGTAGGGTCTTCTTCTGTTGCCGGAGAGTTTTACGACTCCACCGTATCCGTTTGGTAATCTCATTTTTCTTCCTTTCATGTGTAAAAATTTATATTATCGTGTCAATCATACACATTTATTTATAAAATTTTTAAGTATCACACAAGTAACAAAAAAGTGTTTTTACCTATTATATATATTTTACGTGTTGAAAAAACGAAGGTTTAGGGGTATTATATTCTAGAAAAATTGTTTACTAAGGAGAGAAAACTTTGAGTGAGAATGGATATCGAAATTTAAAAAAGACGAATAAGCTGATGATTCCCGTCATTTTGATGATGGGGTTTGTGCCATTGCTTGTACATATGTATTCCTATAATTCAAATCTGTCGCAGTTTGACTGGTTTCCGGCCAATTCAGATACACAGACAGATTTCTTTTTTGCATGGAAGATGATTGCGATCGTAATCATTGGAGTGGTGATGGCTGCAATTCTGTTGTATCGGCATTATGTGAAGAAAGAGACCCTGCAGTTTGAAAATTCTTTTTATTTTCTGATGGTATATGGACTTTTTGTTCTGATGTCAGCACTTTTTTCAAAGCATAAGCATTGGGTATCCGGTGGAACTTATGAACTTTTTGAGTCTGTGTGGGTAGTTTTTGCGTATATGCTGCTGTGTTATTATGTATATAATTTTGTGAATGAAGAAAAACATGTGGAATTCATTTTGAAAATTTCGGGCATTGGCATGGCTATTGTTACAGTGATCGGCGTATTTCAGTATTTTGGACTGGACTTCTTTCAGTCAAATTTTGGAAAACATTTGATCACAAATCCTGGATGGTGGAAGAATTTAAAAGAGCTGACGTTTAATTTTGTACCGAAAACTTCTTATACGACATTATACAATCCGAACTTTTTATCGTTTTATTTTGGTATGCTCATTGTGCTGGCGGTATGCCTGTTTATTGCGTCAAAAAAGATATGGCATCGGATAGTGCTGGCAGTAGCGGTAGTATGCTGTGCCATCTGCTTGAAAGGAAGCGGCAGTGCGAGTGGATGGATGGCTCTTGCATTGGCAGCAGTGGTACTTATACTTGTGCTTTTGAGCCGGAAGAAAAAACTGTTTGTTGTGGGTGCTGTTGTAGTGGTAATTGGGATTATAGCAGCAATCGTACTTGGAAATACCACCTCAGCAGGTGAAAATATAAAAAATACAATTGTTGGTACATACCGGATGAGTGACAGATGGGCTCTGAATGGAGTAGAAACCAATACGGATGATGTTGTGCTTGACATTCACGGGAATAAACTGAGTGTTTCTTATACCGTGGGAGAGGATGGAACAACACAGATCAGTTGCAAAGATTCGGATGGAAATGAGTTAAGTCAGACGATAGTGGATGCAGATAACCAGGTGACAACGATGGATGACAGCCGTTTTTCTGGGGTACAGCTGCAACCGGTATCTTTTGGAGATAGCTTGCCTGGAATTTGTGCAACGATTGATGGTGTGCAGTGGAACTTCATAAATACCGATGAGAATGGATATGAGTATCTGAATCCAGCAGGAAAATTAGTGAAGTTTGAGAATCCGAAGGTTTCAAAAGTATTTTTGGATGATGCAATGAGTAATCGAGGACATATCTGGAATAAAACAATTCCGCTTCTGGGAAGGCATGCTTTTATGGGGAGCGGGGCAAATACTTACATGTTTGAAGTGCCACAGAATGATTATATCAGTCAGAACTATGTCTACGGCGCAAACAGCTATGATGTAAAAGCCCATAGCTGGTATCTGCAGCAGTGGGTGGAAACCGGATTACTCGGTACCCTGGCACTCCTGGTATTTCTGTTCTGGTACCTGGTACAGTCGGCACGCATCTATCGCAGAGTGAATTTACACGAGAGTATCAGCTGGGTTGGATTTGGATTATTTGCAGCAGTGCTGGTATATATGTTTGCAGGGATTGCAAATGATTCCAATGTATGTACCGCTCCGGTATTCTGGGGCATGCTTGGCCTGGGACTTGCAGTGAACCGGATGCTGGTTAAGAAAGAAAATCTTTTCGCAAAGGAACCGGTTTCTGAGAAAAATGATGTTGTCGTGGAACAGAACGACCTTAAAACGGAAAAAGCTGTGACGACAGAAACTTCTGCAAAGAAGCAGTCCGGAAAGAAACAGTCAAGAAAACAGAGAAAATCAAACAAGTCATGAAAATGAGCAGATTATAGGGAGTAATTTTGGCATGCAACAAATGAAAAACCGGTTTCGGGGAGAAACGGCAAAATATATACGAATTGTATTGTTGGTAATTTACGATATATTGGCAATCTTTCTGGCGGAAATTCTTTCTATCTGGACTCGTTTTGATTTCAGCTTAAAGAGTGAGCAGGGAATGCCTTATCTGGAGACCGCATTGCAATATTTCTGGGTAAATATGATTGTAACCATCGTGATATTTTTTATTATGCATCTGTATAATAGTCTGTGGGAATATGCGAGCGTGCAGGAACTATTAAATGTAGTGATTGCGTGTCTGCTCAGTGCTGCAATACAGAGTCTGGGGATGCATATGTTCCAATGGAACATGCCGCGTTCTTATTATATTTTGTATTTTTTCTTTTTGCTGGCTCTGGTGTCCGGAAGCCGCTTTGTATACCGGGGACTGCGTATCATACGACACAGTTATCTGGGAGACGCATCCAGACATGCCATCGCTACCATGGTGATTGGAGCAGGAGACAGTGCGAATTTCCTGATAAAAAATATGGAGAACAGTCCGCTGATCCGCAATCGTGTGGTCTGCGTGATTGATGCAGATAAGAATAAGATTGGAAGCACTATTCTGGGAGCTCCGATCGTGGGAAATGACAGCAAAATTCCATGGGCAGCAGAAAAATACGAAGTGCAGGAAATTTTTATTGCTATCCCAAATCTGCCGGGAGATCGAAAGAAAAAGATTCTGGAATTGTGTAAAAACACAGGGTGCAGGATTAAGATTCTGCCTAGTATGGCACAGATTGTGAATGACGAAGTAAGCGTTTCAAATTTCCGTGAGGTGGAAATCGAAGATTTACTGGGACGGGAGCCGGTGAAGACAAATCTGGATGAGGTCATGGGATACATTGCTGGAAAGGTTGTACTTGTAACCGGTGGCGGTGGTTCCATCGGAAGTGAACTCTGCCGCCAGATCGCGGCGCATCATCCTTCACAGCTCGTGATATTTGATATTTATGAAAATACCACGTATGACCTTCAGCAGGAACTGAAAAAGAAATTTCCGAATCTGAATCTGGTTGTGCTGATTGGATCTGTGAGAAATACCCATCGTGTGGATACCGTATTTTCGGATTATAAACCGGCAATTGTTTTTCATGCAGCTGCACATAAGCATGTGCCACTTATGGAGGACAGTCCGAATGAGGCAATCAAAAACAATGTATTCGGTACTTATAATGTAGCTATGGCAGCAGGAAGAAACGGAACGGAGCGCATGGTATTGATTTCTACGGATAAAGCCGTAAACCCGACCAATATCATGGGAGCGTCCAAACGTATCTGTGAGATGATTATTCAGGGAATGCAGCATCGTTTCCCGAAAACCAATTATGTAGCGGTTCGCTTCGGAAATGTACTGGGAAGCAACGGAAGTGTGATTCCTCTTTTCAAAAAGCAGATCGCAGAGGGCGGACCGGTTACCGTTACCGACAAAAATATCATTCGTTATTTTATGACGATTCCTGAAGCAGTATCGCTTGTCTTACAAGCAGGTGCTTACGCAAAGGGCGGAGAAATCTTTGTGCTGGATATGGGAGAGCCGGTAAAGATTGATGACATGGCAAGAAATCTGATCAAGTTATCCGGATTTGAACCAGATGTAGATATCCCGATTGTGTATACAGGGCTTCGACCTGGGGAAAAGATGTTTGAAGAGTGTCTGAAAGAAGAGGAAGGACTTCAGAAAACGGAGAATGATCTGATTTTTATCGGAAAACCGATTGAATTTGACAGGGAAGAGTTTTTTGAACATTTGAAGGATCTGAAGAAGACGGCATATGAAGATGATCCACAGATGAAGCTGGTGGTGAAACGGTTAGTGCCTTCGTATCAGGTGGAAAAAAGCAAATAATTAGAAGTAGAATGGGGAGCAGTCGGAGCGGCTGCTCTCTTTAATTTTACTGCATGCTCTATTCGTAAATGGTATAATAAAGTGTACGATTTAAAAGAAGTACAGAGAGGAGAAGGTAAATGATTGATTTATTGCTTGCATTAGTGGATCAGACTTTTGGTGGAACAAATTTGTATATTCCGACAATTTTAATGATGTTAGCAATTGGAATTATCTGCTTCACAAACAAGAAGTGGTTACAGATGCCAAGATATATGCTTGGAACAGTTATAAGTGAGATAGCAGGAGTATATTTCTTTTCCGTGCTTGGATTTGGAATGCAGATATTATGTAGAGAAACGAAGCCGGAAGCTAAAGAATTTTTGAAGAGTCTGTATGGAATCTGGTGTTTGATTCTTGGAATTATGATTATACTGGCGTATCGCTGCATACATATCTATTGGATCATGCGCAGGGAATTGAAAGTAAGCTGCTTGTATGTGCAACCGGAGAATTATGACTATAACTTAATAGAGGCATGGAAGCGTCTGGAAAAATTGCTGCCATCAAAGATGACGAAAAAACAAAAGGAAACTTATGAGCGGTATAAAATGTTTTTGCGGATGCAGATGGGGAGTTTTCATGCAAATGAATAAATGCGGAAGGCAGAGGTATTATGATATGAAAAAGATTATAGACTTATATACGAAAGAAAATGATATAGAAGCATATGACATTTAATAAAGGGGCTGGAAATTACTCCATCCCTTTTATTAGTGTGGGTGCGCCTTGCGGCGCACGTTTCTAGTGGGTGAAAGTCCCTAATCCGCCCTAGTAGTGGGAAGGATACCGCAAAGACCAAGGGTGTCCTGTTCACAGAAGTACTGTTGATTAACGTGAGGGGAATCTGAAGGAAGGTGGAGGCAAATCTCTGGTTTGACGAACAGAAATCACATCAGGCTAAAATTTCATTTTAGGAGACAAGAATTAGTGTTGATGTTTGTAGAAAGCGACAGTGATCTATGGTACAATAAAGTATAAATATATCACATATGATAAAGAAATGTGCGGGTAACGGAGGATGAAAATACAATGATTCACTCAAAAAAATTGGAAGAAACTGCTTTATGGAAAGAATATGAGAAAGAAGCTGGTTCTGGAAACAAGAGAGTCATATGGGTAAAAGATGTCTATGAATATGCAGTAGAATATTTGAAGGATGTTCGTAGAAATTTTGACAATTATACACTACATGACGAAACACATATCTTGAATGTATTAGATGCCATGGGTGGATTATTGGGTGATCAGATAAGTTGTTTATCTGTGGGTGAATTGGAATTATTGATTCTGGTTGCAAGCTTGCATGATATTGGTATGGTTTACACGGATGAGGAAAAGAATGAAAAGTATGAGGATATAGAAAGCAGAAAACAGTTTTTGAGGGAGGATTATCCAGAGTTTCTAAGGAGTACAAAGGAAGAATGGACAGAGGATATGTGGCAGTCCTATCTTCGTAAGTTACATTCTTGGCGTATCGCAGAGGTGTTAAACAAAAAGGTATGGAAAGAGTTGCTTGATCAACGCCCGCTTGATGTTGTGCCATTGCAGTGCATTGTGACTGTTTGTGAGGCTCATGGTTACAATTCTTCAGATATGGTTGGTAATCATGATTTAGATTATTTGCCTGCAAATGAGGTAAGCCCACTATTTTGTGCGATACTGTTAAGATTGGGGGATTTGTTGGACTTTGATGATACTCGAGCACCTAAAGTATTGTATAGTTATGTGGAACGTAATGAAAAAAGCTGTCAAGAGTGGAAGAAACATCAGGCTTCTGCAGGTTTCTTTTATCCAACATCCCCAACGACAGAAGCTTTACCATATAAAGCGCGTTGTACCAATCCCGGAGTGGAACATGCGGTTCGAAACTTTTTAGACTGGATTGATGATGAACTTGGAAATTGTGCAAAATTGCAGAAGTATTGTCACAATAGTTGGCAACAGAATTTCCCATTTCCAAGATATATTTTCCGCAATGAAATCGAATCTGATGGATATATGAGTGGAGATTTTTGCATTACAATGGACCAAACGAAGATCCTAGAGTTGCTTACTGGGGAAAACTTATATGATAATCGAGATGTTTTTGTGAGAGAATTGCTTCAGAATGCAATCGATGCAACATTGCTTCGAGGAAAAATGGATCCGGAGTTTATACCAGAGAATTCTCGTATTGATTTCTGGGAGTGGAATGACGAGGATGGAAATATCTGGTTCCGTATTGATGATGAGGGGACCGGAATGACCATGGGCATGTTGCAACGATATTTTTTGAAAGTAGGAAATTCATACTATTTGTCTAAGGAAATTGAAAGGGATTTAAGAAAACACAATCAGACAGAAAAGTATCATGGAATCAGCCGATTCGGAATCGGTTTTCTATCATGCTTTCTTAACGGAGAATATGCAGAAGTGTCGACTCTTTATTTTGATTCTGA
>OGZP01003013.1_pt1 | contig 9997 bp, 9 predicted proteins | sample 1576811 | NCBI WGS metagenome assembly OGZP01 (sample SAMEA3541553, study PRJEB24748) | human gut metagenome | biome: human gut; feature: human-associated habitat; material: faeces | place: China | collected 2012
AACGTGATCGAGATCGATCCGGATTATGTACCGGCTCCACTGGAACACAAGCAGGTATATGGTGTGACTTTCGAACAGGGACGTCAGGAGCTTGCAATCGATGACGAGCTGATCTCCAACATCGTAACCGAGAGCAAAGAACTTACAGAAGAAGCAAAGCGCGACCTTAAAGTTTCTCTGATCATCCTGAAATATACACAGTCCAACTCCGTATGCTTTGTCAAGGACGGACAGGCGATCGGTGTCGGCGCAGGACAGCAGTCCCGTGTACACTGCACCAGACTTGCAGGACAGAAGGCAGATAACTGGTTCCTCCGTCAGAGCCCGCAGGTTCTTTCTCTTCCGTTCAAAGATACCATCAGCAGGGCAGAGCGCGACAATGCGATCGATGTTTATATCGGCGACGAATACATGGATGTTCTGGCAGACGGAGCATGGGAGAACGTATTCACAGAGAAGCCGGCAGTCTTCACAAAAGAAGAGAAGCGTGCATGGCTCGATCAGCTTACCGATGTAACGCTCGGATCTGATGCATTCTTCCCGTTCAGTGATAACATCGAACGCGCACATAAGAGCGGCGTGAAATTTATCGCACAGCCAGGTGGCTCTGTGAGAGATGACGCAGTGATCGAAACATGTAACAAATATGGAATGACAATGGCGTTCACAGGAATCCGTCTGTTCCACCACTAAGAATAAAGAACAGGTCTGAAATATAAATTTCAGATACAGCAGAGGAAACTTTGGTTCGGGAAATCCCATCAAAGTTTCCTCTGCTTTTTGTATAGATAATATCTGACAGATAAAGAATTACAGACAAAAAAAGAACCAGGACTAAATCCTGATTCTTAAGAGCGATAGACGGGGCTCGAACCCGCGGTCTCGACCTTGGCAAGGTCGCGCGTTACCAACTACGCCACTATCGCATGTATTCTGTTTGGAAGTTTTATTTGTTTTCCTCAGCGACAAGACATACTATACCAGATGAATTTGTATTTGTCAAATGTTTTTTTGAAAAAAATTAAAAAAATTTCAAAAATATTTTCCGGCATAAAAAACGGTGAAAATTTTGTGTAAATTTTGAAATCACGAAGTTCATGTGCTACAATACACACAGAATCGCCGGGAGATTGGCGAAGGTAAATCAGAAAGAGGTGACAAGATCTGTGAATAAGAGAACGACGGCTTTTTTACTGGGGAGTGTATTGTTGTGTCATGCATCTCTGGTTTATGGCGAAGTTCCGGATTATAATACTGTAGTAGAGGATACACAGAAAGAAAATAAGGCTGTGCAGATGTTTGAAACAGATGACGGCAAGGGAAATACGGTTCAGGTGGCAGCACATCAGGAGACACTCTATGTGACAGCCAGAAAGACAGGAATCTATACGATGCCTTCTGACAGCAGTGCAGAGCTTGCAGCGGTATCGCTCGGAGATCAGGTGGAACAGACTGCGATCTGCGACAATGGTTGGAGCAAGGTGGAAGCTGAGGCTGACGGAGAGAAAGTCATAGGTTACATACAGACACAGGCACTTAACAGCGAGAATCAGATCGTATCGATGGATGCAGAGGAGGTTGAAGTAACGTCCGACAGCAGTATTCTGGATTATCCGGGAAAGAAGGACGGAGAGGTTGTCGGAGAAGTCCTGGAACTGGACGAGGTGAAGCGGACAGGAACTGTCAACAATGTCTGGAGCAGGATCGAATACCAGAATGCGGACGGCACAGAGCAGGAAGGCTATATCCCGACAAGCTGTCTGAATGTCTCAGATGGTCAGGAGAGTACAGAAGCTTCCATAGATACGAAGAAAGATGCAGGCACTCTTCACAAAAGCAGTGGAAAAGGAGTCTTTTCGGATGCGCTGGAAACAGATGAGAGTGTTACTGAACAGAATGGCGTTCAGATCGGAAAGGCAGTAGCAGCCTCATCAGATGCCAAGCTCAAAGACCTTGGTGTGTTCAAGATCACACATTACTGTCCGTGCAGCATCTGCTGCGGGCCATATGCCAACGGAATCACTTCAACAGGTGTGACAGCGACGACAAACCATACGATCGCTGTAGATCCGTCTCAGATTCCTTACGGAAGCAAGGTCGTGATCAATGGACAGGTTTATGTGGCAGAGGACTGCGGCGGCGCGATCAAGACAAACTGCATTGACATTTATGTGGCAACACATGCAGAGGGAGAGGCAAAGGGCGTTTACTACACCGACGTTTATCTCATTCAGTAAATAAATATTCTGGAACAAAAAGATCTCCGGCAGAACCGATTTACGGAATCCTGCCGGAGATTTTTTATAAAAAGTTATCTTCCGAAACGAGATCCGTCTTCTACACCTTTCTGAGCGACAGCACTGGCAGATGAACTGCTGCGCACGTTTGCCGCACAGATCAACCTGCTTGAACACGCCGATCGTGCGGGTATCTTCATAACTGCACTTAAAAGCGAGTTCATGGATCTGCTGATCATCAAGGTCAAGTCCAAGTTCATGCAGGCTGACAGGCATCTTGATCGAACGGAAAAAGTCCTCCATTGCCTCGATTCCTGCCAGGGCGGTCTTTTCGAAATCAAGGCCGCACGGGATATCGAATACGTTGGTCGCAAACTGTGCGAAACGCTCCGGATTTACATCGTATACATATCTTGCCCAGCTTCCCCAGATCGCTGCAAGACCGGCACCGTGAGTGACATCATAGAGTCCGCCAAGCTCGTGCTCAAGCTGGTGACATGCCCAGTCGCCACCGCCGGTTCCACATCCGGTCAGACCATTGTGAGAGAGGCTTCCTGCCCACATGATCTCTGCGCGGGCTGTGTAGTTGTCAGGTTCCCTCATAAGAATACGTGCGTTGTAGATGACAGTCTGCATCAGAGATTCACTGATGCTGTCTGTGATCTCCATAGTCTCGATATTGACGAAATAACGCTCCATGGTGTGCATGAGGATATCCACACAGCCGCTCTCCGTCTGATACTGCGGAAGGCTGTAGGTAAGCTTCGGGTTCATCAGGGCAAATTTCGGACGGCAGAGATCGCATTTGGCAGCACCTCGTTTCAGCCAGCCATCCTCATTGGTGATGACAGAGGAATTGCTCATCTCACTTCCGGAAGCTGCAATGGTAGGGATGACGCCGATCGGAAGACAGGCAGTCGGAACTTCTGTCTTGAGATAAAAATTCCAGACATCTGTCCATGGATTTGCAACGCCGTACCCGATCGCCTTGGCAGAGTCAATAACACTTCCACCGCCGACAGCGAGAATGAAATCTACGTTTTCTTTCTTACAGAGCTCGATACCTTCACGTACTTTGGAAAGACGCGGGTTCGGGACAACGCCGCCCAGGGTAACGAAATCAATGCCGGCATCAGTAAGACATCCGGAAACTTCGTCGATCAGCCCGGAAGCGACGGCACTCTTGCCTCCGTAATGGATCAGAACTTTGTGACAGTTCTCTTTCTTCAGAATATCACCGATCTGCAAATGAGAATCTTTACCAAAAATAACCTTTGTAGGGGCAAAATATTCAAAACTGCGCATAATAGTTACTCCTTATATACATTTAAAATAAATGACAAATTTAGAAACAACATAAATATAACATAATTGTAAAGAGAAATACACAAAAAAATTTTGGATTTTTCAATGCCCTGTCAGGAATGAAGCGAAAACATTCTGGACATTTCTTCTCTGGTGTAATATTATAAAATAACAAAAAGGCAGGTGATAAAATGGAAAATATAGTGATCATCGGTGCAGGTCCCGCCGGTATCTCAGCCGCTCTGTATGCTGCAAGGGGAAACATGAATCCGCTTGTCATCAACAACGGCATCGGAGCACTGGAAAAGGCGGAGAAGATCGAGAATTATTATGGACTGGAACAGCCGCTTTCCGGTAAGGAACTCTACGAGAGAGGGATATCTCAGGCGGAAGCCCTGGGAGTGCGTATCCTGGATGCAGAGGTCCTTGGGATCAGTGGTTTTGATACATTTACTGTCAAGACGACAGCAGGTGATTTTGACACAGTCAGCGTGATCCTGGCGACAGGAGGGAAACGCAGTGCCCCGAAGATTCCGGGACTTAAGGAATTTGAAGGAAGAGGTGTCAGCTACTGCGCGGTCTGTGATGCCTTTTTTTACAGAGGAAAGGAAGTTGCCGTTGTCGGAAACGGTGAGTTCGCCCTTCATGAAGCAGAGGAACTTCGGAATGTCACGCAGGATGTGACCATCTATACGGATGGGAAGGAACCGGAATTTTCCAGAGAACATCCGATCGCAGTCAATACGATGAAGATCCAGGCGATCGAAGGCGATGACAAGGTTTCCGGACTTCTGATGCAGAGTGATATAGCTGCACAGGATGCGGAAGCACCAGAGAACTCTTTTTATCCTGCGGACGGTGTCTTTGTGGCACTCGGTACGGCAGGAAGCACAGAGATTGCCAGACAGATGGGAGCAGAGATCACCGATAAGGGAAATATCAAAACCGACGAAGAGATGGCGACAACGATTCCGGGACTTTTTGCCGCAGGAGACTGCACAGGCGGACTTCTCCAGGTTTCCAAGGCCGTTTACGAAGGCAGTATGGCAGCCATCAGCGCCGGCAAATATGTCCGGCACAAAAAGGTATCATAAATAAAAATCAAGAAACACTAATCGTGGATTGAAATATCAAGGAGGAAGCATTATGGCAAAAACAATTACAGCAGAGAATTTTGAGCAGGAAGTTCTTAAGTCAGAGAAACCGGTATTACTGGATTTCTGGGCAACATGGTGTGGACCGTGCATGCGTCAGGGACCGATCGTTGAGGAACTGGCAGAGGAAGGATACTGCGTAGGCAAGATCGATGTTGACCAGCAGCCTGGTCTCGCACAGCAGTTCCGTATCATGAGCATCCCGACACTTCTGATCTTTAAGGATGGCAAGGAAGCAGAGCGTCTGGTTGGTCTGACTCCAAAAGCTGCGATCAAGGAACTTCTGGACAAATAAGGTCCGGGAAGGTTTATAAGATTTATGAAAATATTACTGGCAGCATGTAATGCGAAATATATTCATTCAAATCTTGCAGTATACGATCTCAGGGCATATGCGTCCGCTTATCAGGAGCATATTCTCCTGAGAGAATATACGATCAATCAGACAAAAGACGAGATTTTGAAGGATATTTATTTAAGTGGAGCAGATGTAGTCTGCTTTTCCTGCTATATATGGAACATTTCTTTTGTCAGAGATCTGCTTGAGGATCTTCACAAGATCCTTCCAGATGTAAAATTCTGGACGGGAGGTCCGGAGGTTTCTTTCGATGCGGAAGCTTTTCTTCGGAGGACTCCGCAGGTGACTGGTGTCATGGTCGGTGAGGGCGAAAAGACGTTCCTCGAGCTTGTGCGTTATTATGTGGACGGTGTGGGAACTTTATCTGAGATTCCAGGGATTGCTTATCGTGAAGGCGAGGAGATCCATCACAATGGATGGAGAGAACTTACGGATCTAAGTGAGATTCCTTTTGTATATGAACATCTGGAGGACTTTGAGAACAAGATTATTTATTATGAGAGCAGCAGGGGATGTCCTTTTTCCTGCAGTTACTGTCTTTCTTCTATTGATAAGAAGCTCAGGTTCCGTGATCTTGACCTGGTCAAGAAAGAATTACAGTTTTTCCTGGATCACAGGGTGCCGCAGGTCAAGTTTGTGGACCGTACGTTTAACTGTAAGCACGAGCACGCAATGACGATCTGGAAATATATCCTGGAGCATGACAATGGGATCACGAATTTTCATTTTGAAGTTTCGGCAGACCTTCTCCGGGACGAAGAAATACAGCTTATGAGCAGGATGCGTCCCGGACTTATCCAGCTTGAGATCGGTGTACAGTCCACAAATCCGGACACCATTCATGCGATCCACAGACATATGGATCTTGACAAATTGGAGAGATGTGTTGCGAAGGTGCACAGCTTTGGAAACATCCACCAGCACCTGGATCTGATCGCAGGACTTCCGTATGAGGATTATGATACTTTCCACCATTCTTTTAATGATGTGTACAGGATGAAACCGGATCAGCTCCAGCTTGGTTTCCTCAAGGTGCTCAAGGGTTCCCTGATGGAAAAAGAAGCAGAGAAATACGGGATCATGCATAAAGAAAAAGAACCATACGAAGTGCTTTCTACTAACTGGCTGTCCTATAAGGAAGTCCTGAGACTTAAGATGGTAGAGAGTATGGTGGAAGTTTATTACAACAGCGGACAGTTTCAGAACACACTGGAATATCTGGTGCCGCAGTTTGCGGATGCGTTTACCTTTTATGAGAAGCTGGGAGCTTTTTATGAGAAAAAAGGCTACAGCGAGATCTCACATTCAAGGATGCGCCGTTATGAGATCCTGCTGGAATTTCTCCGTGAGGAAACAGATCTCGATGCGGATGTGGCAGCACAGCATATGCTCTATGATCTGTACTTAAGAGAAAAACTTAAGAAACGTCCTTCGTTTGCAGCAGATCAGAAACCGTATGAAAGTGCTGTATGGACTTACCGTAAGAAACATAAGATTTCAAAAACAGCACACATAGAAGCTTTCCCGGATGGGACAACAATTCTGTTCGATTATGAAAACAGAAATCCACTGTCCAATAATGCACACACAGAAACGATAGAGCTGGATTTGGACAACATAGAATGAGGTGATAAAAATGGGAATGTTTGATCCGAAAAAAAGAAAAATATTTGCTGCTGTGATCGCAGTCATTCTTGTCCTTGCAATGGTAGTTCCAAGTGTTCTCTCCATTCTTTTATAAGAGGTATAAGATGAAACGGAGGATGAACATATGAAACTGGGGCAGCAGGCAATGGAGGCACTTAAAAGTCAAATCGACGGTGCACTTGAGATCGGAGATGATCTGGTTGTTGCGGGCGTGATCGCAATTGAGGGAACACAGATCCTGATCGAGAAGGAGAAAGAAAAGCTTCTTGAATATTTTTCAGATGGATTTCTCTGGAATACCGTCCGTACACTGGAGAAGTGCAGAGTACCGGAGATGCTTTCTGAGCCTTTTAAGGATGAGATCCATGCCAGATATGATCTGGGAACAGGCGGTGTTTTGAGCGGTCTGTGGAAGATGACAGAGGCTTCCGGAACAGGACTTCGTGCAGACCTTCGTGCGATCCCGGTCCGCCAGGAAACAATAGAGATCTGTGAGAGACTGGATGTAAATCTGTACAAATTACTGTCAGATGGTGCTGTCCTTCTGGGGTGTACAGATGGGGCGAAAGTTGTACAGGAATGTCTTCATCAGCAGATCCCGGCGGCAGTGATCGGCAAGGCTGTTGAGGGGAATGACCGGCTTCTGTACAGCGGCGGGCTGACCCGCTATCTGGAACGTCCTTCTCAGGATGAACTGACCAGATTTTCCTGGGGAGAGAAATGGAGAAAAGATAAGAAATGGCAAGACTGAATATCGTACTGCATGAGCCGGAGATACCGGCAAACACAGGAAACATTGGCAGAACCTGCGTGGCGACAGGGACAAGGCTTCACCTGATCGAGCCGCTGGGGTTCAGCCTGAGTGAAAAAGCAATCAAACGTGCCGGGATGGACTACTGGAAGGATCTGGATGTGACTACCTATCTGGATTACGAAGAATTCCTTCAGAAAAATCCCGGAGCGAAGATCTACTACGCAACAACCAAAGGACTTCAGACCTATACAGATGTTAAATTTGAGGACGACTGTTACATCATGTTTGGCAAAGAAAGTGCCGGAATCCCGGAGGAGATCCTTATGAAACATAAGGAAAACTGTATCCGCATTCCAATGATCAATGACATTCGGTCACTGAATCTGAGCAATTCAGTGGCAATCGTTCTGTATGAGGCACTGCGTCAGAACAACTTTGACCACATGCAGCTCCAGGGAGAACTGCATGATCATAAATGGGAATAAATTCCCGGCAAAATCAAATAAAGCTGCACTGCTGACCGAAAAGGAGGGATCTGCATGGAACTGGAAAGATATCGTATCTACTCGGAAATTGCGCGTGGAATCCGCAAACCGTTTCTCGTTTTCAAAAATGCAAATGTGTTCATGGCTCACTCCGGTGAGTTCTGTAAGGGAGATGTGGCAGTCGAGGATGGCATCGTAATTGGTGTCGGAGAGTATGAAGGAGAGACAGAAATCGATCTGGATGGGAAATATCTCTGCCCGGGATTTATCGACAGCCACCTTCACCTGGAATCGACACTGGTAACTCCGGGAGAACTGATCCGGCAGGCTGCACAGTGCGGCACGACTACATTTATTGTAGATCCGCATGAATCCGCAAATGTCTCAGGAACTGACGGAATCGACTATATCCTGGAACAGACCGAGGAGGTTCCGGCAAATGTCTATGTGATGATGCCTTCCTGTGTACCGGCTACACATGTCGATGACAATGGATGCACCCTCACTGCAGGAAAGATGAAGGCATATCTCAATAATCCGAGGATCCTGGGACTTGGCGAGGTTATGGATGCACCGTCTGTTGTAAACGGAAGTGTATCCATGCATGAGAAACTGTCCGTTTTTAAGGACAGAGTCCGTGACGGACATGCACCATTTTTGCCGCCGGGAGATCTGGCTGCATATGCACTGGCAGGCATTTCCACAGACCATGAATGTGTGACTTATGAGTATGCCATGGAAGAGTGCAGAAATGGAATGCAGGTGCTGATCCGTGAAGGAAGTGCCGCCAAGAACCTGGAAGCGATCGTTAAGGGAATCGTAGAGCATCACACCGATACCTCAGGATTTTGCTTTTGCACCGATGACAAGCACATCGAAGAGATCCGAAAAGAAGGACACATCAATTTCAATGTCAGAAAGGCAGTTCAGCTTGGGCTGAGACCGGAACAGGCACTCAAGATGGCAACAATACAGGCAGCGAAATGCTATGGACTGCATCATCTTGGTGCGATCGCACCGGGATATCAGGCAGATTTTGTTGTGCTGGATAACTTAAGTGATATGAATGTCTTGGAAGTGTACCATAGGGGCAAAAAGATCATCAAGGATGAAAAAGTTGAGATCCGCCCATGTGATCCTCAGCTCAAAAATACAGTACATCTTCTGGGATTCAGGGAATCTGATCTCTGCCTTCCGTGGAGAGAAGGAAAGGTACATATCCTTAAGATGCTGGAAGGACAGATCGTAACAGAAGATGTCCGGGAGGAAGTTGGCTATACAGAAGAAAAGGGCCGGAAAGTATTTAAACCGGATGGAACCTATCAGAAGATCGCAGCAGTCGAACGTCACAAAAACACCGGCAAGATCGGCGTGGGAATTGTCAAAGGATTCGGGCTTCGCGGTGGTGCGATCGCATCGAGCGTGTCCCACGATTCACACAATCTGATCGTGATCGGCGACAATGATCATGACATGTATCTGGCAGTTCAGGAACTTCTCCGCACGCAGGGCGGCTATACCTTGGTTGAAAACGGACAGGTATTCGACACTCTGCCGCTCCCGATCATGGGACTTATGAGTGATGCCGGATATGAGAAGGTAAATGAGAAGCTGGCACGCATGATACCAAAGGCACATGAGATGGGAATCCCGGAGGGCTTTGACCCGTTTATTACTCTGTCATTTATGGCACTTCCGGTCATTCCGGAGATCAGGATCACGCCAAGAGGTGTATATCTGACCCAGGAAGACCGTATGATCCAGAGCCCGTTTGACCGTTGAACCAAAGATTTACAAGATAACAAAAAGGCAAGGTAGAGAAATCTACTTTGCCTTTTCGAGCGTAAAGATAAATTCTGTTCCGACGCCCTCGGTGCTGATCACATTGATGTGCTGCCCGTGAGCGGAAATGATCTCTTTGACGATCGCCAGTCCGAGACCGGTGCCTTTCTGGTCTTTGCCGCGGGAGCGGTCGATCTTATAGAAACGTTCCCAGATCTTGTTGATGCTGGATTTCGGGATCCCGATGCCATGGTCCTTGCAATCCCTTCCAGTTG
>OGZP01003016.1_pt1 | contig 9986 bp, 10 predicted proteins | sample 1576811 | NCBI WGS metagenome assembly OGZP01 (sample SAMEA3541553, study PRJEB24748) | human gut metagenome | biome: human gut; feature: human-associated habitat; material: faeces | place: China | collected 2012
TCAAGCGAGTTATCACCCAAATCCAACAACTGTTGAATTTCCTTGGTGATTCGGGTGTTCATCCGATTCAATGTTGCTTTTGAAGCCTTTGTGATAGCTTCAACTATCTTATCAATATTGAACACGAATTTCTCGCTATGACAAATGATGTACATCTGCACATTCACCTGCCCTTTACAAGTAGTACGGTAAACCGCCGTTTCTATTATATCACATTCAGCCTTAAAACGGTATATTATCATCTCATTCTGTTGATGGGTGATGGCGTATGCCTTCTGTGGTTCACACGGAGGGCAGTTTTATTTTCGTCACAAACTATACCTACACCCTTATCACTTCGTCATCTTCTCTTTAACCTTTTTCGGCACGTCAATCAAGCCAAATCGGTAGAACACCCCATAGATATACGACACACCCCGGATGTCTCCCAAAGCCTTGGGTCTGTCCACGACCTCTCCAACTTTTCCAATATTCTGATATGCCCGCATGACAGAGCTCCATGCAAGGCTCTTGCTACTCTCCCTGCGGTCGATCCACAGTTCCTTGGTGAACTCATCTCCCCTGCCCTTCTTCAGTTTGTATGTAAAGGGCAAGCCGGACAGAGTCTTGAACTTATATCCCCGAAAAGCCACCACGCACTTCCAGAGGTTCTCCTCACACGGATTCTTCTTCAGCGCTGTGACCGCTCGGTAATGACGCTGACGTTCAGCGCCGGTGCTGATGTTCTCCGCATCGGCATCCTCCGGGAAGTACACGCCTTTCTCATACGGCAGATAAGAGGTCACAGAGGGACGAGACAATTGTAAGGCAGACATAGTGGAGGTGACAGCAATCTTATAGTTCTGTGTGTTTCTGAAATTGTTGAATGTCTGCTGTACGAGCTTTGCCGTGTCTGACTCATAGACTCCTGCAGTGATGAGCAACTTCCGAACCTTGATAGGATTGAGGGACAGGCCGTCTGCGATGGCTTGCAGGGTCATGTTGTCCTTATAGAGTAGCACTGCTGCTTCCATCTGCTTCGCCAGATTCTTCTCGGCACTGTATTTCGATTTTGATTTCTTTCGCCCTCCGCCGGGTCTGCGCTGCTTGCCCACAGATAGTCACCTCTATCCTTTTATTTTCGTCACAAACTATAAATCGTGCTTCAAAATATGCCGTGTGAACTCCTAGATTTTTTCTGATCACACGGCGTATTGCTTTATTTCAGTTTTTCGAGGATATCATCTGCCGTCATACCGGATGCCAGCAGCTTTTTCAGCACAGCTTCGGCCTCAACCTTCTTAGCAGCTTCGGCGGCCTTCGCTTCGACGGCAGCCTTCTTGGCCTCCAGCTTTGCGATTTCTTTTTCGGTCTGCTTGATCTCCGCCTTCTGCGGCTTTAGACTTTCACGCAGAGACTTGATGTCGGTCTTCAGCTCTTCGATATGGGCGACAGTCTTGGAAAGACCTTCTTCGAGCATTGCCTTGTCTTTCTGCAACTTTGCGATTTGAGCATCGAAGTCGGTAGATGCGGTAACACGGTTTTTGCTGCCTTTGGTTCTGGGCATAGGATGATACCTCCCGAAAGAATATGTAAGATTTGATGTTAGTATAGCACTGTGGAAGTTGGATGGCAATATCAGAAATATTGCTTTCATCGTTATGTATATTTTTTCTTATTAGTCAATAACATCTAATTCACTTAAATATTTCCTAAGTTCGCAGTTTAACTCTTTGAACTTTTCATTTATTTCACCTGTTCTCTTATAGGCTTCCACCGATATTTTTTCTTTCTCTTTCTGGGGCACAAGTGATCCCACATTCCAACGCTCCTGAAACTCGTCCAACTGCAAAATGCAAAGTTGACGAATAGCCTCATATTGGTTATAAAAGGTCTCGGGAATAAAAGCTGCATTGCTATTTAGTTCATCCTGTGCTGTAACAACTGCTTTTTGAGCCGCAGTATAGTGATCCTCATCCACTTTTTTTCGCAGTTCTTCATTTGCAGGCACCGTAGATAAGCCTTGAGGAATCATCACGTTGATACATTTCACCATTTCAAAGTATGCTTTTGATAATTTTCTATACAAATCAAATTCTGCATCGAACTTTGTTTTCGTCACATACTTTTTATTGTCAAGATTAGCCTTATAGCTTTCAAACTTCTTATCCAATTCAAGCTGATATTTTCCCTTCAGACGTTCCGCCAAACGATCCGCCATAAAGTGGAAAATGAAAAGCGCAATGGCAGCGCCCCCTCCAAGGCTCAGCACTATGGAACCCATGAGTTTTAACACACTATCCCAACCTAACGAAACAACTGTACTTATCGTCGAAGAATCCATGATTTCACCTAAATGTCCCTAATATCTCGTCCCTGCATCTCAGCCACAGTATCCACACTGCGTTGCCTGCCGCTCACCACGTAGAGGTGTGCAAAGTTTCGAGCGGCAAAGCTGTGCGGTGCTTTTACTACAGCCTCACAGCTTAAATTTACATATCTATAAAGCTATTTTCAATGATTCAAAGTACAGAGCGAAATTATTCGTCATCATTATCATCATCAGAAAAGGCCTTTCCGCTAAGAATATCCTCTTTCAGGATTTCCAATTCTTCACGCGTTGCAGAGTCAAGAAAATCCTGCCAATCCTGTTCACTATTAATTTCAATTCGTTCACACATTTTAGTTGTCCTCCTTAAAATACTTCAAATAAACTGCTATCTCTCTTCTCGTTGCCTCTGTTACAGACATCTCATATATCATTTTTCCCTCTTGAATTACATATTTTCCGTTTCCGCTTTCCAGTTCCTCAAGCATTTGTTTTGATTTAATCGCAAATATACAGTCAAAGAACTTTTTAGGTTTTATTGTGACAGGCATTTTATTCTCTGCCGCATAAATCTTTCCCCTTTGACTTTCTAAATACACCCTCTCTAAAGATTTCTCTTCAGAATAATTATTGTATACTCTAAAGACAACAGCTATTTGACTTCCATTGTCTACATCTTCAATTGAAAATTTATGTCTTATATACAAATGCCCGTTTTTTTCCGACTTTCTCACTGTACCAAAAGTATCGGAAAACGCATACTTTCCACTGATATATGCATTGTTCTGTTCATCCTGAAATACAAATTCGTCTTGTTCTATATCTGTCGGTGTCATCAAGCATAAATCACGAAACAGCTTACCAAAATCAGTAAGCGCATAAGCGACATCATCTCTATTGTCATATGTTATTCCGTTTATTATACCAAGTCGAAGTAAAGATTCGATAGTTAAAGACAGCTGTCCTTCACCATATTTCCATTTAATATCTTCTTGTTCAACAATATCTTCATCCTTAAAATATAAAAACATAAACTCTGCATCTAAAGGGCTAAGTTGCTTAAGCATCTCGGCGAATGCAGGGTGTACCATAGCTTCGACATTTTCCATCATCGCATTTGCCAATAGATTTGAAAACATCTCAGATAAGTTTTCCTCATCGAAAACAAATTTCACATGATCCAAAAGCGGTGCAGCAACCACAGCCTTTGGATCAATTCGCTTTTTCTCCGGAACCTTTTCAAGTGTTTTTTGTATAAACTTTGCATATTTCTTTTCTAATTCTTCTGCTGTTAACCCCAAAAAGGTAATCGGCAAGGCTACAAGTCTTATTAAGCTTCCTACCGCATTTCCAACTTGTGACAACGCTGGATGGCCCAAATCCTTATATATCAGCTTTCCAATCTTTTCCATTTCCGTGGAAGAATCCTTTTTGCCCATCTACTCGCCTTTCTTGTTTCAAATATCACACCAGATAACGTTTGAGGCAACACACCTGTAAGGCATGACTCTCATAACTTAAATATATACTATATAGTATATATTTTCAAGGATAACGGGCAAAATCGGACATATATACATCCAAGTGTCCGTGTTAATCATCTATGCTTTAAGGTGATTATAAAATGAAGTTTACTTTCAAAAGATTCCGCCATCAGAACTCCGCTGATGTCTGGGAGGACACTCCAGAGAAGCGTCCTCTCACTCACGCCATCCTTGACATACTGCTCTCTCCTACATATCGTTTGCCCATGGCTGTAAACACAGTCCGAATCTACAAGGACCGGAACTGCTTCTCCGTTTGCCCTCGGTGCAAGAAAGTCATCGAGTACGAATACTAGTCTTACTGCGGTAACTGCGGGCAGTACCTTGATTGGTCGAAACTTGACGAGGCCGAGGAAGAGTTCATCGGGTGGGATGGTGTAGAAGATGATGACTGATTTTTCCCTTGCGCCACGTCATCATGGTGTATGCCGCCAGCACACCGATCCATCCGCCCATCGTATTACCGAACACATCATCGAACTCTGCGATGCCAAGTCCCGTAATATACTGGGTCGTTTCGATTGCCACAGACACTACGAAAGGAATCAGCAACACCCATTTCTTCTGAAACCACCTATACAGCCCCGTTCCAAGCGGAATGAACAGCCAGATGTTATTGATGACCCCAACTCTCACAGATTGCTCTTTCAAGAACTTCCCAGCATAGGAAAAGAGGACAAAATTCGTTCTTGCATCCCCTGACTCACGAAACATCAGTGTTTCATAAAGGATGAAAGCCACATAAACAATCGTCAGTACTACGTTTAAACTCTTCGGAAGAACAATCATCAGCAAACAGACAACGCAGCCAAGAACAACCACCATGCACGGGAAGACATTCAGAATGTTGTCCACACACAGCATATTGTTGCCGTTTCTGTCAAGCAGAAGGTTCACCTTGCCACTGCGCTTGATGCCGTACTGCCCTTTAGACAACGCCTTTGGATTGCCATTCGCATCAAAATACATATCCGTATCTGCTGTGCCATCTCTATGATAGGTACGTCTGAGGATGGTAAAGCCTGCATTGGTAGGGGTAGGGTTGCCATCTGCGTCAAGATAGGTAATCTGGCCGATGTATCCTTGCTCGTTGCGCTGATATAACTCGCCATACTGACCAAGCGAATTCTTTACAGGATTCCATTCTGTGTCAAAATACTGCTCACCGACAACAGTACCATTCCCATCACGCTGATAAGTCACACCTGCATAGCCAAGTGAAGTACACACCGCATGACCGTCTTTATCTAGAAAGGTCACGCTGATGTTCTGCCCATCAGAATTATACTCACGATGAAGCCCGTAGTATCCGCCGGAGCACTGTACCTGCCGTCCGTTCAAGTCGTAGTAGAAATCATCGGAAGCCCTGCCACCAGCCCGCGTTCTGACTATAGTAGTGTACCCTGCGCTGCGCTTCATTGGATTTCCCTTTGCGTCAAGATATGTGATTACCGTACTCGCTTCTTCGTATTCATATGACAACCCGTAATAATCGCCATACCTTGCCACAGGGTTTCCGCTTGCATCAAGATAACGTTCCTTTACAACTCGATCGTTATCATCCCGCATTCTACACACGGTCGCGTAGCCCATATCAATGGCATCTGTGATTCCCCCATCAGAATTCACATAGCTTGTGCTGGTCACGTTTTCATCTACGGTTTCTCGGATACTCAGCTCCGAGGCAGTGTATCCTGCATCGTGGTCAACATCCGCATCAGGCAACAACGCCAAGATAGAAAGAAGAGCCACTGATGCAATCAGCAGGATTCCGCATCCTTGTTTCAAGTTTGCATTCAAACTCCATAACCCCGGCTCTTGATAGTCTCTACGACCTGAGACACATACTTCTGGCAGGTGTCGTGGTCAGGGGCTTCCACCATCACACGCACGACAGGCTCCGTACCAGACTCACGGACAAGGATACGGCCAGTGTCACCCAGTGCTTCGGCTACAGCCTTGACTGCCGCCTGCACTGCTTCGTCATCCTGTGCGGCCTTCTTGTCGGTCACACGAACATTTTCCAGAACCTGCGGGTAGATCTTCAGGGGCTCAGCCAGCTTGCTCATAGGCAGCTTCTTGGCAAGCATTACTTCCATCATTTTCAGACTGGTCAGGATACCATCACCCGTGCTGGCATACTTGCTGAAGATAATATGACCACTCTGCTCACCGCCGATACGGCAGCCATTTTTCGCCATGTACTCGTAGACGTACTTGTCGCCCACAGCGGTCTTGGCGTAGCCGATGCCCTTCTCATCAAAAGCCTTATACAGGCCAAAGTTAGACATGACGGTAGTGACCACAGTGTTGGTCAGCAGCTTGCCACGCTCCTTCATGTAGCAACCGTAGATGTACAAGATATGGTCACCAGTGATGACGTTGCCCTTTTCGTCCACACACAGGCAACGGTCAGCATCGCCGTCATAGGCAAAACCGATGTCCAGCCCCTTCTCTACCACGAACTTCTGCAAGCCCTCGATGTGGGTGGAACCTGCATTGTTGTTGATATTCAGTCCGTTGGGCTGTGCATTGATGACGTAGGTGTCAGCACCCAGCGCATCGAACACAGATTTTGCAATGTTCCAGGAACTACCGTTGGCGCAGTCCAGACCAACCTTGACACCCTTGAAAGAGTAGATTCCGAGGCTGATCAGGTAGCCCATGTAGCGGTTACGACCAGAAACATAGTCCACAGTGCAGCCAATATGCTCACGATGAGCAAAGGGCAGTTCTGGCCAGTCCTTATCGAACACATGGAGCTTTCCATCAATGTAATCTTCGACTAAAAGCAAGATCTCCTCCGGCATCTTCTCGCCATAGCAGTCAATGAGCTTGATGCCGTTGTCATAGTAGGGGTTGTGGCTGGCGGAAATCATGATGCCGCAATCGAAGTCATCCACACGGGCAATGTAAGCCACGGACGGCGTAGTGGTGACGTGCAGCAGATAGGTGTCTGCGCCGGAGGCGGTCAGTCCTGCAACCAGACTGTACTCGAACATATAAGAGCTGCGGCGGGTGTCCTTGCCGATGACGATGCGGGCTGGCTCGTTGTTGCCGTTGCGCTCGCGCAGAGCGTTGTAATACCAGCCCAGAAAACGGCCGACCTTATAAGCGTGGTCGGCAGTCAGATCAATACCAGCTTCACCACGGAAGCCATCGGTTCCAAAATACTTTCCCATTATAGTTTTTTCCTCATTCAAAGAGTGAATTAACGAATACATGCTTTAGCCGAGAGGAAATCTCGTTGCCTGCTGCTCACCACGGAGAGGTAGCATATTTGAGCAGCACAGCCATGTGGCGGAACACATGGCTGCAATAAGTATTAGTCTCTGCGGAACAGGTCGCGGGTGTAGACCTTGTCCTGCACATCATCCAAGCAGCTATCATAGCGGTTGGCAATGATGGCTTGGCTGCGTTTTTTGAATTCTTCAAGGTCATTCACGACTTCACTGCCAAAGAATGTACTGCCATTCTCCAGAGTCGGCTCATAGATAATGACCGTTGCACCCTTTGCCTTGATGCGTTTCATGACGCCCTGAATGGAGGACTGGCGGAAGTTATCAGAGTTCGACTTCATCGTCAAGCGGTATACGCCAATCACGCAGGGCTTTTCCTGAGATTTATCGTACTCGTTATCTTCACCATAACCATAATAGCCTGCCATCTGCAGAACGCGATCAGCTATGAAGTCTTTGCGGGTGCGGTTGGATTCCACGATAGCTTCAATCAGGTTTTCAGGCACATCAGCGTAGTTGGCCAGGAGTTGCTTGGTATCTTTGGGCAGGCAGTAGCCTCCATAGCCAAAAGAGGGATTATTGTACTGGTCACCAATACGCGGGTCAAGGCAAACTCCCTCGATAATCTGCTGGGTGTTCAGACCCTTCATCTCAGCATAGGTATCCAATTCGTTGAAATAAGACACACGCAATGCCAGATAGGTATTGGCAAACAGTTTGACTGCCTCAGCTTCGGTAAAGCCCATGAACAGGGTATCGATGTTTTCCTTGATGGCGCCTTCCTGCAACAGACCTGCGAACTCGTGTGCAGCCTCAACTAAGCGATCATCATTCAGGTCAGTACCAACGATGATACGGGACGGATACAGGTTGTCATACAGTGCCTTAGACTCACGCAAGAATTCTGGACTGAAGATAATATTCTTGGTGTTAAACTTCTCACGCACAGAAGCCGTATATCCTACAGGAATCGTGGACTTGATGACCATGATGGCATCTGGATTATACTGGATGACCAGCTTGATAACTGCTTCAACCGCAGAGGTATCAAAGAAGTTCTTCTTGCTATCGTAGTTGGTAGGTGCTGCGATGACAACGAAGTCTGCATCCTTATAGGCAGCTTCAGCATCCAGTGTGGCAGTCAGATTTAAGTCCTTTTCTGCGAGATACTTTTCAATATACTCGTCCTGAATAGGCGACTTCTTGTGGTTGATAAGATCAACCTTCTCCGGGATGATGTCTACTGCCATAACCTCGTGATGCTGTGACAGCAAAGTGGCGATGGACAAGCCGACATAGCCAGTACCTGCAACTGCAATTCTATAGTTTCCCATAATCGTATCCTTTCCGGACATTAAAGTATTACAGTCTCCAGTAACGCATGCCAGAATTATTCAAATCCTGCACTGTGTAAAGTCCCTTAACATCCAGCAATACTTTTTCATCGTCGGGGCTTTCTTTGTACAGCTTCTTAATATCTTCGAGACTGAGGGCCTTAAACTCCTTATGAGCAACTGCCACGATAACGCAATCAGCTTCCTTAGCATCCTCCATGCTGTGCAGCTGAACACTATATTCACGCATGGCATCACGTTCACTTGCCCACGGATCGATCACGATAGGATCAATGCCATAAGTCTTGAGTCGCTTGATAATGTCGTTAACCTTGCTATTACGAGTATCCGGGCAGTTTTCCTTAAAGGTAAGACCCAGAATCACGACTTTGGACTTCTTAGGTGCCTGGCCAGCCTCAATCATTTTCTTAATTGCAGCATCAGCAACATATGCACCCATGCTGTCGTTGACAATACGACCATTCAGAATAATCTGGCTATGATAGCCCAACTTTTCTGCCTCATAAGTAAAGTAGTACGGATCAACACCAATGCAGTGACCGCCAACCAAGCCAGGACGGAAACCCAGTGCATTCCATTTGGTATTCATACCATCAACAACCTCATTGGTGTCGATTCCCATCCGGTCAAATACCATTGCAAGTTCATTCATGAACGCGATATTAATATCGCGCTGGCTGTTTTCTACAACTTTTACTGCTTCTGCCGTTTTGATGTTAGAAACAGGGTAGGTACCGACTTCAATAACCAAGTCGTACACATTTTTGATTTCTTCGCAGGTTTTTGCGTCCATACCGGAAACAATCTTGCGAATATTTTCGAGACGATGTACCTTGTCGCCCGGATTGATGCGCTCGGGAGAATAGCCAATCTTGAAGTCTTCACCGCACTTCAGACCAGATTCCTTTTCAAGAATCGGAATACAAACATCCTCCGTGCAACCCGGATAGACAGTCGATTCATACACGACAATAGAACCTTTCGTCAGATTCCGGCCAACAATTTCGGAGGCACCGATAACCGGAGTCAGATCAGGCGTGTGGTCGGTGTTCACAGGCGTAGGAACAGCCACGATGATAAACTTTGCCTCCTGAAGTCTCCTTTCGTCGTCTGTAAAGTCGACAGAGGTTGCTTTAATGGCTTCATTTCCAACCTCTTTGGTCGGGTCAATGCCCTGTTTGTACAGATTGATTTTCTCGCTATTCAGATCAAATCCGATAACATTTACTTTCTTTGCGAAAGCAACAGCAATCGGCATGCCGACATAGCCCAGACCGACCAATGCGAGTTTTTCCTGCTTAGAGACAATTTTTTCATACAGAGACATTTTTCTTTCCTCCATTTTATTGTTTGCGCTAAATTACTTTAGCCCTTACGCCATACCATCTTATTAACTACATTCACATAACCCTGAATGATGCGAACCACCTTCATGGACACGGTCTCGTCCACATAATCGGGGCAGGGCTTGCCCAAAACACCCTTCTGCTTCATTTCAATCGCCATATCGGTGGCGTTGAGAAGTTCCCGGGTTGTAATG
>OGZP01003029.1_pt1 | contig 9948 bp, 7 predicted proteins | sample 1576811 | NCBI WGS metagenome assembly OGZP01 (sample SAMEA3541553, study PRJEB24748) | human gut metagenome | biome: human gut; feature: human-associated habitat; material: faeces | place: China | collected 2012
CGATCATGTTTTCTATCGTTTTTGCATGCTTTTCTCCGTCTTTCAGAATATTGTTTTTACAGGCTTTCGTCAACCTTTTCGTTACAGTTACACTGTCTTCTTTACTTGCCTGAATCCCATTCTTATGGTAAGATCAAATAATGTATATCCGGCCTATTACGGCAAACATATAGAAAGGCTGAAAATTATTATGAAAAAGCAAAAACTATCTTCACTTCTGCCTATCGCTGTATTTCTGATCTTTTATCTGGGGCTAGGAATCTGGTCAGAATATATCATGAAGATCCCGATGGGCTTTTACAACATTCCGATTGTTGTCGCATTTATGCTTGCGATCCTGACGGCCTGTTTCCAGAACCGTTCTCTTTCCTTTGACCGGAAACTGGAGCTGATGGGGCAAGGCATCGGAGATAAGAACATCATCACCATGCTTCTCATCTTCCTGACAGCCGGAACCTTTGTCGGTGTCGTAGGACGAAGCAGCGCTGAAAGCGTTGCTTATCTGATGCTGTCTCTTATCCCGGCCCGTTTTTCCGTTGCTGTTCTCTTTGTGGTAGCGTGCTTTGTCTCTACTTCCATGGGAACCTCCGTTGGAACCATCACCCTGATTGTTCCGATTGCCACTGCCGTATCTGAGACCTCTGGTTTCTCTCTGGCCCTTTGCGTCGCATCTGTCATCGGCGGTGCCATGTTTGGAGATAATCTCTCTTTCATCTCCGATACAACCATCGCAGCCTGCAACGGTCAGGGATGTGCTATGAAGGATAAATTCCGTGAGAACTTCGGCATCGCACTTCCGGCTGCCATCGCTTCCCTGGCACTTATCCTGGTCGTTTCCTTCCATCAGGATCCGGGAGCTGCCATCATAAAACCATACAACCTGATTCAGCTGATCCCCTATCTTCTGGTATTAGCAGGCGGCATTGCCGGTATTCAGGTATTTGTCGTTCTGTTAGTCGGAATCGTATCCGGTGCCATCATTATGCTGGGCTCCGGCCAGACTACTCCCTGGGAAATGCTTACCAACATGGGGTCCGGCACTTCCGGCATGTTTGAGACCAGTATGGTTGCCATCTTAGTTGCAGCTATGTGCGCACTGATCCGTGAAAACGGTGGCTTCGATGTTCTTCTTAACGTTATTCATCGCATCTTCCGCGGAAAACGCGGCGGTCAGTTTGGTGTCGGCCTTTTAGTTACCCTGCTGGATATCGCAACTGCCAATAACACAGTGGCTATCGTTATGGCTAATCCTATTGCAAAGGAAATTTCTGAAGATTATGGCATCAGTGCCAGAAAGACAGCCTCCCTTCTGGATACCTTTTCCTGTATCTCCCAGGGAATCCTGCCTTACGGTGCTCAGATGCTGGTAGCATTATCGGCGGTTCATGAGCTGGGCTATGAACTGTCTGCCTTTGAGGTCATGCCGCTTCTGTTCTATCCAAGCATGCTGTTTATCAGTTCTTTAATCTGTATCTTTCTGCTTCCAGTGCGCGGAGACCGTGTCAAAGCAAAAAAATAACAGCGGAACCCTTTCCACTGCACACATAAACGCATTGAGGCATAAAGAAGAGCTGTCCGACTTTCTCGTCATCAGACAGCTCTTTTATGAAATATCTCGAAGTTTCACTATATAACCTCTCTTTCTTAATTTTAACAAAAAAGGGGGCGTGTTCACAATTTATTTACTCATGCGTTTGTCATGCGCCTTGCTGTGCTTTTTCTGTGAAAAATCATGGAGTATCTGTGAACTCTCCTGCGCTTTCGTCTGTTTTTCGATATATCTGTTATATCAAATACCAGTTTTTATCAAATACAGGACTATCAAAAACAGGATCGATGGACAACCGATCAGGAGTTTTATCTCTCTTTACGTTTTCCATCGATCCCGTCTTCTTTTTTCTCTCACCGCCTGTTTCCAGGCAGATTTATCTCATTTATCTTTTTTATCCTTCCATCTGACGTCCCAGAAATCCGGCTGCCGTCGCTGCCAGCTTCATCTCCGCCCCTCCAAGCGCCTGCTTTGCCTCCCGGCTGAGGAGAATCACCGCCCCGATCGCATCGCCCTCGCTCAAAATCGGCACAATCACCTCGGCGCTGCTCTCCTCCACCTCATCCGAGGTAATCGGGATAAATGCTTTTTCTCCCCGCGCCGCACAGATATTCTGACGTTCGGAGACTGCCAGCTCCAGCGCCCGGCTGATCGTCTTCTGGTAATATTCCTTCTTTGGTCCCCCGGATACCGCGATGATCTGATCCCGGTCCGCGATGCAGACCATCAGCCCCGTGGACTGCGCCATCGCCTCCGCGTACTGCACGGCAAATGCCGCCAGCTCCACCATCGGTGAATCTTTCGCGACCTCGGTAAATCCGCCAAGCGACGCCGCTGGAATCGCCTTGCCGTCTCCGCCCTCAAAGTCCGCGTAGGCTTCGGGCGCGCCTTCGTCCTGCGCCGCCGCTTCTTTCGTTGCCGGCTCCGGGCTCCCCGCCTGCTCAGGCGACGCCCCCCGCGCCTGAGTCTCTGCCGCCGCCGTGCTCAGGATCGACGCGGATTCCGCAGGCGGCGTAGCCGTTGCGGCTGTTTCAGCCGGCTCCGTCGCCGCGCCGCTCGTGTCAGCGGCCGTTGCGGCCGCCTGATTAAGAGTCTCTTCAGCCATTGTTTTCCTTCATCATCAAAAAATACTGCTCGGGGCAAATTGCCCCGATATCCGCCATCACCCGATAGCCCAGATTCTTCTGCCCCTCGGCAAATGCCATCTCAAGCTCAGGCTGCTTGGAGAGCGGGTTATAGGTCGTCGCGAACATCCGGGTGTCCGAGAGAAACTTCGACACCAGGCGACGCCCCCTTGGATCATTCATAAGCCAGCGAAAGTCTGAGGCAAATTGCTCACGCTTCAGGCTTCTCGCCTCTTTCTGTGATTCTGCGTCCATGCCTTTCTCTCAAGTATCAATAACCCGAAAACTGCTGGGCAATCTCGTCAGGCGTCGCGGATTGGATCCCCTCGCGGCCAACCGCTGACCCGAGGTCTTTCGCTGTACTCGCGAGCTGCTGCGCGGCGGCGAGCTGTTGCTGAGCCTGCTGCTGCTCGGCTCGCTGCTCCCGGATCACTGCAACCTGTTTCCCCGAAACGACGTAGCGGGGATCGATGCCGAGAGAATCCGCGTAAGCGTCCACCCAATAGTCCGCGTCGAATTTATCCAACGCCTCGGGTTTCATCTGTGCGACCACCCCGAGGTTACTGATGAATCGGTCAACGCCGTTTGTGGTGATCGCCTTCTGCGACTGAGCGAGAATCGAAATGAAATCCACATTCAGCTCTTTGCCGTTCATCTCATCAGGAACCGGCGGGACGAGATCCGCCTGTACCATGCAGTCAAACACCAGAGAAATCAGCGGGTCCAGCAGCTCGCTGTTCAGACGATCGAGCACCGGACCCAGCATCAGCATCTTCTCCTCATGCCGCTCCGCGACCTCAGTCGCCGTCATGCGGTCAATCCTCTGCTCAGTCAGCATGAGGAAAATGTCTTTGTAGAACGCTTCATCAATCCTCTGACGGATGTCCTGAATATCGGGCAGCAGGTATTGAAGATTCAGATTGACGTCATAAGCCGAGCGCACAATCTGCGACTGCGCCGTGCTGTCAACAAAAATAGTTCCGCCGGGAACGATGGCCGAGGCGTCATCCTTCATATCAGCCGGGAGCAGAATCGGCGGGTTACTCTGATAATCAATCGCCTGAGACTTTCGAAGCTGCTCCTGCTGCAGCTGCCTTAAATCCCCAAGGGCTTCCATACCGGGGGACGTTCCGTAGATATCGCCGCCTGACACCGCCCACCGACCGACAAGGCCGGGGAAATTCCGGAAGCCGGACTCGCGCAGAAGCTTTCCCTGCTCCGCCCCTTCTTCGAAATAAACCGACCGATACGGCATATTTTTGTTATCGAGCTTCCGGGGATCCCTCTCTTCCCGCGGCTCAATCGCGTTCACTACCGTAATCCAGGCGTCCCACTGGTGCTGGTCGTATAAGCTCTGAACCCGCCCTGAGCAATTTGCGTACCCAAACTCCCGCACCATAGCGGCAACCGTCAGACGAAATTCCCGGTAGAGAGTGTCTACCCGGCCGCGGGCGTCTGTCGCGATGGCATACTCGCCAATCGTGAGCGGCATGCCGTGGATCACGTGATCGAAATCATCCAGAAGAACAATCGCTGAGGTGCCGAAAGCCCCCAGCTCCTCATATGACGTATGCAGAGCCCGATAGATATTCGAGCGGTTGAAGATCATCTGCATCAGGCTTGTGACGTGAGACATCCAGACTTTCACGTCATACGACTCATCAAGCTCCGGATCCATCGTCGTCAGCCGGAACCAGGGGCGGGCGGGCGAAGTAAGCCCCGCCATCATGCCGCCTGAGAGTGTCCGTAGCGCCCGAGTGCCCGAGTTATCGATGATGTCCTTATGCCGCTTATCACCACGATTGTTATCGGTAGCGAGAAAGCGGCCGGATCTCGGCGTCAGCACCTCACTAATCTCCCGCCAGTGAGGCATCCAGGACTGCCGCTCATTTTTAAGCGCTGCCCAGCGCGCCCGGCACCGGGTCTGAAGATCGTCCGCCACACTAGCCCCCTAAGAGCGTAGAGCCTTTCCCAAGCCTCAGGCTGTTGGCGTCTACGCCCGCCGCGCCGGTGAGCATCGTGCCGCCGGTATCACCGCCCGAATTCTGCTCAAGAATGGATTCCGTGTCCGGCGCGCGCTGGTTCATCTGATTCATCTCAGCGGCCTGCTGCGACTCTGCCTTTTCCTGCGCGTCCGCCTGCATCTGAGCCGCCGCCTTCTCGGCTCGGGCCTGCTTCTTCGACGCGTAAATCGAGCTTCCGCCTACCGCGGCCGCCGCCGCAATGCCTGCGATGATCGCTCCTACACCCATCGTCCTCTCCTAAAAATTTCTTCCAGAAAACAGAATCCGCATGCCGGCAGGTCTTCGAGAGCAACGCCTCAAGCCTCGAGCCGTGCGGCGCGCTGAGATACGCGCCCTCGGCCCCCAGAGACTCACCCCGGCTAAAGGCCGCCCGCATAAGCTGAAGCCCCGCCGCGCCGCGCCTCGACTCCTTCGTGAGAAAGATCGAATCCACTACCGCGACCCACTTCCCGTAATGCGGATGCCCGGTCATAAAAGACACCGCCCAGCCGACCAGCGCCCCGTCCTCGTAAGCGCCAACAATAAAAAGCGTACCGGACGCTTCCGCCGCGCGGTAATAATCCACGCTGATACGGGCCCGGCCGAGCTCCGGGTTCCCGGACTCCCCCGAGTACTCGTCTCTCAGCGCGGGGTACGCCGGGTCGTTGAACAAATCCTGAAGCTGAATGTCTCGAATTTCCATGACAGAAAGTCTCCTCCCTCACTGCCGGTTCAAGTATTCGAACGGGTCGTAGGTCCTTCGGGCTTTGGTGTAGCTCTCCGCCCGGGCGCCTTTATCGCCCTCGTACTCGTTCACCCGATAAGCGAACGTAATCGCCAGGGCGTCGGCGCTGTCCGGCGAGTGCAGCCCGCGCTTCTTCATATCCGCCTTGCTTTCAAGCTTCTTGCGGCCGCGGATATCAAAGGTATAAGTTGGCGACGTCAGATCTTCTTTCAGCGCGTCGTCTGTCGGAAGGCAGCCGCCATCCTTCAGCCACTCCACCATCCGCCCCCACATCTCCTCACGCTTCGCCGGGTACCGATCCGGATCATCCACGCGCTGAGAGAAATTAACGCCTCGAACCGGAAAGCCGTCATTTCGGAGCACATCTACAGGCCCGCCGCCAACGCCGCCTTCGTCCACGAAAACATGAACCTTACGGAGCCCCAGACGATTAAGCCGCCTCACCTCTTCTTTCACGTGCCCGACAACCTGGATTGTGTCGAGCCCGTTGTAGCGGACGAATCGGGTGGCGTCTTTCCCAATGCGGGTACAGATCACCGTGTCGTCATCCCCAAAGCGCGCCACGTCAACTCCAACAACTGCGCACGTCGCGCTGTTTGTCGGCGGCTCGCCTCGAGCCATCGCGGCGTCTACAAGCGCGCTGTCGCACCACTGATCCGCCGCGATCGTCGGGAACTCTCCCCGAACACGGACGCGGAAGAAATTTGAATCCTCTCCGTACTCATTCTTCCACTCCTCAATCTGCCGCTTATTCGTAATAGCGACCGTCCGGCTGTCGATCTTCCGAAGATTCCAGAAGCGGCTCTGACGGTGGAAACAATTGAAGAACCGGCCTGAGTTACGGGTCGGGTTGCCGAAGAGAAACATCATCGGCTCACCGTCCGTCAGACCGCCTTCAGCCACTTCAAAGATCGCGTCCGGGACGCCCGAGGCTTCGTCGAACACGTAGAACGGCGTCGAACTGGCCGCATGCTGGCCGGCGAAGGCTTCAGCGTTCTCCTCCTTACAGGTGATCGCGTCCACGCGCCAGCTTTCGGGCGACTCCTTCGCCCGGATCGATGTCGCCTGGATATCGAACAGGTCGGCCACGATCGACTTCTTCATCCACTTCTGGATTTCAGCCCACGTTTTCGTCTCAAGCTGATTCGCGGTCGTCGCCGTAACAATGCCTTTGCAATTCGGGCGTGTCGCCATAATCCAACAGACAAGCCACGCTGTCAAAGCCGATTTCGTAATGCTCCACCGTCGCCGGTGGTACTGACTATCTCTTAACGGCTTTCGCCGCGAATCCCATTTCGAACCGTGGTTAATCTCGGTTCTACTTCCCTTCCGGGGAATAGTCGATACAGGTTCCCAAAAACGGGCTTCCCACGGGATTACCTCAGAGAGGCTTCCCCGTTAGCACAGATATATTCCGTACCCCGCGGAACCGCCGCGGAAAAGGATTCAGTAGGCTCATCATCATTTATCCGAACCTATACCGTGTCCTGAGGACACTGCGTATTTCAACGGCGGTACCGCATGCCGCCCATCGAATGCGTTCTTGCGGACTTCAGCACCGATATCATCAAGGAGCTGGCACGCCCACTTGTCCGGCCCATACCGGCAGCCGGGATAGCGGCTTCGCCACGGCTCCTGGAGCTCTACGAGCTTCGTGTCCGGCTGCTCACCCCACGGGAAGGCGAAAAGGACAAAGCGCAGAGGATCCGCGAAACAGGCCGCCAGCTCACCCGCCAGCGTTAAATTAGCGTCCATTTACGCCTCCTGATAACTTCCGCGGTACTGGTCGACGGCTTCGGCGTCCATCACGAGGAACTGCGCGAGGCGCTCGCCTTTCGGAAAACAGAACCAGACACCGTCCGCAATCGTCATACCGGATACCATTGAGCCGCGGTAGCCCGAGTCGTAGAGGCTCGAGTGGATAAGTACGCCGTTACGCATCAGCGTTGAACGCGGCACCGCGATCCCCGCTTCCTGCGGCCCCATCACCACTCGCTGCGCGAACTCAATAACGTAATAGCCGGGTCCCAGATCCCAATAAAGCTTTTTTGAATCGTCGTAGATTTTCTCGGGCGGAATCTCTATCCGCTTAAGCGGCTTCTTCGTGTCACCATCAAGTTCAAGCGTCCCCGGCTTTAAGCGATAAACACGGTCAACCCGCAGATCTACAGCGTTCGGCTGCCTCATGCCGGCGTCAAACGGATAAACCGAGGTCTTCGTACTAAGATTTACAATGTGCTTCAGCATTTTTTCTGCTCCTTTTACTCAATAAAATCATCATCCGAATCGCTCTGGGACAAAGCGTCTTCCGCCAGCGAAATGCCGAAGTAGACTGTTGTTTGCCTCCAGACCCCGCTAACCTTTTCTTTTGGTCTACTGGTTTGTACGCCCCGCTTTGTCAGGCGCTGAGTCAGTGCGGTTTTCGTTTTGATCGCGTGCTCGTAGCCGTTAGCTCTCGCGAACTGAACCCAGGCGTTCCAAAGGCTCGCGGTGTCGCAGGACTGATCAGCACCGAGGACGCAGCGCTCGCTGATAAATTCCCCCAGAACATCCATAGCGCTTCGCGTTTCCGCCATCTTGGATTTCACGACGGCCGGGTACGCGAGCCCTACGCGGCGATATTCCTTCACACCTTCGAGCATCCAATTCAGAATCCCCGGGTACTCTTTCCGCAGCTTCTCCGCCCGGTGCGTGTCTTTCTTTACCCCAGGATCCTTATCAAAATTGCGGTTGAATGGAACAACGGCAATCCGTCGATGGATACCCTCGTCGTCCCCTGTGATCAACGGCATGTAATTCGTCACCATGACCACCACCCACGAGGGCTTCACGCTCTCCGGGCGGCTCTTGTAGAGCCCCCGCGCCGTCACCTCGTCGCGCGACACCATGCGCTTCACGGTCGCTTCTTTAAGCCTCGCGTTCTCGTCCGTCTCCGGAAGCACGACGAACCGCTTACCAAACACCGCAAGCAGATCCGCCCGGGCGCCGCCCGCGCCCCCAGCGCCGCCTCCGGTTGTCGTGAAGGTCTCCGCTTCCACTGTACAGGCGCTCTGCCCCAGGATCTCCCGGATCGCGTTCACGATCGTGGACTTCCCGTTGCAGCCGTTGCCCGTGAAAACGAACATCACCTCTTCGACTGGTTCCCCAAGCATCGCGTACCCCGCGATCCTCTGCAGGAAAGCCGCCATCTCGGTGTCGCCGTTAAACGCTTCGCTTACGGTCTGCTCCCAAAGCGGGCATCGGGCTGATGGATCGAAGGCAACGGAACTTGCTTCCATCGTATAGCGGGACACCGCGGGCGACAACAGGGCTCCTGTCTCAAGATCGATATCGCCGTTCGCGACGCCAAAGTACCGCGGCTTTGACTCGCGCCGCAGATCGCCTACGCTCATCCCCTCCCAGGTGCGAAGGAGTTTTACGGTTGAGCTCAGCGTGAAATAATTCTGTGACGTCTGGTAGAACCTGTAGAACCGCTTCCGCTCAGAACTGTCAGGCTCCGTCGCCTGCAACTCTTTGTAGAGCAGATCCTGAAGCACGGGCCACATGGCGGACTCCACAAAGACCTGATCCACCACAGACCAGTGAACGCCGTTAAAACAGAACCAATTCTCGGACCCCCGGTCATAAATCAGCCCCGGACGGTAATAATTCGCCGCACGGGCCGCTATCCCCTTCCCGTTCAGCTCAAGCGCCGCGTCGCAGTGCCGGGTGTTGTAGCGGGCGATTATCGTCCGCATCGTCACGCGACGCCGCCCGGCGCCAGATCCGAACCGCTCCCAGCGATACTGAAGATCGGAGAAGCCCTTGTAATTCGCCGCCCGCGAGCTCCACTCGTCCCACAGCGTCAGTGCTTCCGCTGAGCCGCCGAACTCAAAGTGAAGCGCCATGCCAACCTCGAGCCAGGCGTCGTAGTCCGCGGGATCCGTATCCGCGATATAGCGCTTTGCTTCCTCTATCGTGAGCCCTACCGGGCGCTGAGTCGGCGAAAGCAGCGCGTCAATCTCTGCGTCCGCCTCCGGAAGCGACAGCGCCTCTTTATAGGTCTCCGCTTTCCACCCGCGGCGCTCTGCGCATTCCACGAACTTATCCCTCACCGCTTTGAGAAACTCGCCATCGACCAGCGGGAGCGACCCCGGCGCCGTCTCTTCCAGACCAAACCCAAGAGCGCTATCCCAGCTGTACGGCTTCCCCGTCCCGGGATGGATGGCGTAGGCTACGAACTGCTGCCCTCGCCCGAGGATCTCAAGCCTCGCCTTGCTGTCGCCTTTCCGGAAAAACGCGGTCGCCTGCTTATGAAGCCCCGCCTCCGCCCGGACCGGAATCAGAAATTTCGGCGCCCTGCCAACGCGCCGCAGCACCTCGCCCCGTGGATACAGCTGGTCCTCAGCCCACCGGGCAAGCTCGTCCGCCATCTCCTCGTCCTCGATATCAAAGTCGAGGCCGTAGACCGCGGTATCCCCGTCGCCTGCAACACCGCAGAGGATCCCGACGCCAGCGCCCACTTCTGTAAAAGACCGGCAGGCGTCG